>Ga0180007_10003372_pt1 | contig 17871 bp, 14 predicted proteins | sample MM_PC_MetaG_FD_121122 | JGI IMG/M metagenome (GOLD analysis project Ga0180007, IMG submission 121122) | Groundwater microbial communities from the Aspo Hard Rock Laboratory (HRL) deep subsurface site, Sweden - MM_PC_MetaG | ecosystem: Environmental > Aquatic > Deep subsurface > Groundwater... | reverse complement strand
TGTTCCGGTGGGATTGATCAATGCGGGAAATTTTAACGGCGCCTTGAAGGGGGCTATTAATTCATCATTACCGACTCACGGTACCGACGTCGCAATTTCAGCCGCCGCTGCCGTCGCCTGTGGTATTTCATCTGCTATGGATGGTAAAGCAACTCTGGATTCTGTGATTGACGGAGCTTTAAGAGGCGCGCGGGAGGGTGCCAAACAGGGCAAACCGGCCATTGCAGCCTCCATTGAAGACAGAACTAGGCTAGCGCTTAGTTTGGTTAATAATATCGAAGATATAACGAAAGCCGGGCAGGTTCTTTACGATCACATTGGCTGTGGCATGGACGCCAATGAGGTCGTACCGGTGGTCTTAGCGCTTTTTTATGTCACTAAAGGCGATCCGATGCAATTGATTCGCGCCGGAGCCAATATCGGAGGCGATACTGATACGATTGCCGCTTTGGGTGGCGCCTTAGGTGGTGCATTTCATGGAATCGACCATATTGATGCAGACCTTCTGAAAGAAGCCGAAAGAATCAACAACTTGAATGTCAAAGAATTGGCAAAAAAAATTGTTGGAATGATCGGAATGATAAAATAGTAGTTCTCAATTTATATCACATGAGTTCGATTAGACTAAAAAATATTTGATTCTATGAATCCAACCAGTAAATAAAATTTTGGGGAGCAATATGCCTTTTACTGCATATATAGATCTTTCAGATAGGAGTGTTCGAATCGAACAAACCGATTCAGAAATATTCAATAAATTCATCGGTTCTCGTGGTTATGCTGCAAAATTGCTTTATGATATGACCGGTCCTGCAGTTAAGCCATTTGATCCGGAAAACCCGCTTATTTTCTCTACTGGTCTGCTCACAGGAACGCCCTGGCCTACTGCCGCTCGATATCATGTCACATGTAAATCCCCTCTAACCGGTGTTTATGGGTATGGCAACTCGGGAGGATTTTTTGGTCCGGCTCTGAGACATGCCGGATTTGATGCGCTTGTGATAACCGGAGTTGCTCCCGCTCCGCAATATCTTCTGATTAAACAGAATAAAATTGAAATTCATGATGCAATACACTTGTGGGGGAAAATTACCCATGAAACAGAGGAAATTCTTAAAAACCAGTATCCGAAGTCCAGAGTAGCAAGTATTGGTCCAGCCGGGGAAAATATGATTTCTATGGCTAGTATTATTAATGATCTCAACAGAGCGGCGGCCCGTTGTGGCATCGGGGCTGTTATGGGTTCTAAAAAATTAAAGGCAATTGTTATACAGAGTGAAAATAAACCCACTTATCCCGAACCCTTTCGTTCGGTAGTCAAACAAGTGATGAAAAAAGTAAAAAATAATCCTTATACCCGTAATTTTAGTAAATGGGGCACACCGGCAGTTATTGATCCTAAGAATATGGTAGGTGATCTGCCGGCGCGTAATCATCAACTTGCTCAAGTACCCTTTGGTGATCGTATAAATGCTATTGCAGTAGAAAAATATGTAATATCTAAACGCGGCTGCTATGCCTGTCCTATTAAGTGTTCGAGAATATCAAGAGTTAATCGGGGTAAATTTAAATGTGAAGTTGAAGGACCTGAATACGAAACCATTGATGCATTAGGACCCATGATATGGAACAGTGACATGGAAGCGATAATATTTGCCAACCTGCTATGCAACCAATTTGGGATGGATACTATTTCCACCGGCGTCGTAATTGCCTTTGCGATGGAATGTCATCAGCACGGTTTGTTAAATGATAAAGAATTTACACTTGAATGGGGTGATATTGACAGCATTATTGGCTTAATAAATAAGATGGCTAATAGAGAGGGTATCGGTGAATTGCTGGGACAGGGAGTAAGAAAAGCGGCGGCGGAAATCGGCGGCGGCGCAGATCAGTTTGCTATGCACGTAAAAGGAATGGAATTACCGCGGCAGGAACCTCGCGTTGCTAAAGCATTTGGTTTGGGACATGGCACTTCCAATCGCGGCGCTGATCATCTATATGCCTTACCTACGATAGATATTGCCGGACATTTTAAAGTGGCGAAACAACTGTTTCCACAGTTCATGCCTGAATTTATGGAAGTCACTTCCGAAGAAGGAAAACCGGATTTAGTGAAATTTACCGAAGCCTTCTCGGCAATAGCCGACTCGGCAGGTATTTGCAAATTTTCATGCGTTGAGACTTATGCGCTATTTCCGGAAGATATAGCTGAGGGTTTCAGCGCCCTGGGAATACCTCATACCGGTGAATCTTTACTCGAGGCCGGTGAACGAATTGTCAATCTGGAAAGAATGTATAATGTTCGCGAAGGACTCAGAAGAAAGGATGATCTACTGCCCAAACGATTCTTGGAAGAGAAACTTAAGGTATATAAAAATCCGGCAGATGAAATTTCCGAACAAGCTCCGATGAAAGAAAAACAGCAGTCATCCGAAGAAGATGGATTGTTGATTGATGAAGAATCCATGTTGGATCGTTACTATCAATTACGGGGATGGGATGCTAACGGCGTTCCTACGGCTGAAAAATTGAAGGCTTTAGGACTTGAAGAGTTAATACCGGATCTCAGGAGTAAATAATGTATCTATATATCGATCCTGATAAATGCACCGGCTGTGGACTTTGTGAATTAGCTTGTTCATTTCATCATGAAAAATATTTTGTCCCATCTCTTTCCCGGATTGGGGTACTTAGAAATCATCAAAAAGGCATATTTATTCCTTTAAACTGTACTCAATGTGAAGAACCAATCTGTGAGCTGACCTGTCCCCTGGGAGCAATTACCCGCAATCCAAAGACTGACGCATTAGAGATTAATGATGATCGATGCCAGGGTTGTAAAATGTGTATATTAGTATGTCCTCTGGGTGGAGTGGAGTTCAATAAAACGAAGGGCATTGCTGTAAAATGTAATCTTTGTGATGGTGAACCGGAGTGTGTCAAATTCTGTGCTACGGGTGCATTGGAGATAATTCACGATGAGCAGCTGATCCAGATAAAGAAAAAGAAGAGTTTTAAGCGTATGGCTCAGGAATTGACTGCTCTAGCCGAATAGATAGCAGCCACAAATGGAAAAAGGTTAATAGAAAGATATGAAATTCAAGTATAAGGGATATATAGGAAAGTATTTACGCATTGATCTTTCGACTGGAAAAATTCAGGTGGAAAGATTAAATCCCAAATTTGCGGAGACTTATCTTGGCGGAGAAGGTTTTGGTGTAAAAATCCTGTGGGATGAAGTTCCTCCTTCAGTCAACCCTTTATCACCGGAAAATAAGATAATTTTTGCTACCGGTCCATTGAGCGGTACTTTTTGGCCTAATGCGGGGCGGCTTGAAGCTGTTTCAAAATCGCCTTTAACCGGTATTTATGGCGATTCCAATTGTGGCGGTTTCTTCGCGCCGGAATTAAAATATGCCGGTTTTGATTATATTATTGTCGAGGGGCAATCTGAAAAACCTGTTTACCTGTTTATTCACAATGGACAAGCCGAACTAAGGAGCGCCGAACATTTATGGGGCAAATATACTTTAGAAACCGAGCGGTTAATCTGCAACGAATTAAATGATTCGGAAGTAAAAGTAGCCTGTATTGGCCCGGCAGGAGAAAATTTAGTCCGTTACTCCTCTATTATAGTAACACCAAACAGAACATTAGCCCGTTGTGGACTTGGTGCTGTAATGGGTTTTAAAAAACTGAAAGCCATCGCCGTCAGAGGTTGTGGTGGCGTTGAAGTTGCCGATTCGGACGGATTCCGCAACTTATCATTAGAGTTACATCAAAAGTTGAGAAATAATCCGCTTTACCCATCTGTAAGGCGTTACGGAACTCCCGGAATTGTAACTCTTATGAATACTATCGGACGTTTCCCTACCAGGAATTTCCAACAGGGTTCTTTTGAGGATATTGATAGTCTCAGCGCTGAGACATTGCGCGAAAGTTTTTTCGTAAAAGATATATCCTGTTTTGCCTGTCCGGTTGGCTGTGATAAAATTTACGAGATAAAAAAAGGCAGGGCTACAGGACTTCGGGTAAGCAGTTTTGAATATGAAACTATAAATAGTATAGGTGCGGGAATTGGAAGCGGTGATCTCGAAGCCATAATTATCGGCAATGATCTTTGCGACAATTTAGGCATGGATACAATATCAGCCGGCAGATCTATTTCTTTTGCTATTGAGTTATTTGAGCAGGGAATTCTTGTGAAACAGGATACAGAGGGCATCGAATTAAAGTGGGGTGATTCGGAGTTGATGCTTGATTTGCTGAATAAAATTGCATACCGCCAAGGATTTGGTGATTTATTAGCTGAAGGCGTTCGTCGAGCCGCTCAGGTCATTGGGAAAGGTGCTGACTATTATGCGATGCATGTGAAAGGTCAGGAAATATCCGCTCAGGATGGCAGAGCACAGCAATCGATGGGCTTAACTCATGCAACATCAACACGCGGCGCCGATCATTTAAAAGGATTTCCTACAATTGATGAAACCGGCTATCCCGAAGAGGCACGCCGACGATTTGGCGAAAAATATTTACCGGAAATAGCGCAGCCACAAGCTACAAAATATAAACCCTTTTTAGTCAAGGACGGACAAGATTTCGGTGCGGTTATTGATTCCGCCATCACCTGCAAATCCGGCGGCACTTTTGTAATGGCTGAAATTTATTGGGATGAAATGGCTCGGGGAATCAGGCTGGCTACCGGCATGGAAATCGACTCTGAACAACTTAAACTAACAGGAGAAAGAATTTATAACCTGATGCGATGTTATAACATTCTACACGGTATTAGCAGCAAGGACGACACTTTACCGGAACGGATACTGAAAGAGCCATCTCCCTCCGGCGCGGCAAAAGGGCATGTTTGCAGACTCGAAGAAATGCTTCCGGAATATTATAAACTGCGCGGATGGGACCAGAAAAACGGCTATCCGGCGCGCAGAAAATTGGAAAAATTAGGACTCAAATATGCTGCCGATGCTATTGAGAAATATTCATCTAAATTATGAATATTAAGCAAGTAAATTCTATATAATTAGGAGATAACAATGAAAGTTATAGTAGAAAAGCCAACTGACGAAAAGTTGAAGCAACTGGATGTTTCTTCCTGGGGTATCTGGGAATGTGAACCTTCCACATTTGAATGGCATTATGATGATAGGGAAACATGTTATTTACTGGAAGGAAAAGTGACTGTAAAAACCAAAGATCAGGAAATTCATCTGGAAAAAGGCGATCTTGGGATTTTTTCCAAAGATTTGGATTGTACCTGGATCGTTCATGAAAAAGTGAAAAAACATTATCGGTTTGGCTAATGATAGTAAAAATTAAATATTTTAATATACTTCGGGAAGTAGTTGGGATAAAAGACGAGTTTTACACCTTTTCCTCAATACCAACGATTCAAACGGTATTGGAAGAAGCCTGTTCTAAACATAACACTTCTCTAAGAGATAAGTTATTCGATCCTTCAGGAAAAGTTAGACTTGCGATTTTAATATTCATAAACTCACAACTTATCCATCATAACCAGTTGGATCGGAAACTTTCCGATAATGATGAAGTTTATTTATTTCCTGTTATCGGTGGCGGTTAATTTATGAAAAGCAGATTTGTTATTATTGGCAGCAGCGCTGCCGGAATGGCTGCCGCAAATGCGATTCGGAAGCAGGATTCTGATTCAGTCATCCGGATAATCTCAAAGGAGTTCTATCCGCCGTATGCTCGTATCTTTTTACCTAAAATAATTACGGGTGAAATTGCCCTTTCAGATATTCTCATCAAATCGGAAGAACAAATCTGCAAGTTAATGATAGAGGTTGTTTTCGGAAAAGAAGTAACAAATATTGATCCGGGAAGAAAAACTCTTTCATTAGATGATGGCACTCAACTTGGTTATGATAAGCTGTTAATTTCTACCGGCGCTTCTCCCAAACTGCCTGATATAAGAGGAATTTCACTTGCTAATGTCTTTGGCTTAAGGACATTACATGATGCTGAAAAAATCAGCCGGCAGGCAAAATCCAGTAAACGGGTTGTCATTATAGGTGGTGGACTTGTCAGTCTGAAAGCGGCAGAAGCTCTTAGCAACTTCGATCTCGATATTGACGTTATTGTTCGTTCACCACGGATTCTGTCTCAAATGCTTGATAATACAAGCGCTGAGTTGGTATATCGAGCAGTAAAGTCACATGGGGTAACGGTACATTTCGGTTGTGACGTTGAAGAAATTTCAGGAAAAACCGAAGTTGAAACCGTAGCTCTTTCAGATGGTAAAAATATTTCATGTCAGATGGTGATAGTTGGTAAAGGCGTAACCCCAAATTTGTCCTTTTTGAATGGGAGCGGTATCAGAACAGATAGAGGAATTCCGGTTGATAAGTATCAGCGCACGAACTTGTCGGACATATATGCAGCCGGTGATATTGCACAGACGCCAGATTTCTTCAAAAAGGGCGTATCTGTTAAGGCGTTATGGCCCAATGCGGTGCAACAGGGGAATATAGCAGGGTTGAATATGTCTGGAAAGAAGATTGAAAATCCTGAGGAAATTAACTCCAATATCGTCAAACTTTTCGGCATTGATATAGCTTCCTGCGGACAGATAAAGGGAGACGATTCCTGCAACGAAGTTGTGTATCAGGATAATGACGTTTATCGCAAACTAATTTTCAATAAAGATGTTCTGATTGGAGCTATTTTAGCGGGAAATGTAGACAGCATCGGGATATTACGATCATTAATTTTGAGTAAAAAGAAGGTGTTTAATATCCGAAATCTATTGATGAATAAAAGTTTCAGGTACACATCTATCCTTGAATCAGTGGTATAAGTATGCATGATATTTTGATTTTAGGTGGATTTCTGATAGTGGACAGCCGAACTATCCATAAAGATTGGGGTGTGGCAATTACCGGTGATACTATTCAGATTATTGGTCCCAATTTATCATTAAAAAAGAATTACCCGGCGAAAAAAGTGATTAATGCGACGGATAAAATTCTATCGCCCGGTTTTGTAAACGGCCACAACCATGCCTACGGTATCTTATCGCATGGAATTCCTGTTGTTCAGGTTCCTGCCGGATTCAAGGGATTTCTTGAGGATTTTTGGTGGCCCAATGTTGAGGATCGATTGGATCATGAAATGATCGCTGTTGCGATGGCAAGGTCATGTTATGAAATGATCGACAGCGGCGTCACCTCTTTTTGTGATATTCTTGAAGCGCCAAATACTGTACCCGGAGCATTACAGGCAGAAGCAGAGATAGTTCAAAAGAGCGGATTAAGGGCGACGCTTTGTATTGAGTCGTGTGAACGAATTTCCGCAGAAAACGGTCTGAAATGTTTGCGGGAGAACGCTGATTTTGTGAAATCATCGAATTACCGGAATGAACTTATTAACGGCATGATATGTACACATACCAGTTTTACATGTTCCGAAAAATTTCTTCTTCAGGCTCTGGAAATGAGCCATTCACTAAATTGTTCACTCCATCTTCACCTTTCGGAAAGTCCATACGAACCGGAATATTGTCTGCAGAAATACGGTATGCGTCCGGTAAACTGGTACGACTCATTTGATTTCTGGAGTGAAAACATACTGGCTTCTCAGTTGGTAGTTTTAGAGCCACAGGAAATTGATATATTATGCCAAAATAATGTACGTGCGGTTCACATGCCGTTGAGTAATTGCGAAGTTGGCGGCGGCATAGCGCCTGTTCCTCAAATCCTGGCAAAGGGTTTGACTATGGGATTGGGCACTGATGGTTATATCAATAATTTTTTTGAAGTAATGCGGGGCGCATTTCTTATTCATAAAGCCAATAACCGCGATACTAACGTTATGCCGGCCGAGACAGTTTTTAATATGGCAACCGAAGCGGGGGCGAAAGCGGTGGGTTTTTCTAATGTTGGCAGCCTGGATGCCGGATATGTCGCAGATCTTATCATTATTGAGGGCAACTTTCCAACCCCTTTAACTGAGGAAAATATATTAGACCAAATCATCCTGTATCGTAATCCTGCTGAGGTTTCACTGGTGATGACGGCCGGGAAAATCTTGAAGGAAAACGGCATTGTTCTTACTCTGGATGAAGAACAGGTAAGAAAAGAATCATGTGAAGCTGCGCAAAAATTATGGAGAAAAAACAGTTGATAGATTTGCGTGTAAAAATATTTGGTAAAAAGCTTCAATCTCCATTGATATTAGCATCTGGTCCACTGTCGCATGATGGAAAAGCCATTGTTCTGGCTCATCAAGCAGGCTTTGGCGCGATTGTAACAAAGACCATTTCCTCTATTCCCGCAAAAAATCCTTTTCCGCACCTGATTAAAAATAGCCGCAGTCTGTTAAATTGTGAGAAATGGAGCGAATTATCCTATCGGCAATGGGTTGAAACTGAAATTCCTTATGCAAAAAAACATGGAGCTATTGTCATTGCCAGTATTGGTTTAAGCCAGCCGGATGTTAAACTCATTGCTCAAGCCGTCGCTGATGCCGGCGCCGATTTCATTGAACTGGTATCCTATCGAAGTGATAGTATCGTTTCAATGGTAAAAGAAGCGGCTTCCCTGGTAAAAATACCGGTGTTTGCTAAAGTCAGTTATAATTGGCATAATTATGCGGAAATTGCCAGAGAGTGTGTTAAGACAGGAGCGGCTGGAATATCCGCTATTGATTCGGTTGGACCCGGTTTGAGGATTGATATCCATTCGGGAAAACCTTTATTAGGCAGTTCGGATGGCAGAGGGTGGATTTCAGGAGAGATGATAAAACCCTTAGCGTTACATTGTGTTGCGAAGATTGCAAGTTTTAATCCTGAAATACCTGTTATCGGAGTAGGCGGTGTTAATAATGCAGAGGACATTGTGGAAATGTTTATGGCGGGAGCGTCTGTCGTAGGAGTATGCTCATTGCCTATAGTAAAAGGACTAGGATGCGCTAAAATACTACTTTCTGATCTGAAAAAATTACTAAGACAGTTGGGATATAATTCACTTTCAGAAGTGAAAGGCGTTTGTCAATCTTATCTTGGCAGAGATGAATATTTTACTGACGGAAGAGTAACTATAGACCATGAAATGTGCAATAACTGCAATCTGTGTATCAAATTGTGTCCCTATCAGGTTATCAGTTTGAAGAGAAAAAAAATATACATAAATAATTCTATTTGCCATTTATGTGGCTATTGTGTTTCAATATGTCCAAAAGAGGCAATTTCATTAGTTGAGTAACTTTTATTGTTAAAGGAGATTAATTTCAGGATTAAAATGCGGTGAACAGTATGATAATTAAAAACGGTAACATAGTAACTGCTGAAAAAATATTTAAGGGCGATATTGAAATTCATGATGGAAAAATCATCCGTATTGGTCCGGAACTTGATACAAAAGATGTCCGGGTAATTGATGCGGATGGGAGCTTAATTCTGCCCGGCATTATTGATAGTCATGTTCATTTTGAAGAGATTTTCCCGGGCGGTTTAAAGAATGCCGATGATTTTGAGAGTGGCACCAGGGCTGCTGCCGCCGGCGGTGTTACAACTATTATTGATTTCACTTCTCCTGAGGCACGAAGTGAATCGTTGGTTAAAGCCTTTCAGCGACGGCGTCAACAGGCTGATCCTAAAGTTTTTGTGGATTATTCGTTGCACTGCTGTTTTCCCGGCGGAGTGACGTCAGAACTTTTATCTGAGATGGGCAAAATAAAAGATATTGGAGCACCGAGTTTTAAGATATTTACAGTAGGTAAAGATTTAGGACTTAACCGGGGTGAAGTATTTGCGGTTATGCAGCAAGCCGTAAAATTGGGTGTTATGGTTGATGTGCATGCTGAAGAGGGAGATGTAATTAATTTTCTGGAAAAACGTCTACTGAAAGCGGGTAAAAAATCTTTATCATTCTTTCCGCAAAGCCGTCCGAATTTTGTTGAAGAAACGGTGGTGTATGATTTAGTCAGGTTTAATGCGCTCTTAAAAGGAAAACTTTATTTTGTTCATCTTTCCACCGGCGAATCCGTAGAAACATTGAATCTGGCTCAAGATTTAAAGGGTGAAGTTTTTGGCGAGACCTGTCCGCAGTATTTATTATTAACCGACAGTTGTTACGAATTTGATAATGGTGAACAATACGCTATTATTCCTCCCCTTCGCCATACTAAAGATCAAAAGCGATTATGGCAGGCTATTAAAGAGGGAGTTATTCAGGTAGTCGGCACGGATCATTGCCCGTTTATGTCCCAAGATAAGCGAGGGAAGTCAGATTTTACTCAAGTGCCAAAAGGCATGGGAAGCGTTGAATTGCTGCTGCCGTTGATGTTTTCGGAAGGTGTCGTAAAGAAACGTATTTCTGTGAACCAGTTGGTCCGGATTCTTTCGACAAATCCCGCAAAAATTTTTGGAATGTTTCCCCGCAAAGGAGCGATAGCAGTAGACAGTGACGCCGATCTGGTGATATTTAATCCAAAGAAAAAATGGCGGATTCTCGCCGATAAATTGTTCAGCCAGGCTGATTTTTCGCCATATGATTCATTTGAACTTACCGGAAAAGTGGAAATGACAATTTCTCGTGGAGAACTTGTCTATCGGGATGGAAAAATATTAGGAAAAGCAGGAAGGGGACAATTTATTTTCAGGAGATTGTAACTAATTTTAACAGGATAATATATGATTAATACGGAACGAGTAACGAATGTCCATACTTATTAAAAACGCCAGCTATTTGATCAGAAAAAATAATCGAATTGAGAATAGGAAAGATATCCTTATTGAAGGCGCTCATATTTCCAAAATTGCCGGGTCAATCGAGGCGCCGGCAAATACCGCAATTATCGATGCCAAAGGGAAGTTAGTAGCGCCCGGTTTTATAAATTCCCACACCCATTTATATCAGAACTTGCTTAAAGGAATGGATGACAGGGTCTCGCTGTTTGATTGGGTGGATAAAATAACTTTTCCGCTCTGTAGTAATATAACGACAAAGATAAATAGAAAGGATTCAAAAAAAATTGCCCATTTGTGGTCTTTGTTAGCGGGCATTGAAGCGATTAAAAGCGGGACAACATGTGTTTTGGATATGGACTTAAAGCATGTAGATGTTATACAAGGCTGGAATGATTTAGGATTGCGTGGGGTTTGCGCACGAACTTTTGTTGACAAATGGGTTCCAAATGATTTAGCCGAGCCTCTTAAAAAGCAGTTCAAGAACATTGAAAAACTGATCGAAACCTATCATAATACGCCGCAAGACTTACCCCTGATTTCTGTATTCATTGGGCCATCGGCAATTTTTACCTGTTCCGAGAAACTCCTGAAGTGGGTTGCCGAAACTGCTGAAGAATTTGATACCGGAATCCAAATTCACGTAGCGGAAACAAGATGGGAAGTTGAGTTTGTAAAAAAAGAGCTGGGCTTGAGACCCGTTGAGTATCTACATAAAATAGGATTTTTAAGTCCTCGAACCAGTTTGGTTCATTGCGTGCATCTAAGCGCGAATGAGATTTCTATTATTGCCGGGAGCGGCGCTACGGTTGTGCATTGTCCTAAAAGCAACATGAAATTGGGTAGCGGAGTTGCGCCCGTAGTTGAGATGATTAAACGGAACATCCCGGTTGCCCTCGGGACGGACGGAGCCGCTTCAAATGATCTTCTCGATATGTTGGAAGATATGCGTTTTGCGGCAATGCTCCAAAAGGTGAAACACGAAGACGCTTCTGTGATTGCCGGGGATGATATTTATAAAATGGCAACGGCAAATGGCGCAAAGGTTTGTAACATAGATGCTGGGATGATTGAAGAGGGAACATTAGCCGATCTTATCATCATCGATTTGAATAAAGCACATTTAGTCCCGGTTCATGATATAATTAATACGCTGGTTTATTGTGTCAGAGCAAGTGATGTCGAGTCCGTGGTAATTAACGGAAAAATAGTAATGTTGGAGCGTAGTATTAAGACTGTAAACGAAAATAAAATATTAGAAGAAATAGCTGCGATGAAAAGCTATTTCGAGTAAATAATATGGTCATGATTAGACTTTTAGAATTGAGATTAAAAATAAGGAAAAAAGTATGAATGTTTTAAAACATTGGATATTGCTGTTATTTTTCGGTTTCGTGTGGGGAATATTTGAAGTAGTGATTGGAGAAACTATGTTCGGACAGGGGCTTTCCTATGCTTCGGCATGGCTTATCATCTGGGCGGTGTTTGTGCTGGCAATGGCAAGAGGAGTATTGAATAAACCGGGTTCATCGACTGTTATTGGATTATTTGCTGGAATTTTCAAGTTAGCGAATACATCGCCGTTTTTCTGTCACCTTCTGGCAATTTTTATAATTGGTATGACTTTCGATGTATTTTCTACTGTTTTAATGAAATATGAACACAGGGTTTCCTATAGAAGCAGCCTTTCCGGTCTTCTTACTGTATATGCCGGACGAGCTTTATTTGCTCTTATGGCTACTTACATTATGCGCTGGGAGTACTGGACTACTGGCGGTGTAGCATATATTTATGAACATATTTTTATAAGTGGAACATTTGCCGCATTGATAGCAATTTTGGTTGTACCCTTAGGATATTCGATTGGTGTTAACGGGATAGCTTTTATGGAGCGTCGTCCAGTATTGTCTTATGCAGGAGTAGCTATGGCAGTTGTCTGTATCTGTGCCTTAGGAAGGATAATAGGGTAGAAGGAAGTAGATATCTGGTAATAGTAATAACTGCTAAAAACAATAAATGAGAAATTTGAAAAAATTTATAAAAAATAAAGTTATCAAACTACAGAGAGGAAGTTTATGAAAAATATGGAACTGAAAGAACAGTTAGTAAAATTATTGGGTTCTGACAATGTCTGTGATGAAATGGCAGAACGTATCTGCTATTCCAGGGATTGCGGACCTGACAAGGCAGGTATTCCTGATATTGTCGTTAAACCCGGTAATACTGAAGAAATAGCTGTAGTGATCAGACTGGCAAATAAAATAAAAAAGCCGGTTTATACATGGGGACGTGCTACGACTTTTTTGGGAAGTGGGGTGCCGCAGGGATGTATTTTATTAACAACAACCCGTTTAGATAAAATTCTAAAAGTTGATTTGGATACATCTACGGTTACAGTTCAGGCAGGAGTAATCTGGCATACAATCGATGCGGTGTTGAAAGATCATAACCGCGAACTATTTATTCCCGGCGGCGGCGGACTTTTTTCAGGAACGGTCGGCGGTTCGGTGGCAGTGAATGTAATTCCCCATGCTATCACGGAATATGGTATGACCGGTGATCATGTTTTGGGATTGGAAGTCGTGCTTCCGGATGGCACTATTATCCATACCGGTGCGTCGGCTAATCCTGATTGCCTTCCGATAGAACGTTACTCCAATGGACCTGATATAAGCGGTTTGTTTATGGGCGCTTATGGGACACTGGGAATTATTACCGAAATCACTTATCGAATCAGAAAGACACCGGAACTTGAGAAATTTGCTTTTTATGCATTTGCAGACTATAAAAAAGCGGTCGAAGCGGTAAATGAAATTCAAAAAGAAAATGCCGCCACATTTGTGATTGGCTTGTTCGCCGGTCCTAAACCGAAAGATGTGGAAGGCGAAGCATTTATCCATATTATTGTTCGTGACAGTGAGCGTGAAGCTACCTATCGCTTAAAGCAGGCAGAGCGTTTATGTGAAAGTTTTAACGGTATTGCCCATGACGCTTTTGGAACAAAAAAGTATTGGGAAGACCACATGTATTCCTGGCTGCGTAATGTCGCTCCCGGCCCATATTATGCAGGCGCTCCTTATATGTGTCCGGAAGTGGCAGGTTTTATGCCTACACTTCAATTGAAGGATTCTCTTGCTCTTCTATTTCAATACGTTGAAGATCATAAAGCTGAGTTTGAGAAATATGATATATTAATTAAAGGATTCGATACATATTTCACACGCAATGGAGTTTACCTGTGGATAGATACACTGTATAATGAGATGAAAGAAGATTCATGGAAATACGGCTTAAAGTTGCGTGGTGAACTATGCGATTTAATGTATGGAAAAGGGAAAATGGCAGCAGGCGGCTTAGGCGCCGGTGTTGCTCCTTATGCAATGCCAAAATTGGGTAATACCTTTACCTTTTTAAAACAGCTTAAGAAAACAATGGATCCGAATAATGTTCTAAATCCGGGTGTATTGTTTCTTGGTGACTAATTACAACTAAATAGAAGGAAAGTAATAGAATGGAAAATAAACTTACTACCAAAAAGGTTGATATTTATGCCTGTCTGCGTTGTGCGTTTTGTTATGATTTCAGCAAAATCGGTCAATATCGCATGTGTCCGGCTTTTGCAGGGACCGAATATGAGTCCTATACAGCAAGAGGAAAAATGAACCTGGCACGTGCTATTGTAGATGGTGTTGTTGATTATGATGAAGACATTGCTAAACGTATATTCGCCTGCACTGAATGCGGCGCCTGTGAAGCAAACTGTCTTAAGTATCTTGATTTGTCCGGTGTATTTATGACGATGAAGGAGGATCTGGCGTGTTTAGGCATTATTCCCGAGGGATTAAAACAGGCTGTTGAATCAATTATAAAAGAGGGAAATATTTACGATAAGCCCCAATCAGAGCGGTTTAACTGGCTGCGGGATAAAAGCAGGGTGGATGGGAAATCAGACACACTTTTTTATGTTGGCTGTACGCCGGCATATCTTAGACGACAAATTGCTCGCAGTTCAGTTACTGTGCTTGATAAATTCGGCATTGATTATATGCTGACAAGTAAGGAAATGTGCTGTGGTCATCCATTCCTGGCGGCTGGTGAAATTGATAAAGCAAAAGAAATTGCTGAAAAAACGGTAACCGAATTTGAAAAGATAGGTATTAAACGAATCATATTCGATTGTTCCGGCTGTCTCAAGATGTTTAAAGAGGATTATCCAAAACTGCTCGGACGGGATTTGCCTTTCGATGTTTTGCATATTTCACAGGTTTTGACGGATTATTTGCGGGAAAAGGCTGCTTCGTTCAAATCGTTGCCGATGAAAGTGACCTATCACGATCCCTGTACGCTGGGAAGACATCTCGAGATATACGATGATCCCCGTAGCATCATTAAGGCGATTCCGGGCCTTGAATTGGTCGAAATGCCGCGTAATCGCAAGGATGGTTATTGTTGTGGCGCCGGATGTCTGGTTAAAATGCATGATAATGATTTAGCATTGAAGACTGGTATTGAGCGTTTGCAGGAAGCCGAAGCAACCGGCGCAGAAGCGGTGATCAGCGCCTGTCCGGCCTGCCAGACCAATCTGTTAGACGCAGCCCGGCAGAGTGGCATTCAGATGAAAGTAATGGATATTACTGAATTATTGAGTCAGGTTTTATAAGCAACAGTTAAAATTGGAAGGTTTATAGGAGAAATGAGTCGAATCAGGAGAAGGATCAGATTGTCGTTGCGGAACTGGATCTGGATGAAATCCGGCAAGCCCGGGATTATTGGCAATTTTATCGGGATCGTCGCCCTGAAACAGACAATGATTTGATTGAACCGTAGCTTATATATAAGTTGAAATATCCTTAATCTTCGGCAGGTGGTGTGACGCCTTATTTAAAGGAAAAAAATGGCAAGTATTGAATTAAAAAATTTGAACAAGGTTTTTGATAAAGATAATACAGTAATTGAAGACCTTAACCTGAGTGTACGGGACGGAGAATTCTTAGTTTTGGTGGGACCATCGGGGTGCGGTAAATCCACGACATTGCGAATGATCGCAGGGCTGGAAGAAGCGACAGCAGGAGAGATTTTCATTGGTAATAAGCAGGTGAATAATATGCCTCCGAAGGACCGGGATATTGCGATGGTTTTTCAGAACTACGCATTGTATCCCCACATGACGGTCTACGATAATATGGCGTTTGGTCTTAAACTTCGGAAGATGCCGAAAGATGAGATAGATAAAAGAGTAGCCGAAACCGCGGAGATTTTGGAAATCAGCGATTTGTTGAAGCGCAAGCCCAAACAGCTGTCCGGCGGACAACGTCAGCGCGTGGCATTAGGTCGGGCTATAGTTCGTAAACCGAAAGTGTTTTTATTTGACGAGCCCCTTTCAAACCTTGATGCCAAACTTCGGGTACAGATGCGGGCGGAAATCAAGAAATTACATCAACACCTCAAAACCACGATGGTGTATGTGACTCACGATCAAACCGAAGCAATGACTATGGGAGATCGGATTGTCGTAATGAAAACCGGACGAATTCATCAGGTGGATACTCCCATGCAGGTTTATCGGCAGCCGGCCGACAATTTTGTTGCCGGCTTTATCGGCAGCCCAGCGATGAATTTTATCCCGGGAATAGTGCACAAGGATATTTTCAAGACTGAAGATGATGGGATAATTTTACCACTTAGGAAGTCTCGATTCAACGGAATTGAGATTAAATCTGTTGTATTGGGTATCAGGCCGGAAGATATCCATCTGTGTAAGTCATCCGACCAATTTCAACCGGTCACCTTAATGTTGGAGGTGATAGAGCCCTTGGGCAATGAATCAATATTATATTTATCCAGTGGGAGGAACCAGGTTGTTTGCCGTACCCAGGAAACAGAGATTTCAACTGAAATCACCAGCACTATGACAGTATTCACCGACATGGAGCGTGTTCACTTCTTCGATATGTCGACAGGGGTAGCTATATGAACTAAATTTGAAAAATATATCATAGAGCATTCCGAGACCCGGTTCGGCCATGATATGTGTCCTGAATGTATGAAAAAATGGTATCCAAATAATTTATCGGCATTTATTTGTCAATAGGAAAAAGTTAAACTGGTGCCAGTATTATTTTGGTAATGACAGTATAAGAATCTGAATATTAAGTGTTTAGGTAGTGGTGAAGTGTTGTGGGCCCCCGGGGATTTAAACCCCGAACCGACGGATTATGAGTCCGGCATTTATCGACGAGAAAAAAAACGCATCTGCAATTTATCTGCAATATTTTTAACTCTACAAAGCAAATGTTAACAATTTAGGTGACACTAATTATTGGACTAAATTTGGTGGTTGATATTTTATTGAAAAGATAAATTGAATAATCGAATCCCGTTCTATGCATTTCGAACTACATTTATACATGAAAATAATTCATTGATCTCATTTCAGGTATTATTTACCGGTGGAATATTTTTAATTAAATTGCTCATCCATACATAAAAAATGTAGCTCTTCTGGAATAAGTGTGGACTATGTCTAAATAATATGATTGTTTTTCACATTTTCAAAATATGTCCAACTTGTCCCACTTATCCATTTCCTTTTGAGTATGCCAAACATACTGATGGTTCCTAACGTCGTCTCTTACTTCACCTTTGGGGTTATGTTTATAAATAATCAGAATAGAAACCTCGCTTTAAAGAGGATTAAGCCAATCAGGGCGGTATGGTACTTTGCTACGAATAATCAGTCAGATACCCACGGTGGGGGCAAAATAAGGGCTGGCATTCAGTCAGCCCTTTACAATTTAGAGACATAGAGCGATTGCATAATTCAAGGAAAATTGAACTGAATTTGCAAAGAAATCCCAATTTGTTCCCACTTTTGTTCCCACCAAGCGATACTTCTAACAACGAGAAACTTATATAAATACCTGCCTTACAAGCAGGGGGTCACTGGTTCGAATCCAGTAGCGCCCACATCCCTTTTCCCGTCGACAATACACTAAAATTAACACTGGCGTAAATTCCATCAGATTGCCATATAATTATCAAATATTATCGAATATTACCAGAAGAGACCGGAAACTTTTTTTATCACTATTGAAAATCAGGCCTACTATGATTTCAGCGGATAATTTGAAAAAAGGTCTAAATTGCGG
>Ga0180007_10003371_pt1 | contig 17872 bp, 20 predicted proteins | sample MM_PC_MetaG_FD_121122 | JGI IMG/M metagenome (GOLD analysis project Ga0180007, IMG submission 121122) | Groundwater microbial communities from the Aspo Hard Rock Laboratory (HRL) deep subsurface site, Sweden - MM_PC_MetaG | ecosystem: Environmental > Aquatic > Deep subsurface > Groundwater... | reverse complement strand
TAGGCAGAAAGGTCGCTTTTCTGCCGCGACACGGGAAAAAACATCAATTTCCACCACACAAAATTCCTTATAAAGCCAACGTCGCCGCGCTGAAAAAACTTGGTGCGGAAATAATCATTGCGCCAAGCGCCGTCGGTTCGCTCAAAGAAAAAATCAAGCCCGGCGATTTTGTTATCTGCGACCAGTTTATTGACCGAACAAAAAAACGAGACGCTACTTTTTTTCACGGCCCGAGGGTCGCCCACATTGAAACCGCATATCCCTATTGCGAAAATTTGCGAAAAATAACTGCCAATCAAGCAAAAAAATTAAATCTTAAAGCCCATCCGAAAGGAACTGCGGTGATAATTGAAGGACCGAGATTTTCAACCGTGGCCGAAAGTATTTTTTATGCCAAAATGGGCTGTGATGTCATTAATATGACCCAATATCCCGAAGTCGTTTTAGCCGCGGAGCAGGGGATTTGCTATTTGAATATCTCGCTTGTTACCGATTACGACGCCGGAATTTATGCCGGCAAAAAAGTCAAGCCCGTCTCAATTGGCGAAGTTTTGGCGAATTTCAAAAAAAACACCGCCAAACTTAAAGAATTAATTTCCGAAATCATCAAAAACCTGCCTACGAAGCGAACCTGCGATTGCCAGCAAAAAGCGGAAAGGGCGACAATTTGAGATCTTATGAATTTTTTTAGAAAAAGAAAATGCCGTCTTGTTAGACGGCATACGGCATAGTGTTAATTACAGCGAGTTATAAAGTTTGCCAACAGCTGACGTAGTAGCTACTAATAAACCAGCCCAAACTGCCAAGCTCCATAAGATCGTCTTTGCTCATACGTGTAACTATTTCTTCTTCATAGCAAACAAGTAAACTTCCAGGACTTTGACCGCTACACCTTAGATTGGGATTGTATTTATGAAGAATAATCAATCCTTCTGCAACTTGGAGTCCTTGCGCTTTATCCTTATTTTTTCTAGTTAAAGCTCCCTCTGTAATTATTTTCTTGACGTCATCGATGGTCATAAATCCTCCTTTCCTCCTTATTTACAGCCTAATGACTTGGAAATAAAATGAACTGTTTCATCATTATAATACTCCCATAATTAACAAAATGTCAATAACGTAACAGCGTAAAAGGTAATCAAAAAATTTCAACTGGGCTCTTGACTCATAAATTCAAATAAAATATAAACAATGAAACCTTCCATAATTTTTACCTCCACAACCGAACACTTGGTGGAAAATTTGAAAAAGAAAGCCAGGGGCCTTGAGCTGATTTTGCCTGAAAAAAATAAAGAAGGGAAAAGATTTTTTCCGGACGGCGAAATTTATATGCGAATCCGCGGCGTAAAAAACCTGAAAGGCAAACGAGTGATTGTCTTACATTCGGGCGCTCCCAACCCAAACGACGGCTTAATGGAATTAAAACTGCTGCTGCACATTTTGCGCGACCACACTATAAAACCGGAATTATTTTTCACTTATTTCCCTTACGGCCAGCAGGACCACGTGTTCCAGCACGGCGAGGGCAATGTCGCCGAAAGTCTAATTAAAAAATTTCTGCATTACTACGAAGTCCAAAAAATCTACGCTATTGACCCGCATTTTGGAAAAATGGCTTGGGTTAAAAATTATCCCATAATCAGTCTTTCCTCAATTCCGATTTTATTGGCCAAAGCTAAAGAGGATTTTGGCGACCCCGCTAAGCGGGGCGAAGATATTTTGTTTCTCTCGCCCGACAAGGGCGGAAAAAGGCGGACCGGCATAAAAGGATTAAAGAAAAAAAGACTGGATTCTTTCAGGGTAGAAAGCTATTCGCCGCAAATACCCATTGAAGGAAAAATAATAGGGGTTATTGACGATTTGCTGGAAACAGGCGGCACTCTTTACAAATTCCACGAAACTGTTATAAAATCAGGTGCAAAGGAAGCAATCGCGCTAATAACCCACGGCGTGTTGAATTCAGGCATAAAAAGGGTAAAAGAGAAATTTTCAAAACTTTATCTGACCAACACCATAAACAGAAAAGGAGCGAATGTTGATATAACCGATTTGATTATAAAAACTTTTAGGCTTTAATAAGCAAATCGGTTGTATTAAAAATTTTAGAGGAGGTGGCGGATGAAAAAATGTCTGATAGTGACGGCTATTGCTATGTTCTTATTTGTTTTTTTCTGGCTGATTATTCCGGTGTTTGCCGGAGGAATAACAATTGTTATCCATCCTGATCCGGGAGAAATTTCCGCGGAATATATGAAATTCGCCGAAAAATTTTCTCAAGCGCTGATTAAACAAGGCAAGAAAGCTCCCTTGGTGGAAAACTATCAAATATTAATAGCTGAAAGATGGAATGAGGCTTCTGGCGAGCGCAAGGAAAAACTCATCGGGATTATTTTAAAGCGGACGGATAAAGTGCCGCTTTGGTTCATAAAAACAGAAGATCTTAAAAAATATCCGGAAGAAATAGAAGCAGCGGCCGAAGAGGCGGCCGAAATTACTCATCGTCTTTTAAAAGACTTTGAAAAAACTTTCAAAAAAACAAAAAAACAAAAAATTTCCATATAGAATCCTGAGGGCCATCGTGGCCCTCTTTCTTTTTTTAAAAAAGAGTGATAAAATGATAAAATGAAATCTAATTATCGCAACTATGAAAAATAATTTAGGCGTTATCGGGCTGGCTACAATGGGCGCTAACTTAGCGCAAAATTTAGCCGACCATAATTTTCGCGTGGCGATTTATAACCGCACGGGCGCGCGCACCGAAGAACTAATAAAAACTTACGGTAAAGATAGGGGGCTGGTGCCTTTTTATAATTTAAAAGATTTTATTGCGAGCCTTGAAAAACCGCGCGTTGTTTTGCTAATGGTGCAGGCGGGAGCAGGCACCGACGCGGTCTTGGAGGAAGTATGCGGGCTGCTGCAAAAAGGCGACATTGTGATTGATGGCGGCAATTCGTTTTTCAAAGATACAATCAGGAGAGAAGCAGCCGCCAGGGAAAAAGGCTTGAATTTTGTCGGTATGGGCGTTTCGGGCGGCGAAGAAGGAGCGCGGCGCGGCCCGGCCATTATGCCGGGCGGCTCGCTTGCGGCCTGGGAAAAAATCAAACCCATCTTCAGCCAAATCGCGGCTAAAGATTTTAAAAATGACTGCTGTATCAATTTAATTGGCGCCAACGGCGCCGGCCATTTTGTCAAAATGGTGCATAACGCCATTGAATATGTTGACATGCAGCTGATTGCCGAAATTTATTGGATGATGAAGCTGGGCTTGCGGCTGAAAAACGAACAAATGGCGGAAATTTTTGCCAAATGGAACAAAGACAAGCTTAACTCGTATTTAATAGAAATCACCGGTAAAATTTTAAAAACAAAAGACAAAAAAGGAAAATACGTGCTTGACTATATTCTTGATTCGGCCGGCAACAAAGGAACCGGAAAATGGACTTCGCTGGAATCACTGGACCTCGGCGTGCCGTCTTTCAGCATTTCAGCGGCTGTTTTTGCCAGATATATTTCCGCTTTCAAAAAAGAACGGATAAAAATTTCCGGCTATTATAAAAAGAATTGGATAAAAACGAGGTTAAGCGCCAAGCAGCTGGAAAAAGCTCTCTACGCCGCAAAAATTTTAGCCTACGCCCAGGGATATGAGCTGATTTATCTTGCCAGCAAAAAATATAACTGGAATATCAATCTAAAAGAGCTGTCGCGCATCTGGCAGGGCGGCTGCATTATCCGCGCAAAATTTTTGGATAATCTTTACCGGATTTTCAAAGAAACTCCTAATTTGGAAAACATTCTGCTTTCAAAATATTTCCGCGCCGAAATCAGCAAGAATATCAAAGATTTGCGCGAAGTTGCGGCTCAAGCAATAAAAAATTCTCTGCCTGCGCCGGCGATCCTGTCCTGCCTAACATACTTTGACAGCATCGCTTCTAAAAATCTTCCGGCCAATCTCTTGCAGGCCCAGAGAGATTTTTTCGGCGCGCACACATTTCAAAAAAAAGTTGACGGAGAGTTCTTCCATTATCAATGGGAATAAAAATAAAAAATTTTTTCAGCGCGAAAGAAGCAGCTTGCCAAGCTGGGCAGGATTTGTCAAAAAAATTAAATTCAGTTAAAAAAACCGGCCGAAACTCCCTGCTTCTGCTTTCCGGCGGTTCGGCCTTTGGCATTCTGGATTATATTGAAGCCAATGCGCTCGGAAATTATCTGACGATTTGCCTGCTTGATGAACGATATGACTCCGGCAACCAAAATAATAATTTTATCCAGCTGACTAAAACTGACTTTTACCGCCTGGCCAAAAAAAACTGCTGTCATTTTATTAACACTTCTGCTAAAAGAGGCCAGACGCAAAAACAATTAGCTAATTATTTTGAAAGAGAACTGAAAAACTGGAAAAGGAACAATAAAAAAAGCTCTATTTTTGCTACGATTGGCATGGGCGCCGACGGCCATATTGCCGGCATTATGCCGCTTCCGGAAAATGACAGATTATTTAAAAAATTATTCTGCGGCAGAAACTGGATTGCTTCATACGACGCCAAAGACAAAAATCCGTACCGGTTTAGAATCACGACAACTATCGCATTTTTAAAATTAATTGACCGGGCATTCGGCTTCATCTGCGACAAAGAAAAAACGGCTAATTTTAATAAAATAACAAGCCCGGGCAAAATTTCAGAATTGCCGTGCCGAGCTTTAAAAAAAATCAAAAATCTAAAAATTTACACTGATATAAAATAAATCCCCACACCTTATGCTATCCTCCGCACCAAATTTGGTGTGGGGACTCGTAACGGGATCTTAAAAAGGTGTGGGGATAAAACCGGCTATAAAATTATGCCCTCAAAGAAATTTATCATTTTTGGCGCCAGCGGCGATTTGGCAAAAAAACGGCTTTATCCGGCGCTTTTTGAGCTGTTTATAAAAGATATTAAATTTGACGAGTATGTCGGATATGGCCGTTCCCGATTTAATCAGAAACAATTTGGAGAATTGGCAAAAAATGCGTTGGCGCAAAAAGGCTGTGTCGGTCAAGAAGATTTTCTGGCGCGCTTTAAATATTTTTCCGGCGGCTATGACAAAGAGGGCATCAAAAACCTTAAAAGCGAACTGGCGCCGGAAGATAAAATTATTTTCTATTTATCAATTCCCACTTCCTATGAATTAGTCAATGATATATTAACCGGCCTGGACGTCAATAACTTAATTAACAAAAAAACGCAAATAGTGCTGGAAAAGCCGTTCGGCAGTGATTTTGTTTCGGCAAACAAACTTAATCGTCTGTTGCTGCAATATTTCAACGAACGGCAAATTTACCGCATTGACCATTATTTAGCCAAAGATTTGGTACGCGATCTTCTAACTTTGAGATTTGGCAATTCTATTTTTGAGCCCCTCTGGAACAACAAATATATTGAGGGCATTGCAATTAAAATAGAAGAAGCCGTCTGCATTGAGAACCGCGGCGAATTCTACGATCAGACCGGCGCTGTGCGCGACATCCTGCAAAATCATGCGCTCCAACTTCTGGCTTTAACAGCTATGGACCAGCCCAAAGAACTTTCGGCCGAATTGATTCGCCAAGAAAAACAAAAAATATTTAAAAAACTGCGCCTTTTTAAAAAAAGGGGAATAGAAAATATAAAAATCGGGCAATACTGCGGCTATTGCGACAAGGAGCATATAAAAAAAGATTCTCTGACCGAAACTTTTGCCGAACTGACGGCAGAGATTAACTCGCCGCGCTGGAAGAGCGTACCAATTACTTTGCTCACCGGCAAAAAACTGAAAGAGCAGTCAACCGATATTATCGTAAAATTCAGATTTCCGCAAAGCCACCCCTGGAAAAAACAGACGGACTGCCTGCAAAATAACGAACTCTGCTTTAATATCCAGCCAAAAAATCACATTGAGCTGAAATTAAATTTTGGATTTGACGCTCAAAAAAAATGCGCCACGCCCATAAATTTGAAATTCGGCTTTCAGGACAACCGATTTATGTTTAAAGACGCCTACGAAAACGCGCTCAACGACTTGCAAAAAGAAGACCAAAGCATTTTTCTAAGCTCGGAGGAAATCCTGCTTTCCTGGAAATTTATAGATCCGATAATCAATCTGATGGATAAAAATAGGACAAAACTGCTAAAAATTTATTGATTAAGGGGGTTTTACTAAACCTAACCCGGATTGTCTGCCGGGCTTTCTTTTGCCCAGCTTTTTCTCCCTATCGGGGGGAGGGGGACTTGACAAGAAATTTAAAAAGAGTAAAATGGAATTATATAAGCTTTAATTATTTAAATAAACTTTCATGGAAAAAAATCAAAATGGAATTCAGCATCGCCTTAAAATAATTGAAGGGCATATCAAGAAAGTCCGGAAAATGGTTGAAGACCAACAATACTGCATTGATATTTTAAATCAGTCCTTGGCGGTCCAGCGCGCGCTCAAAGAAGTTGACGCTTTGATATTAGAAAAACATTTAAAGAGCTGCGTCACCGACGCTATCAAACACAACAAAAGCGCCAAATCTTTTAAGGAACTGCTGGAAGTTTTTAAACGCGCTAATCATTAAATTCTAATTTTATTATTAATTAGCCCGGCTTTAATCTTGGCTTTAACCGATGCTGGCAACAGCGATTGGCAGGGCCGCTGTAGCCGGGTAAAAATATGATGGGCTATTATGACTGGCCGATGATGGGCGGTTGGGGATTTGGCGGGATGATGATTTTTAATCTCATTTTTGGAATTTTAATCATTGTCGGCCTGATTTATCTGGTTAGATATCTAATCAGAGGCGGGCACTCCCAAATTTCAGCCGAAGATTCAGCTTTAAACATTCTTAAAGAGCGCTACGCCAAAGGAGAAATTGATAAAAAAGAGTTTGAGGAAAAAATGAAAGATCTAAAATAATTTAATAATAAAAGAATTCTGTTAATTACTATGGAGCAGAAGGCAAAAGAGTATATTTATTATGTCCAAGGCATGCATTGCGCTTCCTGCGAGATTTTGATAGAGAAAAAAGTGCTGGAAATTGAAGGAATTGAATCAGCGGAGGCGTCAACGGCTAAGGGTCAGCTTTTGCTTGTCTCTAGGGGAAAAGAACTTAGTCCGGAAATGCTTAATAAAATCTTCACGGGTTCGGGCTATATTTTTTCCGGAAAGCCTTTCTTAAATCAAAAATCAGCCGTCGGCGTTAACGGCTGGCTAATTTTTAGCGTTTCTTTGCTAATTATTTCTATTTTTTATTTCCTGCAAAAGACCGGCCTAGGCTCACTGGCAACGCTTAACTCAAAATCCGGTTACCTTAGTTTTTTAGTGTTTGGAGTCTTGGCGGGCGTTTCCAGCTGCGCGGCGCTGGTCGGAGGGCTGGTGCTTTCAATGTCCAAACAATGGAGCGAACTTTACTCAGACAAAGATTCTTTTTGGCAAAAATCGCAACCCCATCTTTTGTTTAACGCGGGCAGACTAATTTCATACGGCCTACTGGGCGGGATTTTGGGTTTAATCGGGGAAAAATTGCAATTTTCCATAACTGCTTCGTCAATTTTAGTTTTTGCTATATCAATTTTGATGGTTTTTTTGGCGCTCCAAATGCTGGGAATCAAAGCTTTTCAAAAATTTCAAATTACAATCCCAAAATTTATAACTAAAAAAATTGCCGATGAATCCAACTTCCACGGCCGCCTGATACCCTTTGTGTTGGGCGGCCTGACCTTCTTCTTGCCTTGCGGTTTTACCCTTACGGCTCAAGGTACGGCTTTGCTTTCGGGCAGCGCCCTTAACGGCGGGTTAATCATGTTTTTATTCGCGCTGGGTACCTCGCCAACGCTGCTGGCCATCGGCCTGACAAGCATAAAATTTATCAAAAACCACCGCCTCTCAGCCAATTTTTTAAAAACAGCGGCGATTCTGATTTTGTTTTTTGCCCTGTTTAATATAAACTCTCAGCTCAATATTCTTGGGGTGCCCAGCTTCAGCAGCTTAGCCGGCCAAATTACTAAAGGAAACGGCACCGACAGCCAGGCTCAAAGCGACAAAGATTTGGCGCCGGTTATCGCGGGAAAACAAATTTTGAAAATGCGGGCATCTTCATCCGGTTATTCGCCCAATTACTTTAAAGTTCGCGCCGGCGTGCCGGTCAGGTGGGAAATCTTTGATACGGGCACCAGCGGCTGTACTAACGCAATAATTTCGCGAAATCTTTTTGACGGAGAAATAGCGCTGACGCCCGGACAAACAAGCATTGAAGAATTTACTCCTGCCAAAGCCGGCAAATATCGTTTTTCCTGCTGGATGGGTATGGTTTCAGGAACGATTGAAGTCGCCAATCCCATCTAGCTTTATTTTATAATACAATGACTAAAATAATTTTAAAAATTAGCGGTATGCACTGTGCCTCATGCGCCGCAAATATTGAAAACGCCCTCAAGAAAAAAGAGGGCGTGTCTTCGATTAATGTCAATTTTGCCAATGAAAAAGCGTATCTGGAATTTGACCCGGCAAAAATAACGCTGGCCGCGATCCAAGAAGCGGCAAAAAAAATCGGCTATACATTAAACGAAGAAATAGAAATGACGGACGCGCACGAGCACGACCTTCATAAGGCCCAAAAAGAATCGGAAATAAAAAAACAAAGAAACAGATTTTTGGCGGCTTTAATTTTCGGTCTGCCGATAATCTACATGGTCATGGGCGATATTTTTGGCCTGCCAATGCCGGAATTTTTTGAAAATTTTGGCGCGCCCATTCAGGCAATTTTGGCGGCGGCAGTGATACTTGCCTGCTTTAACATCTGGACTTCTGGCGTAAAAAGTTTAGCGCGCCTACGCCCTAATATGGATTCGCTGATTTTTATCGGCACGGGGGTGGCATATTTTTACAGCCTGGCAATAGCAATTCTTTCGGCTTCCGGCAAAATCGCGCCGACTTTCCTTTATTTTGAAAGTGCGGCTTTAATTTTGATTTTTATTTCGCTGGGCAAATTTCTTGAGGCCAAAACTAAAGGCAAGACCAGCGAGGCGATAAAAAAATTGATGGACCTGCAACCCAAAGAGGCAACAATACTTAAATTTCCAATTTCCAATTTCCAATTTCCAAATAAATCCCAAATATCAAACTTAAATTTACAAACGAATAATTATATAGAGGTTAAAATACCGATAGACCAGGTTAAGGTAGGATATATTATTCTTGTTCGCCCCGGAGAAAAAATTCCGGTAGACGGCGTTGTGATAGGCGGCTATTCAGGCGTAGATGAAAAAGCGATAACAGGCGAGAGTATTCCGATTGAGAAAAAAATCGGCGATGAAGTTATCGGTGCCACCATCAACAAAACCGGCGTTTTGAAATTCCGGGCGACCCGCGTGGGTAAAGATACGATGCTCGCCCAAATCATAAAAATTGTTGAAGACGCTATGGGTTCCAAAGCGCCAATCCAGCTTCTGGCCGACAAGGTTTCTTTCTATTTTGTTCCGGCTGTCATAGGAATTGCGACAGTCGCGCTTTTAGTCTGGCTTGCCTTGGGCATGCCGCTTTCCTTTAGCCTGACGGTTTTCGTGGCGGTGCTGATTATTGCCTGCCCTTGCGCCTTAGGACTGGCTACCCCGACAGCTGTCATGATGGGAACAGGACTGGGCGCGCAAAAAGGAATTTTGATTAAAAGCGGCAAAGCGCTGGAAATGGCAAAAAAAATAAACGTGGTGGTATTTGATAAAACTGGAACTTTAACGAGAGGTGAACCGATCGTAACCAACATTTTGTCGGTTACGGAAATCACAAATCACAAATTACAAATTACAAACAAATTCCAAAGCGCAAATTCCAAAATACAAAACGAATTGACTGTTTTGCAAATTGCCGCGTCGGTGGAAAGATATTCTGAACACCCTCTTGCCCAAGCCATTGTCAATAAAGCAAAAGAAGAAAAATTGGAATTATCCGATGTCCAAAATTTTCAAGCGCTTCCGGGCAGAGGCGTTTTGGCAAAGCTACAAGACAGACAGATTTTGCTTGGTACAAGAAAATTAATGTCGGAAAATCAAATAGACCCCGCGCCTTATGAGGAAAAAATTGCCAGCCTTGAAAATCAAGGCAAAACAGTCATGATTTTAGCTCAAAATGAATCGATTATCGGTCTGATAGCGGTGGCTGACACGCTTAAAGAATATTCAAAAGAAGCAGTCGCGCTATTGCATAAAATGGGCAAAAAGACGGCAATTCTGACCGGCGACAACAAGCGAGTCGGCCAAGCCATTGCCAGAGAGGTCGGCATAGATGAAGTTTTGGCCGAAGTTCTGCCTCAAGATAAAGCAAATATCATTAAGCAACTCCAGCAAGGTTTAGAAATTGAAAATTTAAACATTGAAAATTCATTAAAAATTAAAAATTGGAAAATTGAAAATTCCCGTCAAAGGCGGGTTGTGGCCATGATAGGCGATGGCATTAACGACGCGCCGGCGCTGGCGCAGGCAGATTTGGGAATCGCGCTGGGCTCGGGCACGGACATTGCCATGGAAACGGGCGAAATTGTTTTAATCAAAGATGATTTGCGCGATGTAATAGCCGCTATTGATTTGAGCCGCTACACTATGGCCAAAATAAAACAGAATCTTTTTTGGGCTTTCTTTTATAATGTCATTGGAATTCCTGTGGCTGCCGGCGTTTTATATCCCTTGACCGGCTGGCTGTTAAATCCCATAATTGCGGCCGCGGCAATGGCCTTTTCATCCGTTAGCGTGGTTTCCAATGCCCTGCTTATGAAAAGATATAGACCAATAAAATTATAATTGTGGAAAACACGATTGACGGCAAGCTAATAAATTTATATAATTAAATCAATCCTTTCCTCACGGATGATAAGTTACTCTGGCCAAGAAAGGAGGATAGTTCTTTTTTCAAAATTAGGCAAAATTTTGTGAGGAAGAAGAGCTCCAAGTAACCAGGTTCCGGCGAAGGGAGCAAAGGGACGAAACGACTCAACCACACGCCTTGATTTGGCTAATCAAGCATCTCCGATGGTATTCGTCATCGAGACCGGGAAGATCGTACAGACATCCCCCGTAGGCTGCGCCATCGCGCTCCGAAAATGGAGAGAGGGGCCGAGGTGCGACGGAAAATAACACGCTTTCGCTAAGCAAAGGAGGGTAAAATGACCTTTCTTTCTTTCGGCGGCACGGGATGGGACCGTGTATCGCTATGAGGGATGACGGAGCCGAGACGCAGATTTGCGCTAGACTCTTATTATTGACAAGTCTACGTCTCGGCATCTTATTTGTTCTTTCATCATTTTTCTCGTTTTTTCAATTTAAGCCCCAAAAGGGGTTTTCTTTTTGAAAATTTTTAGGTAAAATGGAAGAAAATCCTCCCTAACCCTCCTTTTCCAAAGGAGGGAACAATAATTTTTCCCCTCTTTGTAAAAGAGGGCTAGAGGAGATTTTATAATTATGCCAGAACTCCCCGAAGTTGAAACAATCAAGCGCCAGCTGAATTTGCTGGCCACGAGCAAAAAAATCAAAGAGATAGAAGTTTTGCTGCCCAAAATTATCAAAGCGCCGTTAGCCGAATTCAAAAAAGCGGTGCAGGGCGCAAAAATCAGAGAATTTGACCGGCGCGCCAAAATCATAATTATCGGGCTGGACAACGACTGGAGTCTGTTGGTGCATTTAAAGATGTCCGGCCAGCTGATATATCAAAATCAAAAATTAAATATCCCCGGCCTCGCCAAGCGAAGCGGGGCGGGCAAAAATCAAAAATTAAGAAAATACACACACATTATTTTTCATTTCTCCGACGGCTCTCATCTTTTATTTAACGATATGCGTCAATTTGGCTACATTAAATTGGTAAAAACGCATGGCTTGGAAGAATTTTTAGCCAAAGAGAAATTTGGACCGGAACCCTTTGATAAAGATTTCACTCTGGCGAAATTCGTGGTGCGACTAGACCGGCGGCCCAACGCCAGAATCAAACAATTTTTAATGGACCAGAAAAATATCGCCGGCATCGGCAATATTTATTCAGATGAGATTTTATTTGCCTCCCGAGTCCACCCTTTGCGCAAAATAAAAGACCTAAAACCGACTGAAGTCAAAAATATTTATCAAAACATCAAAAAAATTCTGGCTCAAGCCATAAAATTAAAAGGAACTTCGGCTGATTTGTATCTTGACGCTTTTGGCCACGAAGGCGATTTTCTGCGCTGCCTTAAGGTCTATGGCCGAGAAGACGAAAAGTGTGTAAAATGTAAAGGTAGGGTTAAGCGGATTAAAATTGGTGGCCGCTCGGCGCATTTTTGCCCCGAGTGCCAGAGATAAAAGTTTCCCCTCTTTGTTAAAGAGGGGTTAGGGGAGATTTTAGAAATTCAAAATCCTCCTCAGCCCTCCTTTACAAAAGAGGGAATTATATAAAAATGAAAAAAATTCTTAAATTTTTTGATGTATTAGAGGATAAAATTCGCCATAGCTTAAGCCATCGGCCGATTATTTACGCACTGATAGGAATCCTCGGAATCGTGCTGACTTGGCGCGGAATTTGGCATATCGCCGACAGCTTTGGCATCAGCGGCTGGCTTTCGGCTTTGCTTGGTATTATAATTTTACTTTCCGCCGGCCTGCTGGTAGCTATTGCTATCGGCGACGAAGTAATCATCAGTTCTTTTCGCGGACGCCGGAAAATTACCGAGGTCAAGCTGGAAGAAGCATTAACCTTAGTTGAGAAAGTTGACGATATAAAAAATTTGCTCGAAAAAATTGAGAAAAAATTAAGCAGTATAAAAAAAGAAGAAGAAGAGCTTGAAAGAGAGATTGAAAAACACATCTAAAATGAAAATAGTTGTCGTCTGCCACAATATCCGCAGCGCTTTCAATATTGGCTCAATTTTCCGCACGGCTGACGGTGCGGGCGTGGCAAAAATAATTTTGGGCGGCTACAGCGCCCATCCGCCGCACCCAAAACTTGAAAAGGTCTCTCTGGGCGCCCAAAATTTTATTCCCTACGAGCGAATTTGGCAAACTTGGCGAGTGATTGAAAATTTGAAAAAAAATGGTTATCATATTATAGCGCTGGAGAAAACCAAAAAAGCCAAAAATATTTTTAGCTGTAACCCCAAATTTCCTTTAGCGCTGGTTATGGGCAACGAAGTACGCGGGTTTTCAAAAGAAATATTAAAACGTTGCGACGAAACAATTTTTATCCCGATGCGCGGAAAAAAAGAGTCTTTGAATGTTTCCGTGGCGTTCGGAATAGCAATATACCAAATAACTAAAAACTATTAACTATTAACTATTTCATGGGTCGCATTCAAAAACTTCGCGAACAACGAAAATTAGAGGAGCAGCAACAACAAGAGCAAAAATCTCAAAAAAATCAAAAAATAATTTGGGGGATTGTTATCGGCGCGCTGATCTTTGGCGTAATTATTTATGTATTATCGGGCATTTTTGGCGGCAGCCAAAAAACCGCTTCTAATACCCAAACCGGCCAAACACCACAGCCAACCGAATCCGCCGCGCCGCCTCAAATTTTCCCCTCAATTAATCCATCAGCCAGCCCAAATATGCAAAACGAAAATAAAATTGCGGTTATTGAAACTGACCGCGGAAACATAAAACTGGAATTATATGCCAAAGACGCGCCAAAAACCGTGGCCAACTTTGTTGATCTGATCAGTAAAAAATTCTATGACGGGCTGAAATTTCATCGCGTTGTGCCGGATTTTGTAATTCAGGGCGGCGACCCAAAAGGCGACGGCACGGGCGGACCGGGCTATACTTTTAAAGACGAAATCAATCCTTGGAGCCTGGGGCTGTCAAACGAAACAATCCAGACGTACCAGGCGCAAGGCTACAAATATACGCGCGATTTGACTTCGCATAAAATGACTGCGGGCGCGCTGGCCATGGCCAACTCCGGCCCCGACACCAACGGCAGCCAGTTTTTTATTGTCACTCAAAAAGACCAGCTGCACCTTGACGGCAAACATACAGTTTTTGGCCGCGTGATAGAAGACATGGATGTCGTGCGCAAAATCCAGCAGGGTGATATAATGAAAAGAATATATATCGCTAATTAGCACGAATTCGGCACAAATGGCACGAATAAATTAGTGTAATTTGTGTTTAAATTTGTGAGTATTCGCGAAATTATGAACAAAATTGTTTTTGACATTGAAACAATTGGTGTTGATTTTGAGTCACTCCAGCAAGATGAGCAGGATTATATTTTAAAATACGCCGAAGACGAAAAAAAAGCCAAAGCCACTAAAGAAAAACTGGGGCTTTGGCCTTTCACCGGCGAGATTGTCGCCGTTTGTCTTTTTAATCCCGACACCCAACGCGGCAAAACTTACTTCCGGGCTCCCGCCTCCGCCCAAGGGCTTCGGCGAGGCGAGCCTAGCCAAAAAATCAAACCCTTTGTGGAAGAAAATATAGAATATGAAACAATGGAAGAAAAAGAAATTTTAACTAAATTCTGGGAACACATTAAAAATTACAAGCAGTTTATCACTTTCAACGGCAGGGGATTTGACTGCCCTTATATTATGCTGCGCTCGGCGGTTCTGAAAGTTAAGCCGACGGCCAACCTTATGCCCTACCGCTATGACCCATCCGCACATATAGACCTGCTGGACCAGCTGACGTTTTATGGAGCGTTCAGAAAATTTTCTCTGGATTTTTACTGCCGGGCTTTTAAATTAGACAACCAAAAAATTGAAGGCGTGAGCGGCGACAAAATCCAGCAATATTTTAAAGACGGCAAGTTTTTGGAAATTGCCCGCTACTGCTCCGCCGATGTTAAAGCAACAGCCGAGCTTTACGAGCGCTGGATAAAATATATTAAGACATAAAGGATTATCAGAAGCTTATTATTTATGAACTATGTCAGGTATATAAAATTCGGCTTGATCTGCGTGGCAATTTTTGAAATTGCGGTTTTATTTTATTCGTTGCATATTTATAATAAATTTGTTTCAAATCCCGACAATTATTATAAAAATTCTTTAACTAAATACGAACAATTAGAGAACCAGGAAAAACAATAAATTATGAAAAATCCCGAACTATCGGGGCAAGAACCCCTAATTCCAAAAAAACCTCCTCTTGAAAATCCTAAACTGCGTCCCGACCAAGACCCTTTTTTCCGAAAACAGGGAAAACATTATATTCCTTTTGAAGAAGAACCCTCCGAAAAACCGGCAAAAAAATCCAAAGAGCGGATATTGCCAAGAAAAAAGGTGCCCGAACTAGTCCGTCAATTTCTCAAAGAACAGGAAGAAAAAGACGCTAAACAGCCAACCGACGCCGGAAAAAAAATTAACCCCAAAAGTGTTGTGGTTAGAGAAAAAAAATGATTTTCCTTTACCCCGTTAGAGATTCAATCATGTCCATATTATTCTTTGAATTATATTGCGATTCCGCCTACGGCTCTTGTTGATAAATTATAAGTTTATTCGGGAAATCTCTAACGGGGTTTACAAATTCACTTATTAATAATATAGTTAACCAATAAGCATTAAGCAAACTTTATGTCCGACAAAAAAATTATAGTCGTAGCGATAATTTTATCTGCATTAGTTATTGGCGGCGGCTGGTATTATTCTAAAAACAGCCCCCAGCAGGCGGCTATTTCCCAGCCCCAAAAAACAGCGGCCGTCATTAGCGAGGCCGGAATTTCTTTTGGCGACCCGAACGCGGCCGTAACAATTGAAGAATATACCAATTTTCTCTGCCCGGCTTGCGCTCGTTTTGCCACCGAGACTTTCGGTAAAATAAAAGACGCTTATGTCGCCACCGGAAAAGTTAAATTTGTTTTTTTCTTCTATCCGCCTTTTGAATTAGGCGAGGCGACGCTGTGTGCTCAAGAACAAAACAAATTTATTGAATATCATGATTATTTATTCAACCATCAGGGCCAGATTACCGACGAAGATATCCTGAAAGATTTCGCGACTAATGTCGGCATGGATTTGGCAAAATTTAATGAATGCTACGCTTCCGACAGATACGACGGAAAACTTCAAAAATGGCTGGACGAAGGCCAGGCCAGAGAAGTTGACGCTACGCCGACTTTCTTCATCAACGGCCAAAAATTCATCGGCGCCCAGCCCTACGAGGAATTCCAGAAAATTATTGACCAGAAATTAAATCAATAAACTCATCTTTAAAAAAATAGCCTCACCACGGGGCTATTTTTGTTTGCGCGCAAAACTTTTGACATATTATTATTTTCCTTGTATAATAGCAATTATTGAACTGGTAGCGAGTAACCCATAATTTCATTTGAATATACCGCGATAATTTATCATTGAATAAGCCAGATAGCGGAAGCCCATAAAGGTGCACTGCAATCGCTCATAACGGATAACTAATTTTCGATAGACATCTTTCCAGGCGAAACATCTTTCAATCTTGAAACGTTCTTTGTAAATATTCAACAACGATTCAAACTCATTCAGTTTTTGTTCAATTTTGTCTTGATTCTTCATTCCCCGAAGATTGGGTTTAATCACCGACCTCAGTCCCGCTTTCAGTATTTCATTTTGATTGGCAATTGAATCAAAGCCCGAGTCCAGGGTTATGAACGATTCTTGGATGTCCAATTCCAGCAAGTCAGCTATTTCTATTAAGTTATTAAATGATTCATTGAATAAAATACAGTCATGAATATTAACCGCTTTGGCTTTCATCGGAGCGATGATATTACCCAGATTATCCGCTAAAGCAAGGGTTTTTTCTCCTCGCTGATGCTTCCAGCCGCAGTAGCCGATCTTTTGCCCCCTTTTTAGCCACCACATTGGAACCATCACCGTGCAGAATTGATAAATCCAGCTTACCCTGTTCATTTAACTCCATGACCGAAGATAAAAACAATCTTTCGTAGGAGCTGTCCTTTGACCAACGATTGTGCCATTTGTAGACGTTGGACCAATGCAACTCATTCTTGTAGGTTTTTAATTGTTTCCATTGTATTCCCGCGTGCAGCACATACAGGATGTAATTGAAAATCTTGTAAGTTGAGATAGCTGGTTTTGGTCCTTTAATAGGAGTTCGCAGATGTGGTTTGATGTATTGGTTGAAATCCTTCACCGAGACGTGTTTGGGCAGATGATTGTAACTTAATTTATCTTTGTTTTTAGTCATCAGGGAAAAGCGCTGAAAGGAGGAAATTACAGCGGCTTGATTTATGCTTAATTATCCTCTATTTTAGCACTTTTCCGTGGTTTACTGAATACCACTTTTATGCTTGAATACTTAAAAAACATCTTCATTCCGACCGCGGAAAACGGGTTTTTGCCTAAAAATTTGCAAAATAAACCTCTTTTTTTGTATGCCGTTGGTTTAATCGCCTTAAAAATTGCCCTAATTTCCGCATTTTTATTTTTACCCCGCACGCAGTTATTTTCCGATATTGCGAGCAACGAATTGCTGAATTTAATTAATCAGGCGCGCCAGGAAAAAAACTTACCTTTGCTGGCGCTAAATAATCAGCTTAATTCAGCTGCCAAATTAAAAGCAGACGACATGGTGGTCAATAATTATTTTGACCATACAAGTTCTTCGGGCGTCACTCCCTGGTATTGGTTTAGGACGGCTGGCTACAATTATGATTACGCCGGCGAAAATCTGGCGATGAATTTTTTTGAAAGCAGAGCTGTTTTTTCGGCCTGGATGGCCAGCCCCGCGCACCGCGATAATATCCTTGACCCGAATTTCAAAGAAATCGGCTTGGCAGTAAAAAACGGAAAAATTGAAAAACAAGAAACAACTTTAGCTGTTTTGACTTTTGGCCGCCAGCCAGCGCCAAAAACCAGCCAGCTCGCAATAACAAAACCATCCGCCAGCCCAGTTTCTTCTCCTGCTCAAACGCCCGCTTT
>Ga0180007_10003369_pt1 | contig 17876 bp, 15 predicted proteins | sample MM_PC_MetaG_FD_121122 | JGI IMG/M metagenome (GOLD analysis project Ga0180007, IMG submission 121122) | Groundwater microbial communities from the Aspo Hard Rock Laboratory (HRL) deep subsurface site, Sweden - MM_PC_MetaG | ecosystem: Environmental > Aquatic > Deep subsurface > Groundwater... | reverse complement strand
TCTGTCCTCTGTCCTCTGTCCTCTGTCCTCTGTCCTCTGTCCTCTGTCCTCTGTCCTCTGTCCTCTGTCCTCTGTCCTCTGTCCTCTGTCCTCTGTCCTCTGTCCTCTGTCCTCTGTCCTCTTGACGTTTGAAAAATGAAGCAACGTACTTAATTTATCCTCCCTTCCCACGTAGATGCCGCAGGGCGAACGCAAGCTTTTAGTTTCAGAGGTATTTGCCGTAGAATAAAGAATTTAAAACATGGTATACTATACCCGCCTGATATACAAAACTTTGGAGAATATTAAATGACTGGAAATTCAAAAATGCAAATCAAACAAAAAATAATTGTACTCTGTCTCGGAATTACCATAATCGGTACAATTTCCGCAATTATCGGGTATTACAATTTCACATTATTAACCTCAAATGTGGCGGAGCTGGTTGATAACGACGCGGTCCTTCTTGAAAAATCTTTCAATATACAGGGCGACATTCTGCTCCTTCGCAGGCATGAGAAAGATATTCTCCTTAACCTGCATGACAGTGAAAAACGCAACGAATACACTGGAAAACTTAAAACGACTACGGAGCAAATCAGCAGCCGATTATACGAATTACTATCGCTTATACAAAGTGACAATCAGCTCGTTAATAATAAGAATATCCAGAATGCGGCCAAACAGTGTCCTCTTGAACTTGATGCGTATTACAATCAAACAATGAATATATTCACACAGTCATTTTCTGATAGCATAACCGAATCCAAAATCATTGATGAAAAGCTGACCGCTGATGCAAAACAGCACTATTATGACTTCGAAAAAAATTTACATCTTATTATTACTGTTGTCACTAATATGCTTGATGAAACCAAAACCGAGACTTTCGCACGCAGCTCTTCCGCCCGCTCACTAATGCGACTTGCAGTACTATTTGCGATTATTGTTTCCGTGTCAGGCGGTATTATTTTTGCAAAACAGCTTACTTCTCCTATTCTGCAGGCAGTAGGCATGCTCACCGATTTATCCGAAGGCAGCGGAGACCTGACCGGACGTCTGCCGGTGACCGGGCGGGATGAGCTAGGCAGGCTTGCCTCCGGGTTTAACCGTTTTGTAGAAAAACTAAACGTGATGATTTCCGGGGCGAAAAAGTCCGCGCGCCTTGCCGCAGAGCAAAATACCTCTCTCTCGGCCGGAGCAGCAGAAGCAGCTGCAGGAGTAACCGAAATCAGCGCGACAATTAAAAACCTCGAACCCGCGGTTGAAAAACAAACCGATCAGGTCGGCGACTGTCTTTCAGCGGTAGCCGAACAACGCGCCGCGCTGAAAACAGTTGAAGAAACAGTACAAAGTGTTTCTGCTGATAATGCGAGACTTGAAAAAGCAATTGATGTGCAGTCATCTGCAAGTACTGAGCTCGCTGCCTCAGTCGAAGAAATAACATCAAACATCAATTCAGTTGCGCAATTAGCCGGAAAGGCAGACACCGCAATGACTGAGCTTTCCGCAACGACCGGAGAAAGCCTCACACTTATCCGTGAAACTTCCCGCGCCGTGAATACCGTGCAAAGTTCCGTCGAATCAATACAGGCATTTGCGGGCGTCATTGTTGAAATAGCAAGCCAAACCAATCTCCTCGCGATGAATGCCGCCATTGAAGCAGCGCACGCGGGCGAAGCGGGCAGAGGTTTCGCCGTTGTCGCTGAAGAAATCCGCAAACTCGCAGACCGTTCGGGTGTAGAAGCGGTTAAAGCGCGCAAATCAATAGATTCGGTTATCGCGAGCATTAAACTCAGCGCCGACAATGGTAAAAAAACAGAGGAATTTTTTGGTTCAGTGAATGAACGTTCCGAGCAGGTGCGTAATGTTATCGGATCAGTACGTACCGCGATGGATGAACAGTCACGCGGTACCGCAGAAATGCTCAACGCGGTCGAAAGCCTGAGCCAAAACGCAGTTACCGTAAAAACCACGTACGAAGGTATTGACCGTGGTATTCAGATTATTCAAGGGAAAAGTCAGGAACTCGGCAGCGCAACGGACAGAACAGAAAGTGCCATGTCAGCTCTGGCTGATATCGCGAAAAGTTTCAGCGTGAGCATGTCCGAAATAATTGCCGCCTCATCTGAAATAGCCGGCCTTGTCGAACAAATGAAAAATGAGAGCGATACTGCCGCTGAAAGCGTAACCGGTCTTGCCGCAGATCTTAATAGTTTTAAAACCGGCTCATCACAGTCTGCCCTTCCCGGTCTTCCGGATATTACAAAGAATCCCCGTCAGCCCCCCGCAGCCGAAACTGATTACGGCATTCCGCCGGAGCTGCTGAAATAACAGATGTAAATGTCTGACAATGATGAACCTGCTCAGTATGAGCATTCCCAATCCGACACGGATATACTTGAACGGGATGAAATAAAAAAACCCCGGCTGTTTAAAGTACTTCTTATTAACGACAACTATACTACAATGAATTTTGTAGTACAGGTGCTTAAAACAATTTTTTACAAAAGCGCTGCCGAAGCTGAAGCGATAATGCTCGCAGTACACAAAGAAGGCAAAGGCACCGCAGGTGTATATACGTATGAAACTGCAGAGACAAAAGTCCTCCGCACAATACAGCTTGCGCGCGAGCATCAGTTTCCGCTAAAAGCTGCACTGGAACCTTGGGAATAATCATGCCGCAGCCGGCGCTCCGTCCTGATCTTCACGCGGTCCTTCACCAGGCAGGTGAAATCGCGCGTTCGGCTCAAACAGAGTTAATTACCAATGAACATGTACTGCTGGCGGTGCTCCGCTCTGCGGACGGCAGAAATATTTTCATCAGTCTTGCTACCGATCCCGAAATTCTCGACACTGAACTTTTTGAGTGGATTACGGAAAATATTACCGCGCTGGGCGGACCGTTTACCGGTAACCCCGATTATTCAGCGGGGCTTTTACGTGTAATTAATCGCGCACTGCTGCACAGCGCGAACTCTTTTCAGGCGCATACCGGAATCGGTGAGTATCTTGTGTCACTGATGGATGAAAAAGAATCAGCGGCAGTGTACACACTCGCCCGTCATGGAATATCCCGCCTTTCTCTGATGGAATTAATTTCACATGGAATGCCTGATTTCTCCGTACCTGGTATTTCCGGAGGATCCGACGAAGAACAGGAAACTGAAAAAAAAGACACAGAGAGAAAAAAAGAAAAACCGAAGAAAAACCCGAGAACGGAATTTCTTGAGCGGTATACATGCGATTTATTAAAGAAAGCGCTCAGCGGAAAAATTGATCCGCTTGTCGGCAGAAAATCAGAATTATCAAGAATGATTCATATCCTCTGCCGCCGCAGAAAAAATAATCCGCTTCTTACCGGAGACCCCGGAGTAGGGAAAACCGCGCTTGCCGAAGGGCTCGCGTGCAGTATCGCCGAAGGCACGGTACCGCGGTATCTTAAAAATGCATCAATGTACGCGTTAGATCTCGGCGCGCTGCTTGCCGGAACCAAATACCGCGGAGACTTTGAAGAACGAATTAAAAAAATCCTCTCCATTCTCTCTGAAAAAGAAGGGACGATTTTATTCATTGACGAAATTCACACAATTGTCGGCGCGGGAGCGGTGCACGGCGGCGCCATGGATGCGGCGAATATGCTCAAACCGCTTCTCGGATCAGATAATTTCCGCTGTATCGGCGCAACTACCTGGGATGAATATAAAAAATATTTTGAAAAAGATCAGGCGCTCAGCCGCAGATTTCAGACAATCGATATTGCTGAACCCGGTCCGGAAGACACGCTCGCTATCATCAAAGGCATAAAGCAAAAATATGAGGAATTTCATCACGTCCGGTATACTGAAGGTACGCTGCAAAAGACCGTTGATCTGTCGTTAAAATATCTTTCACAGCGACGCAACCCGGATAAGGCCGTTGATATTCTCGATGAAAGCGCGGTCTTCCGGAAACTTACACATGAATCAGACCCGGCAGAGGAGCCCTATACCGTGCGGGAATCCGATGCTGCCCACACCGTTGCGGGTATGTCCGGGATCTCCCTGACCAAAATTGAAGAAACAGGAAATGACGCACTGAAAGACCTTCCCTCCCGGCTTAAGGAGCATGTGTACGGTCAGGACACTGCAGTAGACCGAATTTGTGAAGCAATCAAACACGCACGCGCAGGACTCAGACAACCGGATAAACCAATTGGTTCATTTTTATTTCATGGCCCGACCGGCGTAGGGAAAACCGAGCTATGCCGGCAAACTGCGGGTCTTCTCAATATGAAACTGCTCAGATTTGATATGAGCGAGTACATGGAAAAACATACTGTCTCGCGGCTTATCGGCGCGCCGCCGGGTTATGTCGGCTTTGACCAGGCCGGCATGCTCACCGACCAGGTTATCCGTGATCCGCATGCCGTAGTACTGCTCGATGAAATAGAAAAAGCACATCCGGATATTTTCAATGTGCTGCTTCAGATCATGGATTACGGCGTACTCACAGATCATAACGGCAAAAAAGCCGATTTCAGGCACGTACTGCTCATAATGACAAGCAACGCCGGAGCGAAAGAAATGGGAGAGCAGGCAATCGGATTTGGAGTACAAACAAACCATTCACACAGCCTGGCAGCGCTCAGGAATTTCTTTTCCCCGGAATTCAGAGGCAGACTGGATGCGGTTATCAGCTTTAATTATCTTAACTCCGTACACGCAAAAAAAATTATTTCAAAATATATCGCTTCGCTGAATACCCTGCTGCAGAATAAACACATCCGCGTAAAGCTTGAAGAGTCTGCATGCAGCTGGATACTCTCGCGCGGTTTTAATCCGATTCAGGGGGCGCGTCCGATTGAGCAGCTTATTGACAGGGAAATAAAAAGCCGGCTTACCGACGCAATTCTCTGGGGACCGCTTGTAAACGGCGGGACGGCGGTGTTCCGCGAAAACGAAGGAGAAATATCCTGTTCTTATGAATGAGTTTCTTTTTTATTCATGGACAATAATTTCAGTATAACCGTAGTGAAACATCCTATAATAAAAAAAACACCTATAAGCACCAGCACGGGAATATTTTGCAAATTCCAGAATAAAAAACGGATCGTAACGAGCTCTGAGGCATTTTGCCCGGCGATAATTATTACACACAGCAGCACCAAAGCGGTAAGAAGAAGTTTTACTTGTTTCATAATTGCTCCATTCTGATAACATATTATACACGCTAATCAGTTTTTCTGCAGGATAAAATGAACAGTTTTGTACCTATTCTCAGTTTTACTTCTCAGCACCCCGAAGAGACCTGCTCATTCGCCGCACAATGCGCGGAGCGAGTACGACAATATTTCAGAAATAACCAAATCGGATTTGTCATCACCCTTAACGGTCCGCTTGGCGCAGGAAAATCTTTTTTCGTCCGCTCATTTCTTCAGGCCGCAGGTGTCGGCGGTATTATCGCCTCTCCCACTTTTACGCTGATTAATGAATATGTAATGACCGTAGGAAATAAAACATTTCCGGTGCATCACGCGGATTTTTACCGGCTGAGTGATGAATCTGAAATTATTGAAACAGGAATTGAGAGCATCCTGCATGGCGGCGGTCTTGTTTTTACGGAGTGGGGCAATACGTTTCCCGTTATTATGGATAACAGCAGATGGATAATTGATATTGTTATTACCGGGGAGGAGGCTCGCCGATTTTCCGTATTGGAACGAAGTTAACTTCTTCTCCATGCGGCAACCGGGTAACATTCAGATTTGCGGGGTCGAGCATTGTTTTACCATCAACATTGTACCGGTAAAAAATAAATTCAGAAGTAATTTTCAGACGAATTACCCAGACACCGTCCTCTAATGTCATTTTATCAATATACGGATCCCATGAATTTCTGCTCCCTACCCAGTTCACTGTACGGTATCCTGCGTCTTTCAGAAAAAATAAAAACATACTATCCCCGAGCGGCTTTGGAGATTCTTTTAAGAGCCGGATATTTTTATCAAGAACAAAAGCGGATATCCGTGTGCCGTACCCGTCATCTTTCGAGAAGGTCTGCAGCGGATCATTTATCCATACTCCGTCTACGAGATAACGGTATGTGTACGCACCTGCAGAAAGTTCAAGAGGCAAAAAACAATAATATAGTCCCGTCTGTGTTTTAGTGAGCCTGATATTTTTTGCCCATCCGACAAAACTGCCGGAGAGATATACCGTATCTGTTTGTTTTTTCTGTGTGCCGATTTCATAATCAGCTGAAAAAGTAAAAAGCATACCGTTATCGTATACACGCGGCCGGGTCACTGCGTTTATGTCTCTTTCGGTTATTATTTGGAAATTCCCTTCTATCCGTATTACAGATTTGTTAATTTCCGGTCCGGCATTTTCCGTATTAGCAAATAATACATGTATGGATAAGAAATGAATAAATACTGAAATTACACACACGCCGCACATCCGGCCGATACATACAGCAGAAATCATTCCTTGTTTCACGCGCTTCCTCCGGGTTGAATAATTTTTCTTAAATCATTCCGTGAATAAAAAAGTTTTAGCGCTACTCCTTCTCCGCCGATTTTCTCTTTTCTCCTTCCATCAATCAGAAAAGAAACACGGTTAATCATGTTGCCGGATTGTGTGTCATGCATGAAAACTGTCCATAGAATTTGCTGAATCTGTACCTGAAGGCCGGTATGACCAAATCTGCTGTATTCAAAACGGCGGTTGAAGTCAACAAGCAGCACATCATTTTCAAGCCAGACCCGTCTTACCTCCGTGCCGGGAGAAAATTCGTTCGGGAGGTTTTGTAAACCGCTTTTATGTCCGACGAGATTTTTAATCAGCTGAAAGTAGGCGGTATTTACCGAGTCAATGTCAGCTTGATTAATTTCGGCTCCCCGTATTTCAATATCCACCGGACTCAACACAACTGAACCTGCGCGGACTTTCGTATCCGGCAGATAAATCGTATAAAGCTGGCCTACGGCAGTTTCTTTTTTTTGGACTTTATTTTCTGTTTGTTTTACTACAGCCGCGGATTCAGCCGGCGACAACGACAGGCCCGGACGTTTATTATTCCTGGTTGGTTCGGTGACTGATGTCCTCTGATTATCACTTCTGTTCTGATCCTGTATGTTACTGTTTCTTTTACTCTCTGCGGACGATGTTTTTTTTCCATCACGCGCTTTCTTCTCTATGGTTTTCACTATCGCAATTTTTTTCTGCATGTTATCCTGAAACAACATTTTTATTTCTGTGAAAACCGATTGCGGATTATGTTTTATCTGGTACGTTACATAATAATACGATGAGGCAATAGTCAGAACAATAACTGTGATAAATTTCAAATGGTAACCGCCCTGGGAGTGAACAGTCTTCTTGGGCGCAGGAAGCGCACGTCTGGCGCGCGGAATACCGGATTTTGACCTGGCATAATAAATATGCACACTTCGTTTATAATCTTTCATTCCTGGTCTTCCTCACTCTTTTATCGGTAAAAAATGAGGTCTCTGAAATCATTTTTAAACCTTCTTAAATACGGTGATAAAAAGACGTGCACGGTTTCTGAGGTATTTCTCATTTTTTGAGCGGTTCCGTCGGGCCATTTATTTTATGTATAGTAAGATTATTTCCCATATCCCGACGGCTAAGCGAAAAAAATGAGAAAAACCTCAGAAACTAAAAGTGCGCGTTTGCTTGTTACTTCAGCGGCAGGAGCTTCTCCCGCATGATGCGGATTGCTTTTTGCTGGACCGAAATCATATCGGCAGTGAGCGCAAGATATTCTGCATTAATTTTCGGTATGTATTCCCACCGGTATCCGTAGGTCATAAAAAGCACATACAGACTTTCAATTTTTGTGGAAATTCCGGTGTAACGCAGAAGCAGCGCGGAAGTATCCGTATCATTGAGATCGTCGAGCAACACGTGTACTTTTTTTAAATCTTCCTGCAGCTCACGGATATGTGTCATAAGCTCATTCAGTATCAGCATGCCGCTTTGATCTAATTCGCGGTGAAAATACATTTCCCTTGTAATATTCGAATATTGTTCTGTCCCGCTTCGCTCCGGTATCAGCAGCAGCGGTTCAACTGTATCATTTGTCTCTGCTGTCTGTTCGCCAGACTCTTTTTCACCGATTTCAGCGGGTGGCTCAATACCGGAAACAACAACCGGCGTGTTTCCCGCAATAAGCTGATAATTCTGGTTGCTGACACTTCCGGATAAAAACACACACGCCGCGAGATGATATGTACCGTTAGTCATGGGGTTCAGTGTACAGTACGCTGTGTTGGAACTCCCCATACTGAATGAAAAAAGTTCTGCCTGAGCGAGATCGCCGACAGAAGTAATCTTCTGACCGATACGATAAAACATGAAAACTCCGCCTGTCGTATTTGGAGTATTTTTTAATGCACAGACAATCATTTCCTTGTTTTTTTTTACTTCAAGCACCGCATCGTACCGGAGTGGTTTTTCTTTCACAAACCAATCCGGAAAACATAACCCGTTCATACAGAATAGAATGGACGCGCATAAAAAAAAATTCCTGATAATAACAATGTTCATTGTATTTACACCTCTATTTTTTTTCTTTTAAAATCAGCATTTGATGTGTACTTCGCAGTGTGAGATACAGAGTGCCATTATAATATGCAATACCTTCAGGGCTTTTTCCCCCGCCGAGTGTAATAGTTTTTTCCGGCATTAATTCCGGAGTGTAAATATGTACCGCGTTTCCTTCCTTATCGCAGACGAATAAAAACCCTTCGTCATCCCGTGTCATCATTCCCGGCATATAGTCAAGTCCGGTTTCTTTAATCAGCCTGTCACTTTCTGAAAACACCACAAGACGTTTATTGCCCCAATCACTGACCACAAACTGATTATCCGGCAAAAAACACACATCTGCCGGATCACGGAGTCCTGCACCTTTACCAATACTGCCGCGCAAAATCCGGTTTTTGAAAATGTGGATAATCCCGTTACCACTGTCAGTTACCGCAATCGTATCGCCGGAACCGGATATGCCTGTAGGAAGCAGTACATTGTCCGCATCTGTGGTAACATGGATAACCTTGTTTTGATTATCAAAAAAAAGCACTCTGTTTCGCCGGGTATCAGAAACAGCAAAACCCTGAGCGGTACGCGTGATTGCTGCAGGAAAACTGAAAGAAAAATCACCCTCAGGCGTGATTGTTTCCAGGGGCATTCCGTCCAGCGTCAGTACCTGTATCCGTTTATTGCCCGCATCGCACACATATATTCCTTTTGCATCTGCCGCTGCGCCCGATGGAAAATAAAACAAATCCCTGCTGCCGATCACTTCTCCGGCACCGAACATAAACCGTTTTTCCAGAACAATCGATACTTCAGAGAAGGCTCCTGATTTCAGAGATATTTTTTTAGAGGCCGGCCAGTATCCGTCTGCTCCCGCCCGCAGGATATACTCGCCTGGATTCAAAGCCTTTTCAAATTTTCCGCCGGATTTGGTAAACTCTCCGGAGTATATTTTTGGTCCACCTGTTTTCTCTAATAAAAAATCAGCATTTTCGGGTGAAATGGTGAGCGCGAGCTCTGTAGGATATGCATTGAGGATGAAAAGTATCCTTTTTTTCTTAAGCAGCCGTGCGTAATAACGCACACTTTTACTGTCGTGACGTTTCATTTTTGCCGTTATAACATACGGACCTCTCGGCAAGGCTATCGTAAGCGGGGTTTTCCCGGAATTTGTATCATTAATAAATATGTCGGCGCCATCGGGTCTTGAAAGCACTTCAATAGTGTACTCATCACGGATAACCGGTTTGTCCTCATCGGTGTTTTCGGCACGCACAGATACCGCTGATAAAAAAACGAATAGGAATATTATCATCATCAATATTCTCGACATTAATATAAAAATATTAAATATGATCCCCCTGAAATCCTTCTTAAGATAATTCAGAACATACCGATTATGTAAAAGTATGAATACTTCAAAAATCTCATTCATATACCGGACTATGATAATTTGCAGCGCGATGATGATCCGTGTTCTGTTTCCCCAAATGGCGCTTGAACCGGATAAGTGGCGCGATTTTGAACCCGACACGAGAAAGCCGCATTTGCGGATACTGCTGCTGCCGGAAAAGCGGTCCTATGCGCTTAATGAAACACTTTATACTGAAATCCGGATAATAAACGAATCTCCGCACAAAAACCCTTTCTCGTTCCGCATTGACGGGAATTTCTTTTCACAGTTTTATTTAACGGTGCGCAATGCACTGGAAAATGAAACCGACTACTCACTGAAGTATAAACAATGGCTTTTTGACGAAAAAAACAGCGCCGAAAACACAAGCGGGGAAAATGCCGGCAGGGAGCGGGTTTTTACTATTCTTCATGGAGAGAGTGTATCATTCCGCATTGCGATTAATGACTGGTTTGCATTTGAGGAAACCGGTATGTTTTATATCAGCGGATTTTTTAAACCTCAGATCTCTCTTTCAAAAGACAACTATTCATTTGAGATGATTCCTTCCTCATTCCACATAATTTCCGGAAATCCGGTACAGGATAAAACTGTTGAGATACAGAAAGATGCGGCTCAACAGAAAAATTTAAGAGACATTCCGCCTTACAAAATAGTCGAAATGCACCTGAAAGCCCAGCAACGGGAGAACTGGGATGACTATCTTTCCGTTTTGGATCTTGTACGATTTCTGCACACCACCTACGCATCTACAGAAATTTATGAACGGTACCGCGGAGCGAGGGCTGATGAAAAGAAAATTCTCATTAATGAATTCCAGAGTTTTCTGATTAAAAGCATTGATTACAGGATTACCGAATTCGAAATTATTGAAAGCTCGATAAAAAAAGATATCGCTGTGGTTCGTGTTGCACTTCACGCACGAAGCGCCACTCAAAACTATGACCGTAAACTTAATCCGGTGACCGGACAAATCGAAGTTCTGTGGAATGACGGCATTGCGCAGGATTTCTTTGAAAAAAACATGTATTATTTCAGCCTGCATCTGAACAGTGCAGGAGAATGGAAAATATATCATAAAGAAGTTGAGCTCGCGCATCCTAAAGAAAAAGAACGAACGTACCAAATCAAGGATAAACATTTTATTCCGCCTGAAGAGGAGACTCTTTTTGACACTCCCGCCAATATTACTTTTTACCGTGGCACCCCGGATATTACAAGAGAAAGTTTACCCGGACTTGAAATAATCCTCGGCATGCTGGAAAAAAACCCGGAGATTCGCATTGCGCTTCACGGGCACACAGACAACACCGGACCGTATGCGCTGAATAAAATTTTATCATATCAGCGCGCGGCCGCAATACGGTCATGGCTGATCGCCCGTGGAATAGCCCCGGAAAGAGTCACTGCCAGCGGCTTCGGCCCGGATAAACCTCTGCCGGGGAATGATAATTCGACTGAAGAACTGCGCAAACTGAACAGGCGTGTGGAAATTCATATGTTTCCGTCTGAAAGTTAAGAGATGCAGCTGCCGGCAGCAGCCGCTAATTTCACTCAACTATCGCAACCAGAGTTCCGGTTTTCACCATATCAAAAAGTTCTATTACATCTGTATTTCTCATCCTGATACAGCCCATTGATGCCGGTTTCCCGATATATCCCTCTTCTGGCGTTCCATGTATGTAAATAAGTCTTGCGTATGAATCAACCATTCCGCCCCGGTTTTTCCCCTCTTCGAGCCCTTCTAGATGCAATACTCTCGTAAGAACAGAATCGTCCGGTACTTTCTGGTCATTGGTAAAAATTTGCGCGATCCTGCCTGTGTTTTGTTTGGCACTAAATATCGTGCCTATTCTGGCACCGGCGCCTGTTTTTGATGCAATGCGGTGCAGGCCGAGCGGTGTTTTCCCGCTGCCGCTCAGATTTCCTGCGCCGGCGATCCCGCTTGAAATATCCCATGTACGCGCAATTCTGCTTTCTGTAAGGAAGTACATCTTTTGTTCCGAAATTTTTATTACAAGACCGTACTTGTCCCGGAAAGCACTTCCTAAAGCCGGTAACAGTTCTTCATACGAAGTTTTTTTAACTATATTCGGGAATTCATGCATTTTAGAATTGCCGGATACTATTCTGTTATGATTTCCGGTTTGCCTTCGGGTTTTGACTGGACCATCATCAGTGCATGCGCACAGTATATACAGAAAACATAAGGCGCATATTACAGAACCCGTTCTTTTTATGTTCCGGCAGCGCATGTGGCCAATCCGATAAAATCCCTTAGAGTACCGGTATCTCCGTCAAAGATGTTTGATTTAATCTGATGATATTCGTATCCCTGTTCCATTAAAAATCTTTTGCGGTTGTGTCCGAAGATTTCTTCACTTGTGTTTTTTGACACAAGCGAGAAAAAATACGCTTTGTTTAATCCCGGCTTTGGCCGGATAATTCTTCCGAGACGCTGGGCTTCTTCCTGCCGCGAGCCGAATGTACCAGAGATTTGTATGGCTACATCTGCATCAGGCAGATCAATTGCAAAATTGGCCACTTTTGAAACGACTAGAATTTTTATTAAACCCTTGCGAAATCTCCGGTACAAATTCTGGCGTTCCAGATTTGGTGTTTTCCCGGTAATTATCGGCAGACTGAATGTTCGCGCGATTTCAAACAGCTGATCAAGGTACTGACCAATAATTAAAATCTGATGCCCTTCAAGCGCATCTATAAGACGTGATACAATTGGAATTTTTTCCGGATTTTCAGCGGCAATGCGGAACTGTGATTTTTCATCACTGCTGAAATATTTATTCATAATGTGCTGCGCTACAGGAACCCGTATTTCAAAGCAAACCGCGTTCGCAATAAATTGTTCTTTCTCAAGTTCCTTCCACGGCTTATCAAATTTTTTCGGGCCGATTAACGCAAAAACATCACGTTCCTTATTATCCTCCCTCACCAGTGTAGCGGTTAAACCCAGACGCCTGAGTGCCTGAATACTGGTAATTGCCCTGAATACCGGCGCGGGCAGAAGATGCACTTCGTCATAAATTAAAAGTCCCCAGTTTTCGGCGGAAAAAAGTTTAAGATGCGCAAATGCTTCATTTTTTTTCCGGCGGTAGATTAATATCTGGTATGTAGCTATTGTAACCGGTCGAATCGTCTTTTCTTCTCCTGAATATTCACCAATGTCTTCTTCAGAGAGATTTGTTTTTTCAATCAGCTCCGATTTCCATTGCCTGAGCGCGACTATATTCGGCGTGACAATGAGCGTTTTCATTGACAGTTTTGACATTATTATCATTCCGACGATTGTTTTTCCCGCTCCGCATGGAAGCACTATTACGCCCTCCCCCCCCCTTTGCGGGGTATTATGGACGGTTTGCACGCCCGAATTTGCCAAAGAAGCTTCCCCGATTTGTTCATCCGCAGATCCGAAAAAAGCATTTACACTTGCGGTTTGATAATCTCTTGGTATACATGCAGCAGTATTAATACGGATAGATAAACGGCCACCGTTGATATAACCTGCGCAGTCATTAACGGGAAACCCGAGTTTTATCATTTCGAGTTTAAAAATTCCCCTGAGTACTGCGGGGATAAAATAATTGTCGTTTTCAGTGTAGGCCATTGAGCCGATTTCTCTGGTTTTCATCAGAGAACCGATAATATACGGATCTTCACAAATAATTTGAAGCGTGTCATTATCATATTTTTCAAGTTTTACTATCCCGAAGTTACGGAATTGATCCTGAATATAGGATATGATCACCTCAGGAACAGGAAATTTACTATACTTTTTAAGTATTGTGATTACTGTAGTATCATCGAGACCAACGGAAAAACCATTCCATAATGAAATCTCATTAATACTGTACGTGTGAAAAACAGCAGGGCTTTTACGCAGTTCAAGAAACCGCGCAATCTGATCACGTGCCTCGATAAAACTCGCCGAACGGGTTTCAAGCAGAACAGTAAAATCTGTATTTACAATCAGAGGTTTGTCTGAAGAATCGATATCCAATTGCCGCTGTTATATAATGTTCATTGACAAATCAGCCGCATGCGCTGAGTGAGTCAGTGAACCGCTTGAAATATAATCTATGTTCATCCGGGCAAGATTTGCAAGTCTGCCTTTGATAATATTACCGCTTATTTCTATTTTTGCTTTATTTTCAATTTTGGCAACCGACCGCTTAATACTGAGATCATCCATATTATCGAGCATAATTATATCCGCGCCCGCCTGCAGTGCTTCTTCAACCTGTGCGGAGGTTTTACACTCTATTTCTATTAAAAATTTCTTTCCGTGTTCCCGGGCATAGGCTCTGGTTCTTTTCACTGCCTCTGCGATGCTCCCTGCAGCGCTGATGTGATTATCTTTGATGAGGAATGCGTCATATAAGCCCATCCGATGATTTGATGCCCCGCCGGTGCGTACCGCATATTTTTCAAGACAACGGTATCCGGGTGTGGTCTTGCGTGTGTCTAGAATTTTGGTGCGGCTGCCTTTAAGCATTTCGGCAAAACTATGACTGAGTGTTGCGATACCGCTCAGCCGCTGCAGCACATTCAGCGCAAGGCGTTCGTAATTGAGAAGCAGTTCCAAATCTGCTTCTATTTCGGCTATCCGGTCACCACGGGACAGGGTCTGCCCGTCCGCAGCATACTGCACAAGACGGTATACCCTTGATTTCTGAGTTTCAAAAATAGCGGCAAAAATTGATATACCGCATAATATGACTTTTTCCTTCGCCTCGACTATGGCTCGTCCGCGGACCCCCGGAGGTATTACCGCGCTGGTGGTTATATCTCCGGAACCGATATCTTCTGCAACCGCAAGCGGAAGAATTTTTTCAATAAAGTATTTTTCGAGATCTTTAATATTTTCGTTCACGGATATTACCTGATTAGACCGCCGCTACTGCCTCAATTTCAACCTGAGCTTTTCCCGGCAGCGCAGAAACTTCTACTACTGCGCGGGCGGGATACGGTTCATGGAAAAACTCACGGTACACTTCGTTTATCTGGGCAAATTTTGAAATTTTTACTGTGTACACAGTGACCTTGACTACATGGTGCAGTTCCGCGCCGGACGCATTCAGAATTGCTTTAATATTTTTAAGACATTGGCGCGTTGCCTCTGAAATGTCTCCTTCGATCATTTCGTTTTTCAGCGGATTTATGGGGAGCTGTCCGGAAATGAAAAGAAAACCATTTGCCGAAACCGCCTGAGAATACGGACCAACCGGCACAGGCGCGCGATCGGTAAAAACTGGATTTAACTGCAAGATAATATCAACCTGTGTGATTATTTAAGCAAATCTGCAATAGTAACCCTTTTTACATTATCAGCACTGTCGAGATATTTTTCGATATCGTATTTTTCCTGTTTTCGGATAAATTCTTTCACACTCAGCGCTACTTTTTTGTTTTTCTCATCGATTGACTGAATTACAAAATTAGTTTTTTGACCAACCTCCGCAGCATCACTGACCTGCTCGATTTTTTTTTCGGTAAGCTGTGAAATATGACAAAAGCCTTCGATGTCGTCAGACAGTTTTACAAAAGCACCTGTATCGTGAAGTTTGGTAATTTCACCGAGTATTGTGCTGCCGACGCCATAATTGACTCTAAGATCATCCCAGGGATTGGCTGTTTTTTGTTTTAATCCGAGTTCCAGTCGTTTTTTTGATTTGTTGTAACCAATGACCTTCACTTCGATAGTATCGCCTTCGGTAAACATGCTTTTTATATTAATTTTATCCGTAGACCAGCTGATATTATCTATATGTATAAAACCTTCGAACTCATCAGCGACTTCACAATACAAACCGTTTTTGATGATTGAAGTGATTTTTGCCGATATAACTTCGCCTTCCGGAAACCGCTGTTCTATGGTATCCCAGGGATTTACCATTACTTGCTTCAGACCGAGAGATATTTTTCTTTTTGGTATATCTATACTGAGCAATTTAGTTTCGACAAAATCGCCCTTTTTCAGGACTTCATTCGGGTGACTGATGCGTTTTGTCCAGGATAATTCTGATACATGCACGAGGCCCTCAAGCCCGTCTGCCACCTCAACAAATGCGCCGAAGCTTTCCACATTTTTTACTTCACCTTTGATAATACTGTCAATTTTATGATTTTCTGCGAAAAGAACCAGCGGATCATCCTCGGTTTCTTTCCGGGAAATTTCAAGTTTATGCTTTTCGGCATTTATGGCTATTACCACGCCTTTGACCGTATCGCCTTTTTTTAAAAGGTCGGTAATTTTCTGATATCGTTTCCAGGAAATATTTTTCGGCCGAAGTATTGCGGTTATTCCTTCTTCGATTTCGACAAAACAGCCGAAATCTGTAATGTTGACTATGGTGCCGTCCAGCACGTCGCCGATACGTATACGGTTGAAAAATTCATCGCGCAGCTTTTTGAATTTTTCTTCGAGTACTTTCTTTCTTGAGACAACGGCTTTATCGCCTTTTATTTCGATAACATAAAAGTCGGACGGGGTATTTATATATTTTTCTTTGTTTACTTTACGTACATCAAACTCCGAAAAAGGACAAAAGACACGATTGCCCATTATGTCGATAACGAAGCCGCCGCTTACTGATTCTTTTATAGTTCCCTGAATAATAGTGTTTTGTTCAAAACATTCTTTCATTTTGATGAGACCGCTTCTTTTATCGGCTTCGAGTTTTGATACTATTATCTGGGACCGGGAAGGACTGTTATTAACCAGGAAAACGTCAATGGTTTCGCCGATTTTAAGTGCCGCCCGGTCGATACGTGATGTTTCGTCGGAAGGAATAACGCCGTCCCGTTTATCTCCGATGTCGAGAATAATTTCTGTTGAGGTAATATTTATTATACGTCCTTTAAGGAGGGTGCCTGTTTCTGTATTCTCTTCGAGTGGTATATTTTCCAGTGCATCCATAAAAAGTTTATTGTCTTTTACATCAATAGAGTAGGAAATATTATCGGAAGACGGCAGTTTTTTATTGTAAAAATCAATCATTGCCGCAATAACCTGATCTATGGTAAGCGCTGAAGTATCGATCAATAATGCATCGACTGGAATTTTTAACGGGGAGATTTCACGGGTTTTATCCATTTGATCGCGTTCGCGTATCTCAGTCTCAATTTCTTCGGCAGTTTTGCCACGATCACCTTCTTTTTCGTCTTTAAGCCTTCGCTGGGCACGTACCGCAGCGGATGCGTCAAGATAAAACTTACAGAACGCGTCGGGGAAAATTACTGTACCGATGTCGCGTCCGTCAACGACACACTTTCCTTTTTCTCCGATGTGCTGCTGTATTGTTTTTATAAACTTCCGGATTTCGGGATTTTGCGCAAATGAAGGTACGTTTTTGGTGACTTCAGGGTTACGGATATGTTCGGTTATATCGCTGTTATTCAGTAATACTTTATCTTTATCGTTTTCTTTGGCGATTGTGAGATGCACTGAAGAAAGTAAATGCGCAATTTTATAGCTATCCTTTGCATTTATCTTATTCTGAAGTAAAAAATATGTTATTCCGCGATATAATGACCCTGTATCGAGGTATGTAAAGCCTATTCTGTTTGCAAGTAATTTTGCGATGGTGCTTTTTCCTGAACCTGCCGGTCCATCCACTGTGACTATGTTTTTCATGTTTCTGTACCTGTTTTTTGTTATTCTGTTGAAGAGGAATTACCGGTCCTGTACCTCCTGTAATAACCGGAAAAAATGAAACGAGCTGCTAAGTAATCAACAGTCTAATTTCTCAACTCGTCAAGAAACGTATTATAGCATCAATCATGAATTTTTGCGAATTTGCCTTTTAGCTCATAATTAATGTTACCGAAAAGATAGCGGATAGCTCATAATTCGTGTTACCATAGGGATTATGACTATGGCAACAAAAAATGAGATATTTAATCGATATGTAAATGAATAC
>Ga0180007_10003368_pt1 | contig 17890 bp, 22 predicted proteins | sample MM_PC_MetaG_FD_121122 | JGI IMG/M metagenome (GOLD analysis project Ga0180007, IMG submission 121122) | Groundwater microbial communities from the Aspo Hard Rock Laboratory (HRL) deep subsurface site, Sweden - MM_PC_MetaG | ecosystem: Environmental > Aquatic > Deep subsurface > Groundwater... | reverse complement strand
TAAGGTTGCCTGAAAACCTATTGACTGCCGCCAGGTCCTACTCAGAAGATAATGGTTATGGTTCTATCCAGGAATTCATCAAGGATGCCGTGCGAGAGAAGCTTTTTGACTCATCCGACATCTCCAAAGCAGAACTGAAAGCGATACGACGATTGATTAAGGCTACAGGGGATAAGAGCTTATTTCGGACAGAAGAGCACTTCAAAAGAAAGTTAAGGAGATGACACCTTACATTCTTCTGTTCTCTGAATTCTTCCTCGAACAGCTTGACGACTACAAGCCAAGAACCCTGACCCGAATCAACGCCAAGCTTCAGCTCTTGAAACAGAACCCATTCAGGAATCATAAAAATCCGCCGAAAGCGTCCGACCCCACACTAAAGTGTGGGGTACAACAAAATGCGTAGCATTTTGTGTACAAATAATCCGTAGGATTATTTTGTATGAACGGACGCTTTCGTTCTACAGGCGGATTTTTAGGATACAAGAAAGCGCTACATCCCTTGCCTAAAGACAAGGGTATTGCGCTTTCTCTGTATAAACGCATAATCGGCCATGATCTTTTTTTGTTCAGGATAAGGTTCAGCGATGATAGAAAAGAAAAAAGGATAATCTACCTGGTGGACAAGCCATATGTTAAGGTCCTATGCATCCTTGACAGGGATAAGGAATATAAGGACTTGAGTAATTATTTACGAAAACTGGGTTATTGACCACTCCCCACTGGACATTGGGGCGTAAAGGATATAAATGCGGGTTCTTATGATAATACTGGAATTTAACACCTCCGTTGTCGTGTCTGAATCGGCCCCAGTACATGTTGCACGCCATTGCACTTTTTTCCCGCCCGAGCCAGGCGGGAAAAAGTCGGGCCATCGGATGGAAGCAGCAGAGTATCAATCGTATTAACAATAATCCAAAGAGGTGAACCTGATGTTAGAGCTGGTAGAGAGGCACGCTGTGTTCTCAGATGACCTCATGCATGAAGCCACGAGACATGAAGAGATATCAACTGCCCGCAATTACGCAGCGCATAAGCTGAGAGGCATGGACAAGGAAGTGAAGGTCGAACTCAGGCGCCTGAAGGGCTTTGAAGCCTTCAATATCTCAAAACATGGCATCCTCTGGGCTGAGCTTGAAATCAGGCACAACATCGAGGAGATGCTAATCAGCAACTGGCTCCAGCGCTTCCCGAGGTTTGCAGTGGCGATCCAGACTAAAGACGGATGCTTCTTCGGCGAACACCCTGACTTCATCGAGAGGACAACTGCTGATATCAAGGATGTCATAAGGCTGCTGGAAAAGAGTAGGCCCCTCAGCGGAGAGCTGCCGAAGCCGAGAAAGAATGACCGGTTCTACCTATGATCAGGAACAGCTTCATCATCCTGCCGAGGATAGGGCGGACCAGGGAAGCAGGCATCTGGAAGCAGGGCATCACCGACTGGCAGGGCTTCAGGGATACGAAAAAGATAAAGGGAATGAGCCGGAGCCATAAATCCAGGCATGACCGGTTCCTGTCAACAGCCGCAGAGTGCCTTCACTCATCCAACACCGAGTTCTTCACATACTACCTTCCCAGGATAGAGAGCTGGCGGCTATACAATCTCTTCAAGGACGAAGCAGTCTACCTGGACATCGAGACCTCCTTCGATGGTGACATAACAGTCGTGGGAATGTATGACAGCACAGACACCAAGACCATGATTAAGGGCATCAACCTGGATGCAAAGAATCTAAAGCAATACCTTCAGCGCTTCAAGCTCATAATGACCTTCAACGGTTCGAGCTTCGACCTGCCGATACTCAATAAGTATTACCCAGGCTGCATACCGAGGATGCCCCACATGGACCTGATGCACTGCTGCCGCAGGATAGGGCTCACGGGAGGGTTGAAGAAGATAGAGAAGAAGCTTGGCATAGCCAGGGACGAGGAGGTGGAGCACGTGGTGGGGAGCCAGGCACCGCTGCTCTGGAGGCATTACAAGGCAACAGGGGATGAGCACTACCTCAGGCTGCTCGTCAAGTACAATGATGAAGATGTAATCAACCTCAAACCGCTGGCAGAGCATGCCTACGGAAGACTGAGTCAGGAGTTAAGACAAAATTATTTAAATCCGCAAGCCAAGAAAGGCTGATATGAAAAAAATAATCACATTGGCCATATTATTATTGCTCGTTCTAGGGTGCAGCAAACCAGCAGATGAACCTGTCGACGAGCCGCCTCCACCTCCACTGCCTCCTCCACCTGAGCCTGAGATAATGGATTTGAGTCTGACAAGCCCGGCCTTCGAAGATGGACAGCCCATACCACAGAAGTACACCTGCTGGGGGGACAACGCCAACCCGCCGCTGAAGATCGATAATATCCCGACCGGTACACAGAGCCTGGCCTTGATAATGGACGACCCAGACGCTCCTTCAGGCACGTGGGTTCACTGGCTCGTCTGGAACATGGATCCCGGAACAACAGATATCAAGGAAGACCATTACTTCATCAACGAGGGCAAGAACTCCTGGTATGAGAGCAAGTACGGCGGACCGTGTCCGCCTTCGGGTACACACAGGTATTTCTTCAAGCTGTACGCACTGGATGAGCAGCTCAACCTGCCTTCGGGGACGCAGAAGAAGCACCTCGAGGGCGCGATGAAGGGCCATATCCTCGGCCAGGGAGAATTGATAGGGACTGTGAGCAAATAGTCATCACTCCCAAAACACTACTAGCGTAAGCTTTATATATCGTCGGTCCATACCTCCGCAGATGGGGGTATGCTCATGGTAATGACTCAAGTATATTTCGGCAAGGCGCCGCTACACGATTCTTCAGGCAGGTATAATCTCAACCATTCTGACCCTGAGAAGCGGGACGGATGGATCTCTCATAGGGACGTGGCAGAAAAATATGGATATCTTCTGCCTGGCCCATTTCTTGATCCAGACAAGAACGTGATACGGGTCGATATAATCTCGGCCAACCTCTCCAGCATGGACCCGGAGAATGATTCGATCGAGATGAGGCTGTTGTACTGCAGCCATGCTTTGGCTGTCCAGCTAGTGGAAGATGTGCTGAGGAGAGAGGGCATCAATCCCGTAGCCATGGCTGTGAGGAGGCCCTTCAACGAAAAGTATGGGGCCGTGCAGCTGCTTTATCCAGCCGTGCATGAAAAGGCCATCAGCGCATTGCTCAACTGCCTGGAGACATACCACAAAGCCATGCTCAAGGATTTGGAGAAGGGGACGCAGAGCGACAGCGACCTGCCCAGCGTCATAGACGGCTTCTTTTCTGCCAAGTACAGCCCAGACAACCAAAAGATTCATAAACATGGCTCACAAGGGTAAGGGATAGGTGGTAACATGAAGATTCTGATGGTCATAGCGCAGCACGGGTTCCAGGACCACGAGTTCGAAGCTCCGTTGGAGCTGTTCAAGGAGAAAAAGATACCTGTCAAGATCGCCAGCCAGAAGAGAGGCACATGCTTCGGCAAGTTCGGCCTGCAGGTGAACGCAGACCTATCGTTCTCAGACGTGAAGATGGAAGACTTTTCTGCTATCGTGCTCATCGGCGGCCCAGGGTCGGTTCATCTGGTGGGTAATAAGGAGCTGGAAAGGATACTGCACGAAGCTGTGAAGCAAGAGAAGATAATCGCTGCCATATGCTACTCACCTGTCACCCTTGCCAAAGCTGGTTTGCTGAGAGGCAAGAAAGCCACTGTCTGGAACGAGGACGGGAACCAGCAGTCTGTGCTCGAAGAAGCAGGCGCAGAATACCTTGAGCAGGCAGTGGTCATCGACGGCAGACTGATCACGGCCAACGGGCCGAACGCTGCATCCAGGTTCGGAGAAGAGATCGCGAAGATGCTGGGTTTCTGAGATCATCAGTGTACCGATTTAGTTCTGTTCCCAGCGGCCTCAACCTACAAATGTACATGTCCCCATTCTTCTGTCCTCCCGAGCACCCACCCGCCCTCATGAAGTTGTCGCTTGCAGAACTAGTTGAAGGCGGTTTGTGCAGGCTGCGGCAAATATTTCACAAGAACATCAGCATACTCACAGCCATCACAGCCATGCCGGCGACGAGGCCGTATATCGATAAGTGGTGTTCGCCGTACTTCTGCGCTGCAGGCAGCAGCTCATCAAGTGAGATGAATATCATGATGCCTGCTACAGCAGCGAAGAGGATGCCTATCATGAATCCCTTGAAGATCGTCATGACCAAAAGCAGGCCGATCAACGCTCCCAAAGGCTCTGCCAGGCCTGACAAGAATGAGTAGAAGAAGGCTTTCTTCCTGTTGCCCGTGGCATAGTAGATAGATACAGACACGGCGATGCCCTCAGGTATGTTATGCAAGGCTATCGCGATCGCGATCATGACACCAAGCTTCAGGTTGGTGATAGCACTTGCGAACGTGACGATGCCTTCCGGGAAATTGTGCACAGCTATTGCGATTGCAGCGAATATGCCCATCCTGTAGAGCTTCTTGCACTTCTTCGCCTCCTTCTTGTCCCCTAATTCTTCTATCCTGTGGATCTCGTGCGGGTTCTCGAACTTGGGCAGGGCCTTGTCGATCAAGGCTGCGACCAGTATGCCGAGGAAGAATGATATCACCGCTATCCAGGAGGCCTTCACAGTCCCGAGCGAACCCAAGCTTAGTATGGCTGTAGGCATCATTTCCATGAAGGAGACATAAATCATCACGCCTGCTGAAAATCCCAGTGAAAGCGAAAGGAACTTGGTATTGGTCTTCTTTGTGAAGAAGGCAAGAGCACTACCTATGCCGGTTGACAGCCCGGCGAATAGGGTGAGCCCAAAAGCAATAAGGATGGTGCTGGTCTCGATCATAAGAACGCCTCACTTCGCCTTGCCCTGCTTTGCCACAGCCTCCATGGCAGCCTTGAGCTTCTCGGGTTCGCCGAGGTAATAATGCTTGACGGGCCTGAGTCTGTTGTCCAGCTCATAGACCAGAGGTATCCCCGTGGGGATGTTGAGCTTCATGATCTCCTCGTCAGAGATATTGTCAAGGTATTTCACCAGCGCCCTGAGGCTGTTGCCGTGAGCTGAGATGATTATCTTTTTTCCCTTCTTGAGCTGTGGGATTATCTCTTTCTTCCAGTAAGGCAGAACCCTTTCAACAGTGTCCTTGAGGCACTCTGTCAACGGGAGCTCCTTGGGCTTCAGGTCTTTGTACTTTGGGTCGTTGCCAGGATACATCTCATCTGATTCCTTCAACGCAGGAGGCCTGATGTCATAGCTGCGGCGCCAGATTAGGACCTGTTCCTCTCCATGTTTTGCCGCTGTCTCTGACTTGACCAGTCCCTGCAAAGCGCCGTACATGCGCTCGTTGAGCTGCCAAGACCTCTTGACAGGGATCCACATCAGGTCCATCTCATCCAACGTGAGCCAGAGCGTCCTTATGGCGCGCTTCAGCACAGAAGTATACGCGAGGTCGAAGGTATATCCCTCTTTCTTCAACACCCTTCCTGATTCCTTGGCCTCCTCGACGCCTTTCTCGCTGAGGTCAGCGTCGACCCAGCCGCAGAAACGGTTCTCCCTGTTCCATTCGCTCTCCCCATGGCGCAAGAGTACGAGCTTTATCATATGGTTACCTCTTTTATCAGGTATTTAAATAATTTACTCTAGATGCCTCACGCAGTTCAGCAGGTGCACTTTGTGTTTCTTGTCCTCTTTCAGCTCGAAGATGCTGACTGCAGTGTGTTTGTGGTCTTCCGTATCATCAACATATTCTTTACGCTCACCGATGATGACAGATACCAAGGCCTTACTTATCCCATTGTGGGCAACGAACAGGACTGTCTCTTCAGGATGACTGTCATAGACCTTGTCAAGGAAAGACTTGGTCCTATTCTGGAGGACAGTGAGGCTCTCGATCTCAGCCGAGCTTAGGTCGACCTCGTCCCTGTGCTTGCCTGTGAACCGTCCTTTGTCGCGCTCGCGCAGCTCCTTGACCAGATGGAAAGGCGCATCCGGATGGAATTCCGCGATGAGCCTTGCCGTGTCAGCGGCCCTGGCGAGGTCGCTGGAGTAGATCACGTCTATCTTCTCGTGCTTCAGCCTCTGCGCCACCTTCCTGCCCTGCTCGATGCCCAGCTTGGTCAGCTTGCCTGGCAGCTGCCCTTGAAGGATGCCCCTGACATTGTCCTCTGTCTCGCCGTGGCGGGTGAGTATCAGTTTCATAGTGCCCGTAGAACAGTAACATTTTATAATCTTTGTGCTTTCCTATGTCCTATGAGGCCACATTTATCGCTAATTGCCATATTGCTTATAGTTGTAGTGCTGTTGGCTGGATGCGCCCAGGAGGTCAATGAGCTGGACTCGGTCGAAGTCAGGGAGTAGCAGGGTGAACGCCTGGATTCTGTCAAGGCTTTCCGCGAGAACAGCATCAAGGGCCCGCAGCAGGTTGACATCGAAGGGTACAGGCTGAAGATATTCGGCCTGGTCGAGGAACCCGTGGAGCTGAGTTACGAGCAAGTGCTGGACAGGCAGACATATGTGAAGGCCGTAACGCTTTATTGCGTCGAGGGCTGGGATGCGAAGGTATTGTGGGAAGGGGTCCTTGTCAGGGAATTACTGGTGCAGGCCGAGCCATTGGAGAGCGCGAACACCATCATCTTCCACGCTGAGGACGGCTACACAACGTCGTTCCCGCTGGAATATGTCATGGACAACGACATCATCATGGCCTACAAGGTGAATGGCATGACATTGCCGGCAGAGCGCAGCTATCCATTCGCCCTGGTCGCAGAGAGCAAATGGGGCTACAAGTGGATACGGTGGATCACGATGATTGAGCTTTCTGACGACACAGATTATCGCGGTTACTGGGAGAGCAGAGGGTATTCCAACACCGCTGACCTGGCTGAGGGTTTCAGGGGATCATAATAATCTATCCTTTTTCTCATCATTTATATCCATTCCAGAGTAGTCATAAAAGAAAACCATTTAAATCCGATAGGTATCCTCCTAAGCATGACGTTCATCAGGCTGATGCTGGCTGCGGATTATCAGGAGAATTATGAAAAAAAGGTCGGAGAGACTGTAGACTTCCTAAGAGGTCAACTTGGAGAGATGAAGCCAGAATTCGGCCTGGTGCTGGGTTCTGGCCTGGATGATTTAAGTGGGCTTATCGAGATAGACAAAGCGATAGAATACAAGGACATACCCAACTTTCCAACGCCGACTGTGGCAGGTCATGAAGGGAAGCTTTATGTCGGCAGCCTGGAAGGAGTTCCCATAATCGGGCTGAAGGGGAGGAAGCATTACTATGAGGTCGCTGATGAGCCGTTGAACACCGGTATGCTCCAGGTGATCTTTCCTGTCCACGTGCTGGCGGGATTAGGGGTGAAGAATTATTTTCCCACGAACGCGTCAGGCGGCCTCAACCCAGGATATGATGTCGGCGACGTGATGGTCATAAGGTCCCACATCAACATGATCCCTAACCCATTGCTCGGAAGGCACATGGATTTCAAGACACTCAATGGAGAGAGAGTCGCCAGGTTCCCGCCCATGAATGAGGCATATGACCCTGAACTGACTGGAATGTTGCTGGAAGCAGGCAAATCCCTGAAAGGCATCCGCGAAGGAAAATATCTTGCTGTCACAGGACCGACCTATGAGACCTCGGCAGAATGCATTGCGTTCAGGGACGGTCTCTTGGCAGATGCTGTGGGCATGTCCACTGCACCAGAGGTCATCGTAGCCAATAGCAGGGGTCTGAAAGTTACAGGTTTCTCTGTAATAACAAACAAGATAGACGAGGACGGAATCAACGCCACCAGCCATGATGAAGTGCTGAAAGTGTTGGCCTCGCCGAAAGTCAGGACAAGGCTTACATCGTTGGTGAGGAATTTTTTCAGGGAATACAATAATCTCAGTAGATGATCGCCACAACTACCCTTCTGACCTGGCTGAACCTTACCTTGCCAGGGTCGGGATTGTCGAGGTTGTCTCCCTTGGCTTTCGCATACCAGCCCTGGCTGTCCTGGCCGGTCTCGATTATGCGGTGCACTAAAGTCTTTCCATCCAATTCATAGCTCACTATGTCACCGACAGCCAGCTCTTCGGGGGTTCTCGGCACTATCTCGATAGCATGAGAGCCGGCAGTTATCACTGGCAACATTGACCCGGTGTCGGTGAACTTGGCCAGGATCGGATTGTTGACGGAAAAGACCACGCTCTGCTTGGTAAGAGCAATCTTGTTCTCCGGGATGCGGTCCTGCGGGCCGTCGGCGGACTTCTCGCAAGAGATTGCCACGCAAGGCACCTTCTGGCTCATGTTCAGCCGGGTGGACTCCTCCCTCAGCAAGAGGTTCTCATGGTCCAACCTATTGATCTCGGTCTCGAGCAGTCCAACCCGGTCCTGGTGGGTCTGGATCCTCACATTGCGCACTTCGACCTCGTCGAGCAGTGATATCACTTGTTCACTTAGGTCTTGGTACTTATCATCGTAATACAGATGCTGGATGAAGACGAGCGCTACCAGGGCGACAATGAGCAGGAAAAATAAGGCTGGCTTGACGTTAGTATCATCAGGATTGTCATGCTTCAGCTCTGACACCTTCCTGCTGACGACAGATGCTATCTCAGTCCTTGACCTGACGCCCTTGAGCTGTGTTATGAGCCTGCGGTCGCCATAGTTATCCCTTATCCAGGAGGTTATCCTGGCAGGACCTACTGCCTTGAAATCCGAGTCATCAAGATAGGTGAGCTCCTCTGCGAGATCCCTGTAATTATGCACAAACTTGCCCTTCTTGAGCCTCAAGGCCCGGTCATACCGGACATCCTTCAGGTAACGGCTGGCCATCTTCACCTCTTTTATGACTTCAAAGTTAATATAAACAATTAAATACATAAGCATCATTGATATATAAATATGATGGATTTGAAAGCGTTAAAGGAGAAAGCATTGTCAGACTGCCCTCCTGACAAGTTATTCTGGACCTGTCATGGGTCTGTGGTAAGGAACATATTCGAGATGCTGGACAACATCAAGAACCAGAACGAGGATGCTTTCAGGTACCATGTCAACAGGGACAACAAGAAGAACGATTACGGTACCTGGATAAGGTGTGTCCTCACCGACGAGGAGCTGGCAGACCGCCTGATCGGTGTCATGGAGAAGGACCGCTTCGCTGACATCATCGAGCAGCGCATAAAAGAGCTAGAGAATGCATGACTGCCAACTCCCTGTAGTTATGGGCGAACTTTCCCTTCTTGAGCCTCAATGCCCTGTCATAGCGGGCGTCCTTCAGGTAACGGCTGGCCATCTTCACCTCTTTTATGACTTCAAAGTTAATATAAACAATTAAATACATAAGCATCATTGATATATAAACATGACGGATTTGAAAGCGTTAAAGGAGAAAGCATTGTCGGATTGTCCGGCGGACAAGTCGTTCTGGACCTGCCACGGCGCAGTGTTCAGGAACATCTACGAGATGCTGGACAACATCAAGAACCAGAACAAGGACGCTTTCCGGTACCATGTCAACAGGGACAACAAGAAGAACGACTACGGCAGCTGGATCAAGGATGTGCTGACGGACGAGGAACTGGCGAAACGGCTGAAGCGCATCATGAAGAAGGACCGCTACGCCGACATCATCCAGCAGCGCATCAAAGAGCTAGAAAATGTGAATTCTACTAAGCCGCTAAAGAAGTAACATTTTTATAATCCAACTCAATCATGCTACTGATTAGCCTAAGGAGGGGTGAATCATGATAACAGAAAAAGACGTGATGGTTCCGGCCACGGTGCCGCATAACATGCACAAGGAATACATCAAGAACTACCTCGAGATCACTCGGAAGTCTGGCAGGCTGATGCTCTTCGCAGGGGACCAGAAGATAGAGCATCTCAACGACGATTTCTATGGCCCTGATATCGCAAAGGACGATGCAGAGCCTGAGCACCTTTTCCGCATCGCATCCAAGGCCAACATAGGAGTCTTTGCCGTCCAGATGGGCCTGCTGTCAAGATACGGCCCTGACTACAAGGATGTGCCATACCTGGTCAAGATGAATTCCAAGACACACCTCATCAAGAAGGACCAGAGCGACCCCTTCAGCGGGGCACTGATAGACGTCCAGCAGGTGGTCGACCTCAAGAAATCATCCGGACTCAACATCCTGGCTGTGGGCTACACTGTCTACATAGGATCCGAGTTTGAGGACAAGATGCTGCGGCAGGCACAGCAGATGATAATCGAGGCACACAAGCACGGCCTGTTGACGGTGCTCTGGCTCTATCCAAGGGGCAAGGCAGTAAAAGGCGAGAAGGACCCTCACCTGATAGCGGGCGCGACAGGGGTGGCAGCAATACTAGGATCGGACTTCGTCAAGGTCAACTATCCCACGGCAGAGGGCAAGGAATCCAAGGAGGTCTTTAAGGAGGCCATACTGTCTGCGGGTAGGACAAAAGTCGTCTGCGCCGGCGGCTCATCAACGGACGCAACCAAGTTCCTCCAGCGCCTGCATGACCAGATACATGTGTCAGGGGCCATGGGAAATGCGACCGGCAGGAACATCCACCAGAAGCCTCTGGATGAGGCGGTGAGGATGACAGACGCCATCTACGCGATAACCGTCGAGGAAAAGAGTGTGAAGGAGGCGCTGAAGGTGTATAACGGATGAATCTTTGATTTTTTCTTTTTCTCATAATCTTTTTATAGTAGGCATATGATAATTCAGGACATGAGCCTCAAGTCCAACATATGGAAGATGTATGCCTTCAACTTCTTCAGGCACCAATTCTTCGTCGGAGGCGTGATAATCCCTTTCTTCCTGGATTGGGGGGGTATCACATTCACACAGGTCATGCTGCTGCAGTCCTTCTATGTCCTTTCAGTCTTCCTCCTGGAGGTCCCGACAGGGGCTGTAGCTGACCGTTTCGGCAGGAAGACCTCTCTTACCCTGTCAGCTGTTGCAGGGATAATGGCGGCAATCATATATTCAATACAACCTGCCTACTGGGTCTTCTTCATCGGAGAGTTCTTCTGGGCTTTGGGATTCTCCCTGGTATCCGGGGCAGACCAGGCCTTCGTCTATGATACCCTCAAGCAGCTCAAGAGGGAGAAGGATTCAAAGAGGATATTCGGCAGGCTAGGCAGCTTCCCTTTGATAGGATTGGTGTTTGCCACGTCAATGGGCGGAATAATCGCAGCAACCTTAGGTCTGAGATATACGATGTTGTTGGTGGCAATCCCATTGGTCGTTTCATTCATCATATCTATTACGCTAGAAGAGCCAAAAGTGAGACACAAGAACAAGCCCTATGGATATTTCCGTACCCTTACGAACGGAATCCATTATTTCAGGAAGCATACAATCCTGAAGATACTTGCTTTTGATGCAATATCCATATGGGCATTGTCATTCTTCGTCTTCTGGACAGCACAACCCTTGATGATGATCCTTGCGGTCCCTATAATCTATTTCGGCTTCGTCAACTCGGCCATGGCCGGTATGGAAGTGTTGGCGATGAATAATTTTGCCAGGCTTGAAAGATGGTCCGGCTCGAAGAGGAACTTCATGGCATACAGCGCGATAATACCCGGGCTCGGCTTCATCACCCTCTCGATGACAGATTATGTGCCTGCCGTAATGATATTATTCATATTGATAGCAGGATTCGGCATGTCCCGTCAGGTGTTGATCTCCAATTATATGAATAAGCACATACCATCACATAACCGTGCCACGGTCATGTCGACTGTATCGATGCTGACCAAGCTGACGAGCGCCATCCTATATCCGATCGTAGGCCTGTTGGTAGAATATTCGCTGAACTGGACTTTTATACTCCTAGGATCAGCCATACTTATCGCTTCGGTCTTCTCACGCGTCAAAGAAGAGCACCTGATAGATTGAAATTGATTTATAGACCAAGATTGAGATTGCTTTATAGACCAACGATGGATTAACTCACATACTCCTTCCAGCTCTTCACGTCGAGGTCCTTCTCCTGCAATGAGCAGATGGCGTCCACAAACAAACGGGTGCAGGCAGCGTTCGTTATCAGGGGTATGTCGAAGTCTGCAGCTGCCCTGCGGATGAGATAATCGTTCGAGAGCTCGATATCCTCGTTGCTCTTAGGTATGTTCACCACCAGGTCAAGCCTCTTTTCCTTGAGGTAGTCCATGACGTTCGGCTTCTTTTCCTCCAGAGGCCAGGCGAGGACATGCATGTCGACGCCATGCATCTTGTAGAAATCAGCAGTCCCTTTGGTAGCGTACAGCACATATCCCTTTTCCTGCAACATCTTCACAGATTCCAGGAGGCGGGCCTTACTCTCGATATCCCCGGTGGAGAGCAATACGGTCTTCTTAGGCAGCCGAAAGCCGGTCGATATCAGTGCCTTCAAGAAAGCCTCTTCAGCTGTCTCGCCCAGGCAGGCGACCTCGCCGGTAGATGCCATCTCAACGCCGAGCTGGGGGTCAGCGCCCTTCAGCCTTGTGAACGAGAACTGCGGGGCCTTCACACCGAGATAATCCAGGTCGAATGCCTGATTTGAGACACGGGCGATGTCCTTGCCGAGGATCCCCTTGGTGGCGAGCCTGATAAAATTCACGTTGTATACCTTGGAGACGAAGGGGAAGCTCCTGGATGCGCGTAGGTTGCACTCGATTATCTTTATCTTGTTCTCCTTGGCCAGGAACTGGATGTTCAGCGGCCCAGTGATGTTCAAGTGAGAGACTATGAGTTTACTTATCTTCTTTATCTTGTTCACTGTCTCGAGATAGAGCTTCTGCGGCGGCGTCACAAGAGTTGCGTCGCCAGAATGCACGCCGGCCTTCTCAATATGCTCGGTTATGGCATACGCCATGATCTCTCCTTTAAAGGCCACGATATCCATGTCAACCTCCTTGGCATTGTCGATGAACCTGGTGAGCACCACAGGATGCTCTTTAGATACGACAGCGGCCTTCTTCAGCAATTCTTCAACATCACCTTCCTCAAAGGCCACGTTCATGGCAGAGCCAGACAGCACATAAGAGGGCCTTATCAGGATAGGGAAGCCGACCTTCCTGCAGAACCTCATTATCTCCTCCATGTTCGTGCTCTCCTTCCACTCGGGCTGGTCCACTCCAAGCTGGTCGAGGATCTTCGAGAACTTGTGCCTGTCCTCGACGCTGTCTATCACCTTGGGGTCGGTGCCGAGGATGTCAACTCCGGCCTTGCTCAGCGGGAACGCCAATGTGTTGGGTATCTGCCCGCCCATAGAGACTATCACGCCCTTATCATCCTCCTTGTCATGTATGTCCAGCACCCTTTCGACGGTCAATTCTTCGAAATAGAGGCGTTCAGACTCGTCATAGTCAGTGGACACAGTCTCAGGGTTGCAGTTGATGACTATAGGTGGAATGTTTTCTTTTGTCAGGGTCTTGATGCACTCCACGCAGCACCAATCAAATTCAACGCTCGAGCCGATGCTGTAGGGCCCGGAGCCGAGCACGATGATACCTTTCTTCTCGATCGTTATGTCATCCTCGTTCCCATTATATGTGAGGTAAAGATAATTGGTGTGGCAGGGGTATTCTGCTGCCAAGGTGTCTATCCTCTTGATGACCGGCAGGATGCCATGCTCTTTCCGCAGATGCCTGACTTTCATCTCTGAGCTGAAACTGTCGTCGCCGAATGTAAGCTTCGCTATCTGCCTGTCGCTGAAGCCGTGGGATTTGGCTTTTCTCAGGAGGTCGCGGTCCGGACCCTGACTCATTTTGCCCCCATCATCTTGACCTCCCGCTGACCCCGCCCGCCCTGCAGAAGTCTGTGCGAGTCGGGACGTGTTGATGGCAGTGGCATCTTGCGATAATTTGTTCTTTCTCAGCTCCCTCTCTATCTCCACGATGTTCTTGATCTTGTGCAGGAACCACCTGTCGATCATCGTGAGGTCGTGTATCCTGTCTACGGTGTAGCCCTGCTCCAGGGCCTTGACAACAGCGAAGACCCTCTTGTCAGTGGGATGCCGGAGCTCATCATCGAGGCTTTCGAACGGTATGTCGTTGCCCGACAGGCCGATGAGGCCGGGGTTGACCATCCTGACGGCCTTCTGCAGGGCCTCCTCGAACTTGCGGCCTATGGCCATCACTTCCCCGACGGATTTCATCGAGCTGCCTATCTCTTTCTTCACGCGCCTGAACTTCTCATGGTCCCACCTCGGGAATTTCACGACCAGGTAATCGAGCGCGGGCTCGAAGAACGCCTTGGTAGTCTTCGTAACAGGATTAGGAAGCTGAAGCAGGCTGTGGCCTATGGCCAGCTTGGCAGCGATGAACGCGAGGGGATAGCCGGTTGCTTTCGAGGCCAGGGCGCTGCTCCTAGACAGGCGGGCATTCACCTCGATCACCCTGTAATCGTCCGAGTTAGGGTCGAGGGCGAACTGGATGTTGCATTCACCAATGATGCCGATGGACCTGATGACCTTTATCGAGATGCTCCTGAGCTTTTGGTACTCGTGGTCTGTCAGGGTCTGGGAGGGCGCTATCACGATGGATTCTCCTGTGTGTATGCCCATCGGGTCGAAGTTCTCCATGTTGCAGACCGTCATGCAGTTATCAAAGCGGTCACGCATGACCTCATATTCGACCTCTTTCCAGCCCTCGAGCGATTCCTCCACAAGGATCTGCTTCGAATATGTCAAGGCCTTCTGCATGACCTCCTTCAGCTCCTTCATGCTCTTGCATATGCCTGAGCCCAGGCCGCCTAATGCATATCCTGCCCTGACTATGACAGGAAAGCTTATCTCTCCCGCAGCCTTGATGCCGTCCTTCAGATTGTCGACGGTGATCGCCTTGGGCGTCTTGACCCTTATCTCGGCCAGCCTCTCGGCAAACATGCCCTTGTCTTCTGTTGTGATAATGGCCTGGACAGGCGTGCCCAAGACCTTAACACCATGCTTCTCAAGGACACCGGACCCGTGCAGGTCGATACCGCAGTTCAGGGCTGTCTGCCCGCCGAATCCCAGGAGGACGCCATCAGGCTTCTCCTTCTCAATGATTCTCTCGACAAAATCCTTAGTTATAGGCAGGAAATATACTTCGTCGGCAAATCCCCAAGATGTCTGTATGGTGGCTATGTTGGGATTGACAAGGACTGTCTTGATGCCTTCTTCTTTCAAGGCCTTGATGGCCTGGCTACCAGAGTAGTCGAACTCTCCTGCCTGGCCTATCGAGAGGCCGCCTGATCCTAGTATCAGGACTTTCCTGACACCTTCTGGCTTGTTGTCTATTGTCTCTTTCATATTCCTGTCTTGTGCTTCTCTATGATGCTGATGAACTCATCGAAGAGGTATCCTGTATCCTTAGGCCCTGGGCAGCCCTCTGGGTGGAACTGCACAGAGAAGAAAGGCAAGGATCTGTGTTTGATGCCCTCGTTCGTGCCGTCATTGGCGTTTACGAAGAGCTCTTCCCAACCGTGCGGCAGGGTCTTTGCATCTATCGCATAGCCATGGTTCTGGCTCGTTATGAAACCCTTCTGGCCTGAGACACAAGGCTGGTTCTGGCTGCGATGGCCGAACTTGAGCTTGTAGGTCTTGACGCCCGCTGCCAGGCCTAGGAGCTGGCTGCCCAGGCAGATGCCGAAAACTGGTTTCCGGGCCTTCATCGCCTTCTTGAGATTGTCTATGGTGGCAGCGCATTGAACAGGGTCGCCCGGTCCGTTGGATATGAACAATCCGTCGTATTCCTGCTGGTTGAAATCATAGTCCCAAGGAACGATCATCAGTCGGGTATCCCTCTTCAGCAGGCAGCGGATGATGTTGTATTTGATGCCGCAGTCAACGACCACAATCCTGTGCTTTCCCTTCCCGAGCTCGAGGACATCCTTCCTCGAGACTTCGGCCACGAGATTATCCTTGTTCGGGTCGTAGAGTTCTGTTTCCTTGCCGATTACGATCTTGCCGAGCATGACTCCTTTCTCCCTGATCTTCGCAGTGAGGGCCCTCGTGTCTATGCCCTGGAGGGCAGGTATCTCGTTCTCGTTCAGCCATTCCTTCAGGGATCTTCCGGCGTCCCAATGGCTGTGGTCCTCGCAGCACTCGGAGACTATCAAGCCCTTGACCTGGATCCTGTCCGATTCCAGGTTTATCGGGAGGCCGTGCTTATCCTTCCTTTGCCTGCCGATGCCGTAATTCCCTATCAATGGATAAGTGAAAGTGAGTATTTGGCCTGCATAAGAAGGATCTGTCAAGGACTGGGGGTAGCCGGCCATGCCTGTATTGAAGACTACCTCACCTGCAGTTGATTTCGGGAAGCCGAAGGAATAGCCGTCATATACGGTGCCATCCTCGAGTATCAGCTTGGCTGGACGGCTCATGTGAATCTATGTTGGGAATCGAGGCGGGTTTATAAAGTTTATCACTCACAAGAATATCATAACGGTCCCTCTTCAGGCACCGTCACACTAAATCCTGATTGGACATAGAAATGACCGAGGTATTCTCCGTTTTCTGGATGGTAGACATAAAAATTGGGTGTGTCGGTCTCCTTCAAGACGGGCACGTTCTTGCCTTTGGTCGATGCCTCGATCTTTGCGGCAATCTTCGGGCTGAACTGCCTCTCCAAGGAACGCCATTCGATGACAACACTCTCCAGGCCGCAGCCTGCCAATTTCTCGCCAGATAGGATTATCCTCCTGACGGATTCCGGCATGACCTTACCTTCATAATTGGCCATGAAATCGTTTATCTCATCCAGATCGAATGTCATAATCGGGGGGAAATATCACCACTTTATAAAAGTATCTTATCCGAGAATCCTCAACGGCAACATTTATATAAGGAAAAGTCTGGAAGGTAGGCATGAACCCAAAAGAGGTGCTCAAGGAGGAGTTCATACCGGCCATCTTCGGGGGCCTGGCGATATTCATGGTTTCTGCTTTCTCCCAGCTGACCGTGGGCACTGCGATACTGTTCGCCTCGCTCGGCACCTCTACCGTGATCCTTTCAGTGTTCCCTGACATAAGGATGGCCAAGCTGCGCGTCATGTTCTTCGCATACCTCATCGGAGCAGGAGTCGGATATGCCCTGTCCTTCCTCGGACCGCATCCATGGGTTGCCGGCCTGGGCTTATTCCTGACGATAGCGATAATGCTCCTCACAGGCAACGCGCACACCTCGGCAGGCGGAGTCGCGCTGGCCTTCATATTCGAACCGCGCGAGCCCATAGCGCTCCTGCACCTGATGATATCCGTGCTCAGCCTGCTGGTGATACTCAAGTCGGTAATCTATCTCTACAAGAAGGAGCTGCACCTGAAGAATTTCCATCACGAGTTCTTGAGATGAAGCTCATTTGAGAATTATGTCTTCTTTTTTATCAGCTTGGTCCTGAAGGTAGTCTCGCGCTCGATCTCCTCGAGGCGGAAGGTGATGAACCTCTGGACGCGCTCCATCCTCGGTATGAGCTCGAACTCCAATGCGTTTACACGGCGCTTGGTCTTCTCTATCTCTTCAAGGAGCTTCTTGATGGTTATCTCGACCTCAGCTGCCAGGACCACTGTATCGATGACTTTCTCATAAGCCTTGGCAGCCTCGTCTAGGGCCACAGAGGATGTGATTATGCCGTAGCCGCGCTCGAAGAGGTCCTTCTGCACTGAGAACTCGGACTCTATCTTGGGCACGACCACGCCCATTATGTTGCGTTCATTCACGGTGATCTTCGGCTTCTTCTTTATGGCCAGGGCGATGCTCTTGATGTGCAGGTCGCCTTCCAGCATGCGGCAGATGTTCATCTTCTCCTGCGCTTCCTTGAAGTATTCGTTCAGCTCTCCTCGGACGGATTTCGCCTCCTTCAGTATGTCGAAGAATTCCAGGATGAGGCCGTCGCGCTTCTTCTTCAGTATCTTGTGGCCGGACTTGGCGAGCTGGATCTGCCTCTTC
>Ga0180007_10003367_pt1 | contig 17891 bp, 15 predicted proteins | sample MM_PC_MetaG_FD_121122 | JGI IMG/M metagenome (GOLD analysis project Ga0180007, IMG submission 121122) | Groundwater microbial communities from the Aspo Hard Rock Laboratory (HRL) deep subsurface site, Sweden - MM_PC_MetaG | ecosystem: Environmental > Aquatic > Deep subsurface > Groundwater... | reverse complement strand
CGGGAAGATAGGCTTCCAGTTTATCTTATAGAATATATTTGGAGATTTAATAATCGAAAATTGGATATCAATACTAAAGTAAATAAACTGTTAAATTTGGTGGCTAAATTTTGACATTACCCATATTTATTTTAATAACAAAAATGAAAAACAAATCCTTATATATCGTTATAATTTTCTTAGCTTTAATCTTCTGTACCCTAGCTGCCCTTGCAGCATACTTTCTTTTTTTCGCTGAGAAATCTAACAACACCTCATCAGAAAAAACGGACACAACGTTAACCTCTGATTCTAATAGTGATGTTGAGGCTAGTGAGACAACTCAGGATGCGGACACAAATGAAGAAGATAATACTGATACGTCGGAAAATTATAATTTTACATATTTAACTGAAGCCCTAGTTTATGCTCCCGACCCGGATAATCATGTGGGTTTCAAGATTTGCGATACAAGCATCCCCTCATGTACAGTATATATAATTGACCGCTCTTTGATAGACGAAATAGTGATAGGAGAACAATACCAAGTATCTTTCAATGCAACTGATACTTGTGAAGGTGCCGCAGGAACTTCCTACTGCATGATTCGGGGAGACGTTTTAGTTGAGCCGATTTAATGTACAGAATACTAAACCTTAATAAAACTTTCACTTCAATGAGCCCATCATTGAAACAAAGTTGCTAAAAGTAAATTCAAAAAAATATTGTCTGAATTCTAAATAGTTATTAATTCTAGTTATGACTAAAAATATAAAAAGAATACTATTATTAGTATTGATATATTCTGCTATATTGGCTGGAACGATTATATTAATAGTCGTTTTGGTATTAGATAAAAATACCAGTCCTAAAGATAATGAAAACACTTTATCTGATATTTTCAAGACTTCAAGTTCCGTCATGTGGATTGGCCCTCACCCAGATGATGAATTATTCGTAGCCGGTACACTTGGATATTTATGTAAAGATCTGGATTATAACTGCACAATTGTAGCGATTGGAGAAAACCCCGATTTTATCGAAGCAAATAAACAATCTTCCCAATTTCTAAATGCTGAATATATAAGACTTGCTGATAGAATTGGAAAAATAAGGCTTGATTGCCATTATAAGAAAAATTCTAAAGAAAACATCGATTGCATAGCAGAAAGTTGGATTGCAGGCGGAATAGAACAAGAAATCACCAAAATACTCAGTGAAAAAAAACCTGATATCGTTTTTACATTTGAGCCTGAGAGCACGATCGAGTTAAGCCAGACCCACGCAGCCAGTTCAATAGTTGTCAAGAAGGCTATCGATGATTCAAAAGTAAGTGTACATCATTACTATGTTATTCAGACAACCTTACTGACCGAAGAAAGTTTCGACAAAGACAAATCAGGGGCAACAGATGTATTCGACCTCGATACTAATTTGTGGAATTATAAAATGCAAGTCGTAAGTTTCTACAGTTTTCATTATCCAAGTTTAGAAAAACTGGTTAACAACAAAACTTATCAGCAGGAACGGATACATCAGGAAATATTTAGAAAGGTTATCTAATAATTAGTACTTATTTGCACTTATAACTCTCAAATTCGATATACAACATCATTGTTCAACTATCTCTAAATTCTAAAAGCACATATTCTCCGACTAAGTACAGGTTAAAAAACTTTACGACACAAGCATTCCCTCATGCGCTGTGCATGCAATTGACAGTTCTCTGACGGCCAAACAAGGCACTTTAACTTTTGTTACCATAGTTCCGACATTGAATACTGCCGAAAACATTGCGCGGGAAAGAAATCTTCACTCATTCACCTTGTAAGAGCCAATTCGAAAACAGAAAAATATGTATGAGATTAGTCAATTGTGGAGTCTATGCCCAAATAGATTTCCAACGAACAGGATTTTTTGACAGTACAGATGCAGATACAAAGTACTTAAACTGCAAATTTCCTATTCCGTGTATCGTTTTGAATAGCATTAGCAAGCACGAAATCACAGAAAAACTAGCATCTGGAGAATCTAAAGAACTAACAACCTTAGAGGAGAAACTGTTTTAGGAACTGCCGACTACAGATCCAACTTCTCCTTCACCTTCTTTACAACATCTTCGAGTTTCCAGTCGCTCTTGATCATATAGCCGCTTATGCCTATCTGAACTGACTCAGAGATCTTATCCATATCACTGAGATTTGTAAGGAGAAATACTGGAATATCTTTACCCCAATCACTTCCTCTCAACTCTTTGAGCATAGTTATACCGTCCATCTTTGGCATCACTATATCGAGAAGTATCACTTCCGGTTTCTCATCTTTTGCCTTCATCAACCCCTCTTCTCCATCAGAGGCTTCAATGACAGAAAACCCCTCATTAGTGAATTTATCTACGAGAGCCTGAAGAATGGGTGCATCATCCTCCACGATTAAAATAGTCTTTTGTGCCATATTTTTTAGTTTAAAAAGTTATATACATGATAGGGCGAAACAGCAAAGAAGTCAATTTGCTAATCTAAGATTTGTAATCTCTTTGATATCATCGATGATCGCATCAAGACGCACATCAGATTTCAGATAACACTTCCTTACTCCAAGCTTTTTGTATACCAATACCTTGTCATCACTAGCCGTATTTGAAACTAGTATTATCGGAACATTCCGAAATCTTTCCATACCTTTTACTCTCTCTATAAATACTATTCCCGTTTCTTCGCCAAGAAGATAGTGATCTAACCATACCAGATCAAGTATCATTTCATTCTCTATCTTTGTAAGGGCCTCCTGTACACTTTGGGAAGTTATCACCTCCATTCCAAGCCTAGTTAGCTTTGCTTCCACAGCTTCCATGAGAGGTCTTTCGTCTTCGATAACTAGAATCTTTTTAGGTTTAGCCATAATTTTTTTAAATGCAAAATTTATATAAGTTCTTTTGTTCCTTCTTTCCTCTCCATTCCTGTCTGTGGTATAGATACAAAAAACGTCGTACCCTTGTCTAACTCAGACTCAAACCAAATCTTGCCTCCCGTATGCTCAACTATTGATTTTACCATATATAGTCCAAGACCGGTTCCCTCTGTATCCAGTTTCTTTATGTTATCTGCACGGAAAAGTTTGGTGAAGATCTGATTTTGTTGTTGCTTTGGTATACCATGACCTGTATCGGATACCTTTATCACATAGTTTTCCCTTTTGTTTATCTCATTTCTATTTGAAGTGTCAGTATAGATTTCTATCTGAACGTCTCCTTTGTTTTTGTTGTACTTTATTGCGTTTGTCAAAAGGTTTTGGATAACGATACGCAACAACTTGGGATCAGCTGTAATAGTAGGAAATTCCTTCTCGTACTTCTCCCTGATTTCAATCTGTTTATCCAACGCCTGAGGTTCTAGTTCGTCTATGATCTCCTTTGAAATTTCGATAATGTTGCATTGCTGAGGATCAACCATAAACGTACCCATTTCAAGCCGGGAAACATTCAGCAAAGAATCTACTAATTCTATAAGTCTTCTATTAGCCTTGTAAATCTGATCAAGATATTTCCTTTGTCCACTTTTTACTTTTCCGACATCCTCACTTAGAAGCATCTCGGCATACCAACTTATAGTAGACAAAGGTGTTCTCAGCTGATGCGACGCCAAAGAAACAAATTCGCTTTTAGCTCTGTCGACCTCTCTTTCTTTTGTTACATCTCTAAATACTTCTACAACTCCTATCACCTTGCCCTTGATAAGAATCGGTGTCGTTGTAATTGAGACGGGAAACTTAGTCTTGTCCCTTCTAACAAAATAGTAGGTGTCCGTAGTTGAATAGTATGTTGTCCTCAAAGGAACAACTCGTTTCCCCGGTATTAGAAGCAGGGATCTAAGACGCTTATTTTCAGGAACCTGCTTTCCGTCTTCATCAACCATTGGGACTAACTGACTAAGTGATGATCCAACAGCTTCCTCCGATCTTAGACTTAACATCTCTTCAAATGTTCTATTCACAAGTATTATCTTTCCCAACTTATCGGTTACAACAAGGCCCTCCCCTATTGCAAGAAGAACAGCTTCGTCACGTGCCTTTGATTTCTCCAGTTTCACTTTCTCATCATTCAGGTCTTCTAACACATTCAACATAGCTTTCTTTACTTTCTCAAGTTCATTAACTTTTACTCCAAGATCTTTCTTGCTCTTCTCTAAGTTCTCCAACATTGAGGCTCGAGCCTGTTCGGTTTCTTTTATCTTACTTACATCATGGCAGATAAACACATATCCAGCTCTCATTCCTGACTGATTTCTCAGAGAATTGACAGACAACTCAACCGAAATCTCCTCTCCTTTGCTACTAAGTATAGTTGTATTTAGTAGCGTTGGAACTTTTCGCTGTATTCGGCTCAGTCTAGACTCTCTATTGATTATGGAGTCCGAATCAGGCACATAGGTTTTCAATTTTTCATTTAAAATATCTTTCGAACTTTTTTCCGTGAATATAGTCGTGGCATTATTTACATACATGACTTTGCCTTCAAGATCTGTAACGAACAACAGGTCTGTCATTGTATTAAGAATAGCTGGTGTGACGAACATAGGATCTAAGGTGAAAAGCTGATATTTACTGATCGCTATGGAGATAACTACTGCCCAAAGTCCTATAGCTATAAAACCTAGAGGATAATAAGGTTCCCCGAACGAGGGCAGAAAATCAAAGGCTGCTGAAGATGCAACAACAGTACTGATCAAATGCACCTTTAGCTGAGACTTCTGAGTAGCATTTAGCCTCCTCGATGAAAGAGCCCGAATGGAACTATAGAAGATCAGTAAAAGAATAATCAATACCAACGCAATAAAGGCGGTTATCAGCTTCCCTCCCTCCGCGTCATAGCCCCAATAGTACTTAGTAACCCCGGAAACAATCAATCGAAACGGGAGTAAAGCTATGAATGGAGCAAAAATAAGATAAATAAGCAAGCCCTTTTTAAGTTTTTCCCGTTCATCAATCAACGACAGGGTAAAAATGTACAAATTTGGGACTAAGGTCATAACCCCCAGCCAACAAACCTTTTGCCAGAAAAGTGCTAAATCGGGGACCTTCACCATAAAAGCAAACCCATTTCCAAACATCCACAAGAACAATGAAGTTGTAACTGCAAAGAAGGAAATATGAACTGCCTTCCGATTCTTATTGAGAACAACAATACACCCTAGAAGCAGCACTACAGCTCCAACAAGTAAAAACGGATAAGAATAAAAGTTGAAGCTATAATTTTGGGCAGTTAATATTTCAGACATACAAAACAAAATTTACAATAATTCAAAGCGTCGAACATTAAACTATCTTTAGCTATGTCCTATGACCATTGTTCGATTAAAACCATTTTAGTTAATAAGAATTACAATTGCAAACAACCAATCACTTAAAAATACTTACCCGACTTCGACTAAAATAACGCAACTAAAAGAATAGTATCATCATACTATTTACTACTGGCCACTAGATAAAGCAGGGCCGAAACGAGACCTCATTTCAGACACAGGTTGAAATCTTTAGTTTCTCTCAATCTGTATATCCTTTTCGCTTTTCGAGCTCTGTAATCTTCTTTTTCATCTCAAGTAACTTCATCTCTCTTCCTACCATAAGCTCATTTATTCTCTTCAATTCATCTGTTTGTGTTTTCAGTTTTTGCTCATAATCTTTTCTCATACTGATATCTCTCCCGATCAGAATAAATCCTTTGACCTTGTTATCGCTTCCCTTTATCTTTGAAACAGAGAATGAATAAATTTGATCTTTTTTCGTTTTAATTCTCATTTCATAGTCACCTGTATCTTTTACACTTATATAATCAAGAAAGTCAACGTTTGTCTTCAAACTTCTATCTTCCTCTTGAGCCGATATCTCAACATATCCCCGGATATCCATCCCGACGATTTCCGAAGCGGGTACTCCAAATATTTTACTGCCTATTTTATTTATCTTATTTATCCTTCCATCCACTTCTATCAAAAAGATTATATCTGATACAGATGAGAAGACCTCTCTTACAGCAGAAGATACAGATAGAGTAAAAAGTTCATATTTCCAGATTCCATACCCTATCATAAGCGACTGGACTCCCATCCCAAGATTCGCTAGCTCAGGTATATCATTCGATAGTTTAAACTGCTTCATTGCAAGATCAAAAACTGCAAAAATTATTGCAATAAAAAAGCCTAATAATACGATTAATATCTTTCGTTTCTCTCTGCTCTCATTATTCTTTGAAAATTCTCTAACTAAAAGCCTTACTGCGAATGCAGTTGCAATAAAGACCCACAACATCCATAAATAATCCCAGAGAGTCTCACTCGATTGGTAAGTCCAGCCATAACTTCTTCTTACAGGATCACCAGTTAAAATGTTTGTAAATAAATCCAAAACAAAAAAGAAGAGCCCTGGTAAGTAAATACACCAAAGAGCCTTTTTCCGTTTCTCCTTCTCCGTCCCAATAAAATAAATAACAAAATGTAGCAATACAGACGCTCCAAGTATCCAAAACGGTGATCTAACTTTCAGCCAAAAGAACGCCATATCGTAAGTATCTGCATTCATTAGGCTAAAGGTTGATAAACCCCAAAGAAATGAAAATAGCGAAAAAAAGTGAAAGCACTTATTTTGGCGGCTTCGTGGATTTTTACTTAATGCCATTAGACCAACACCTAAAGATGCAAATGCAAAAATGAGAATAACTAGTGAAAAGATACTCATCGATTTTGAAATAAAGTAGATACATTCTAAACATAAAAAAAATACAATTGCAAACTGTCACATCTATTGATAAAATAAAGAACAATGTATATGAAATTAATCAATAAAACTTTTATTTTAGAAATGTTCCTAACCCCTCCACCCCGCTAGGGGTGAAATACTTTTATCACAATTATCTAGATACCTTAGTTACCTGATTACTTAGTTACCCAGTTATCTGGCCAGCTGCCATTGTTTTTGTGACACTTTTCTTGTATCCTTAGCTAATATTAGCAAATCAAAAAATGAAATATTCAAAATTATTTGGGAAAACTGTCCGGGAAGCAAAGAAGGAAATGACTGCAAAGTCTCACCAGCTTCTTTATACTGGAGGATTTATTCGTGAGCTATCAGCTGGAAGATATGAGTTTCTACCTCTGGGATTCAGAGTTTGGAAGAAGCTTGTAAATGTAATTGATGAGGAAATGGAAGCAATTAGTTCTCAGAGATTCAGTATTCCCATTCTTCAGCCAATGGAGTTTTGGGCAAAATCCAATAGAGACAAAGCATGGGGAAAATCTCTCATGAAAATCAAGGACCGAACTGGAGCTGAATTTGCCTTAAGCGCTACTGGTGAAGGAGTTGTTACCGAAATGGTAGCCGGAACAAATCCTACCTACAAAGATCTTCCTGTTATCGTCCATCAGTTTATCATCAAGCTGAGAGATGAAAAAAGAGCAAGAGGAGGTCTCCTTCGAACTCGTGAGTTTGTCATGAAAGACGCCTATTCCTTCCATGATACAGAAGAAGATTTCATGAACACTTATGACGACTTCTACAAAGCATACTCCAGAATTTGCGAAAGGATTGGTCTCAACTATTATGCTTGTATAGCAGACAGCGGTCCTCTTGGTGGAGATTATTGCCATGAGTTTCAGATCCCTTGCGATGCAGGAGAAGACCATATCGTAAAGTGTGAAAAGTGTGATTATGCAGTAAATGTCGAAAAGGCTGAATTCGTAAGAAAGGAAGTAAACAAGAAAGAAGAAATGAAGGAATACAAAATGGCAGACTTGCCGGAAAAAGTGCAGAAAATCAAAGATCTGATGAAACATTACGATATGCCTGCAGAAATGTTCATAAAAAATGTTCTTTACAAAACTCTTGATGGAAAAAAGCTGATCATCGCAACTGTCACTGGTGATCTTGACGTTAATTCCGTGAAATTAGCTAAAGCAGTAGGCGAAGATGAACTTGAGATAGGTGAAGATGTGGATTTGAAATCTATCGGCTCCAAAACAGGATATCTGCACTCATGGGGCTATGATGAGCACAAAGACAGGATAATTTATGTCGTAGATGAGGGAATAACCAAAACAAGAAACCTCTACGGCGGGTACAAAACTGCAACCCAGGATCCGCTAAATGTAAACTACGGACGGGATTTCGAAGCTGATATCGTAGCAGACATAGCCGAACCTTATGATGGTGCTATTTGTGGAAAATGTAGAGGAGTGCTAAAGCTCATAAGATCGATAGAATGGGGTCATATATTCAAATACGATCACTTCTATACAAAGCATCACGACGGATTTTTTACAGACCGGGACGGACAAAAAAAGTTGATGTACATGGGTGCCTACGGGATTGGGATAGGCAGATCTTTAGCAACTGTAGTGGAGACACATCATGACGATAAAGGCATCAGCTGGCCTATAAGTGTTGCACCTTACAAGGTCCATCTGGTATCTCTAGGAGAAGACAAAGCTGTAAATAAAAAGGCGCTGTCTCTTTACGAAGAGATTGAAAAAGCCGGAATCGAAATACTCTGGGATGATCGAATCGATGTGTCCGCAGGAGTAAAATTTAATGATGCAGATCTGATTGGGATTCCGATAAGATTAATAGTCAGCGAGAAAAGTCTAGGCAAAGGTGGTATTGAAATGAAGTTAAGAAAGAATAAAGAAAGCGAGATAATAAAAGCTGATAATCTCTTAGAAGTGTTGAGAGAGAAGATTACTCAACTTGAAGATGAGCTAATACCGAAAAAGTAATTTTGATAATCAGGTAACAGGTATCCTGTTTCTGGTATCCAGTGATTGTGAACAGCTACCTGTTACCCGTTATCTTTTCCAGTTCTCTGATACAAAATGTCAAATAAAGGTTACAACCAATTAATCGACGACCTCATTCGTTCCGGCTATCTCAAGACACCACGAATAATATCAGCTTTCAGAAAATTCGAGCGCAAATACTTTGTTCCGGCTTCTATGTCAAGTTTCGCTAATGTTAATAAGCCCCTTCCCCTAGGTTCAGCGCAGACTATTTCACAACCGCTCACAGTAGCTTTCATGCTAGAACTTCTGCAGCCGGCAAAAGGAAATAGAGTTTTGGAAATAGGCGGAGGATCCGGATGGCAGACGGCAATCCTATCAGATATCGTGGGAAAGAATGGTAAGATTTATTCGTATGAAATTGTTAGATCATTAACCGAGTTTGGTAAACATAATCTAGGAAAATTTCAGCTTGAGAATGTAGTTTTCGAGCATAGAGACGTATCATTAGGTTACCCAGAAGAGGCTCCTTATAACAAAATAATTTCTGGTGCAGCTTTCGAGGAGATACCTCAGGAATTAAAAGAACAGCTCGAAATAAGCGGAACACTCGTTGCTCCGACAAAAGCTGATGATGTGAGGAGAATTCGACGCACCGCAGAAACGGAATTCAAAGAAGAAATATACCCTGGGTTCGCTTTTGTCCCCATAAGGCAACAATTGTAGAACGATTGATCAACTGTAGTTTAACAATTGTTTTACAGTTATCCCACAATCGTTCTACAATCGCCGCCTAGCACTCTTGCATACCGACTGCTAATGAGTTATACTTAGCTCGTTTAATTTAGAAAATCAATTCAAATGATCTGCCAAAACTGCAACCAACGCGAAGCTACAACTCAAATTACACGTGAAGTAAACGGCCAACGTTCAACTGCTGATCTTTGCGCTGTATGTGCTGCACAGCTTCAAAATAGTGGAGGAGATCCTTTTGGAATGTACGGCTTCTCAGATTATTCTGCTCCTTCGGAACGCACTAATATTGCAGACTTGCTTTCAGAAAGAGCAAAGGAAGCCATAGGGGAGGCACTCAAAATAGCATCTGCTAAAAAGGCAAAAAACATGGATACTGAGCACTTGCTTTACGGATTGACACAGAACGATGAGGTAATGGACAGAGTATTCAAAGAGCTGGATATCGACAAAGAAGCTTTAATCGAGTTTCTAGATGAACAGATGAGTGAAGGAACATATGAAGGTGAGCAGCCTGGACTTACTCCAAGAGCAAAAAGGGTCTTGGAGCTTGCATTTCAGGAAGCAAGGGAGCTTGGGCACAACTACATCGGTTCTGAACATATTTTCCTGGGACTAATCAGAGAATGTGAAGGACTTGCTGCTCAAACTCTTGGCAAATACGGCATATCACACACAAAAGCTAGGCAAGCAATAGTCAAGGTTGTAGGAGAGGGAGATAAAGAGGGAAAAAAGATAAAGGATAAAAGCGAAACTCCAAATCTGGATAAATATTCAAGGGACCTGACTCAGATAGCAAAAGAAGGAAAAATTGATCCTGTGATAGGCAGAAGTGACGAGATAACCCGTGTTGTAGAGATACTTTCCAGAAGAAAGAAAAACAATCCAGTACTAATAGGCGAACCCGGAGTGGGGAAAACTGCCATAGCAGAAGGACTTGCTCAAAGAATTGCCACAGAAAACGTCCCAGAAGTTTTGAGAGGTAAGAAGGTAAAAGCCCTGGACATCGGTCAGCTGCTAGCCGGATCAAAATTCCGAGGAGAATTTGAAGAGCGGGCAAAAAAAGTGATAAATGAAATAGAAAAAGCCGGCAGAGATGTAATTCTCTTTATAGATGAGCTTCATACTATTGTTGGTTCAGGAGCTCAGGAAGGGCAACTCGATCTTTCAAATATGTTGAAACCTGCTCTTGCGCGCGGAGATCTGCAAGTTATCGGGGCTACAACTCTGAGTGAATATAAAAAGTACATAGAAAAAGACGCTGCACTGGAAAGAAGATTTCAGCCTATACTGATCGAAGAGCCGACAGTTGACCAAACGATAGAAATACTGAAAGGCATAAGAGATAAATATGAAGCGCATCACCGTGTGAAAATTTCTAATGAAGCCCTTATCTTTGCCGCTGAGTTGTCCGATAGATACATCAAAGATCGTTTTCTGCCAGATAAGGCAATCGATATAGTTGACGAAGCTGCAAGCCATGTACGTTTAGATGTTACCAGTGAACCTGAAGAATTGAGGAGTAAGCATTCTGAGATCAAAAAACTTGAATCTGAAAGGGAATCGCTCACTAGAGGCAACAAACATAAAGAAGCAGCCGAATTGAAGCAAAGAATTGAGAAGCTCAAAGAGGAAATCAACCCGCTTGAAGACGAGTGGAGAAAGAAAAGAGGTACTGGGACACCAGAAGTGCAGAAAGAAGATATCGCCGAGATAATCTCTCGATCAACTGGAATCCCCGTTTCCGAGCTGAAAGAGGAGGAAAGAGAAAAACTTATAAAACTAGAAGAAAGAATTCACGAAAAAATCATCGGACAGGATGAGGCAGTCAAAGCGGTATCTGAATCTATACGCAGGGCAAGAGTAGGACTGAAAAACCCAAAGCGCCCAATCGCCTCGTTCATATTTCTTGGGCCAACCGGAGTAGGCAAGACTGAGCTGACAAGTGCATTGGCGGAACTCGTCTTTGGAGATGAGGAGGCTATGATCCGGCTCGATATGAGTGAGTATATGGAAAGACATGCAGTATCAAGACTTGTCGGTTCACCACCGGGATATGTAGGACATGAAGAAGGCGGCCAGCTGACTGAACAGGTACGCCAGCATCCATATAGTGTGATCTTGATTGATGAGATAGAAAAGGCTCACCCTGATGTTTTCAACATTCTTTTGCAGATTCTCGAAGACGGAAGACTGACAGACGGTAAAGGAAGAACAGTAGACTTCAAGAACACAATAATAATTGCAACAAGCAATGTAGGAGCTGATATGATCCTTGAGCATCTTGGTGGGACGAAAGACACTGATGACGGGAAAATGATCAAGTTCCAGGACAAGAAGGGCGAAAAGAAAACAAAGTCCTGGGACGAATTAAAAGAAGAGTTAATGAAAGAACTTAAGAAAGTATTCAGACCTGAATTTATAAACAGGGTTGATGACATCATAGTTTTTCATGCTCTCGACAAGGATCAAATTCTCCAAATAGTAGATCTGGAAATAGCAAAGACATCCCAGCTATTAAAAGGACAAGGAATAAGTCTCGAAGTAACTCCAAAGGCGAAGTTAAAGCTTGGAGAAATGGGCTATGATCCGCAGTTTGGAGCCAGGCCGCTTAGAAGAGTTATACAAAAAGAGGTTGAAAACCCGCTGGCAGACAAGATGCTTTCAAGCGAGTTCAAGTCGGGGGATGCTGTGAAAGTTAAGCTTGCAAAAGGTATGTTTGTATTTGAAAAGTAGCTATCAACGACAAATTTAAATATGGAAACAATATCAGTAAGCCAAGAATTAACTCCCCAGAGCTTTTGGAGGAAATGTTTTCCTCTTGTCACCACAGAGACCTTAACCCTGGCAAAGGCTTCGTTAGAACAAACAAGAAGACAAGCATTCGAACAGTTTGAGACGCCACATACAATAGATAATATAGAAGATCAACCTGATTTCGACATATCGTTGATTATTGAAGATTACAAAAGAACGCTTGAAGCGCTTGAGGGACTTAGAGAGCGACAGGAGTCAGATTTGCTTCCTGAGCGATTAAGAACAGCATTGACTTGGTTTTTTAGTAACTACGATCAAACTAAAAATCATCTTCAATCTCCTGAAACAATCCCTCCGCCCAGAGTGCTTGTCGCCATCATTCCTTCGGACACAGCGACAGCAAATGCTGCACTGGGAATTGCTGGGAAGGGAGTTAACGGAGAAATTCATTTTGTACTTTATTTATACGCTACAAATTTCAGTAAGCTGGATATTGACTGGCAGGCGGTAACAATTGGACATGAATACTCACATTTTTTATTTGCAGACTCCATACCACAACCAGATGAAATATCAGCAATGATAGTCTCAGAAATTATTTCGGAGGCCTATGCATTTCATTTTGATCTTTCAAATTTGGTTTTTATAGCGTTGGCTTATGGCAAAGAACCTCATCTGGATGAAATGTTTTCAGAAGAAAATTACACTTTATTTTTATTGCAACTAGCCTTTTCAACGGTAAAACGAAAATATCAACTACTAGATCCGGAGAATTTGACTGGCGCACTAGATGTAATAAAAGGATTGGAACAAGGCTGATGTATAGAATAAACTTTACGCCAGCAAAATTTTCAATCCCTTCATAATTTGCTCTCACATCCTAAAAGTACTAATATGTCATCAGAACTTTACACTTTTTATATATCTTCTATGTCGGATCATAATGAGTCTGCAAGTCAGCCCAAAAAGAAAAAAAGTCCTTGGATCTGGATCGCAGGTTTAGGCTGCGGATGTTTACTCATACTCGGCTGCATCTGCTCTGCGTGTGTTGTTCTCTCTCTGGCAAGTGAAAGCTTTGCAAACAGCTGGAAGGATGAGATGAAAAAGCAGGGATACTGTGAAGAACTTGAAAAGCAAAACATCGATCCTAACGAAGATCCGTTAGGGATTTGTGAGTAAATCACTTCTCTAAAACCATTATTGTCACAGCTAACGCCATTGGAACACCATTGGCTTGATAATCAGCCATATTCAAATCAGTCTGAGATTTTTCGGCTTTTTTTGCAACTTCTTTTCTAATCCAAGTTATAGTATCCCTATATTGATTATAGGCATTATCAAATTCAGGATCTGGAGGACGTTCAAAATCTCCTTGATCTTGTAATGCAGCCATCAGAAATAAAGGGGCAAAATTGGTAAAAACATCGTAAGTTCTAACCCCATCCATTCCAGCTAATAGAGAAAATGCGAAAACACTGTTCATACACCTTGTCCAGGCATCCTCTGTTTTCCTTATGAGTTCTTGTGCCATCTCCTCTTGTGAACCTTCTGCTGAAAGTAATATAAATCTTCCTGTATAGCCCAGATCTGTAATCTTTGCTCCCAAACTATCTTTTGGACCTAGTGAGTCACGTAAATCTAGTCCAAGGATAAGGCTGTTTGCCATGTTTATTATTGTCTGTCGCATTTCCACTGCTACCCATTCACCGGCCTGGGTTATTACTTCCTCGGGTAATGCAGCCACAACCCTCTGTAAATAAGCCAAACCATCTAATTGCCTTAAAGAAGTTGCTCTTGCTTCACTATTATAGAGTTTTAGGGCAAGACTTTCGGCATCCCTTACTAAAATCTTGTTTCTCTGTGCAGTCCAATACAATCTATCCAAAGCTAGTCTATCTTGTCCTGTGACTTCGCCTTCATCCAATATTCCTATCTCCCGTTCAAGATCTGAGAATTTCGGGAAAGCAAAACTCGTTGGGAACTCAACTCCTATTACATCTTCAAAAAACCGTACAGTGATTTGCTGAATAAGTCGCGCTTGTCTTTCAAGGCTGGTTTCTTCGAAACCTAAGTGCGCTTCAAGTATAAGTGGATTTTCTACTAATCTTATTATATCATTACGGAATGGTGCATCCTGCTCTACCCTAACTTGATAAAACCCACATTCCCTATGATATCTTTCAATCACCTCTTTATCAGTAAGAACACTAACGGCCTGATCAGATTGTAGTGAGATAGCTACAAGCTCTTTTCTCATAAGTTCTATTTGATGAACTCTCATATCATCATTAAATTCCCAAGGAATTGTATAAGCACTAATTACGTCCCTTATCTCTACACCTCCACGACTCAGAGGAATAGGAATTTCCTCAAGCTTTACTACCTCTTGTAAGTGCATCAAAGAGAAAGAATTCCTCAGACAGACTGCATCCTGCATAAAAGTAGCTCGTCGAATTATCCTCCTAGCTTCTATGTGATCAACAACATTAAGAACTGAATGGCCAAAATCATTGTGATCTGTCAGCAGAGGAGGTTCACAATTCAATGGATTTCCTGCTCCTTTATACTGCACCCACCTTCCTCCTTTACGAATGTACAGAGATCTTGGAGCATCTGTTATCCAGCTCCGAGGATAAACTAACGGGCAAGTAACATCTGCATCTAGACTGTATACCTCCTTCATATTCCCTGCCCACGCAGCTTCTGTTTCAGTCACTGCACTTTGTGGATAGACAATGGATGCACGTAAACTAAGAGTAGCAGGAATCTCCTCCCTAGTCTCATACCTCTTAAGTTTTTTCCTCTCATGTAACTTTTCCATATCCATTGAGGTTATAATTTTAATTATACCAAAATCCCCTTCCAAATTCACCCAACCCATTAGCTATCCAGCCATCTAACCATTTCAACCCTTTATCTGTAAACTGTTAACCGTAATCCTTAAACCGTATTCCTCAATAATTTCCAACTACCCATCAATTAATTATTTCTACCGCTTAGATCGACTTGATCGATTCACGCTACACTTTACATTCTACACTCTACATTTTTCACTATTAACCCCTTTCCCCATTTAGTATATAATAAATTCAAGGAATTAACACTGCAAGAGAACTATAGCTAAAAATGGCCAAAATCATTCAAGTCACAACTTTCTTCCATCCAGTACACGGAGGTGTAGAACAGCAAGTTCTGGAACTTTCAGAAGAACTGATAAAACAGGGTCATAATGTTGAGGTCATATGCTCGGATTCTACAAGATCAAAAGAAAGAATAAGTAAAAAGGCCGAAGAGTACAAAGGCATCAAAATTACCAGATGCAAAACTTGGTTTGGCACTTCGCAGTTCTACAAGTTCTTTCCAGCCCTTTTTATTGAACTAATGAAGAGGGATTTCGATGTAATTCATGTTCACGGATTTAGAAAATTTGAAGTTTATTTTTCGCTTCTTGCAGCGAAACTAAAAAGAAGAAAAGTTGTAGTCACAACACACAATCCGTTTGTAACTACAACGCGAAACAAATTTCTTCAACTCTGGGTAAACATTCATGACATTACATTTGGTAAGCTGTTTTCTCGTTTCATAGACAAGATTATTTGCCTTACAAGGCAAGAAATACCTTATATCGAAAAGTTTGGAGTAAACCAGGAGAAAATATCAGTAATACCAAACGGAGTTTCGAAAGATATCTCCAAAAAAGGCGATAAACAAAAATTTGCAGATAAGTATGAGATACCTGTAGGTAATTTTGAGAATACAGTTGTTTGGATAGGTAGAGTTCACTATGTCAAAGGTCTTGAAAATCTCCAAACTGCAATCAGTCAGCTCAAAAATACTCTTTTCCTGTTTATCGGGCCGGATGACACAGGAGCAAAAGAAATTAAGGATTTGTACAAGGGAAAGAAAAACGTAATGTTTCTTGGTGCAATAGATCATGCTGAAGTACCAAGTGCACTATGTACCAGCGATGTCTTTGTCTTTCCCAGTCTACACGAAGCATTTGGTCTGACAATAGTTGAGGCTATGGCACAAGGAGTACCGGTAATTTCTACCAACAAGGGAGGTCCAGGTGAAATAGTCAAGGAAACATTTGGTATCACTCAAGATCCGCTCGATCAATGGGCATGGATGTTGAATTTGAAAAAACTTCTCAATGACAAGAAACTTAGGCAGGTAATGGGAAATACCGGCAAGGAAGAAGCAAAGAAGTATCTTTGGGAGAATGTGGTAGAGCAAATATTGGAATCGTATGAACTATAAGCAATGACTAATCATAGAAAACCAAAAAAAATACTAGGTATTGAAACAACTTGCGATGAAACCGCCGCTGCTGTAGTAGAGAACGGGAGAATTGTATTATCAAATATAATTGCTTCTCAAGCTAATTTACACAAGCAATACGGCGGAATAGTACCCGAAGTAGCTTCGAGAAAACACCTTGAAGTGTTGCCACTTGTCGTGGATGAAGCGCTTGAAGCTGCAGGGGTAAAAATTGAAGATATAGATGCAATAGCGATAGCAAAAGAACCTGGACTTCCTCCCGCTCTCAGCGTTGGTTACGCCTATGCGTCTGGGCTGGCAAACGGCAATCAGATTCTGCTCATTGATGTTAATCACCTAGAGGCACATATAAGTGGAATCTGGCTGGTAAGGAAAGGAGAGATAATAAAAGAGATACCCTATCCATTTCTTTGTCTCTCTGTCTCTGGAGGGCACACTTCACTGACACTGGTAGCTAATGATCAGAATTCAAAAATCATCGGGAATACACTTGACGATGCTGCCGGTGAGGCCTTCGATAAAACAGCTAGAATCCTCGGGCTTGGTTATCCAGGAGGACCGCTAATAGATAAACTCTCAAAAGAAGGCGATGAGACAAGGTACGACTTCCCCAGACCTATGATACACGATGAAGGATTCAGATTTAGTTTCTCCGGCCTCAAGACAGCAGTTCAAAGAGAAGTTCTGAAGTTAGAGAATGAGTGTGAAGTACATAAAGATAACACCGAGCTCTACGACGAATTATGCAGAAACGTGACAACAGACGTAGCTGCATCTTTCCAAGAAGCTGTTGTAGACGTCTTGATAGAAAAAACTGTGAGAGCCGCTGAGCAATTAGGAATAAACACTATAACGATGGCCGGTGGTGTAAGTGCAAACACAAGACTTCGAGACAAAATGGGAAGAGCTTGCTCTGAAATTGGGTATGAATTATTTTACCCTAAACTCGAGTTTTGCTTGGATAACGCTGCTATGATAGCTGCAAGAGGATATGAGATATCCTCAGAGAAATGCTAAGAGTTAACAATAGCCTCAAAGATATTTTCTCCATTATACACACCAGGTAGTGTAATCCCTGGTATAAAGATGCCCCAATATGTATCACCCGAGCTATTGGATGGTGCTGAAGTCGGTTTGGCAACGCTAATATCTACAGATGTTGGAGTCACACTTAAACTTGTCCCTCCTCCATATGTAAATCCGATCAAGGCATACTCCTGGTTGCCTACTCCAAGTATTTCTCCCGAACAGGTTGGATAATCTGTACACATATTGTTCCCGGATACGTTGATATCTATTATGACGTTTCCTTCATTTGTTACTGTTATTGTCTCATTGCTGGAACCGGTATCATCT
>Ga0180007_10003366_pt1 | contig 17892 bp, 13 predicted proteins | sample MM_PC_MetaG_FD_121122 | JGI IMG/M metagenome (GOLD analysis project Ga0180007, IMG submission 121122) | Groundwater microbial communities from the Aspo Hard Rock Laboratory (HRL) deep subsurface site, Sweden - MM_PC_MetaG | ecosystem: Environmental > Aquatic > Deep subsurface > Groundwater... | reverse complement strand
TAAAGAAGAAATTAAAAAAGAATTAACTTGGAGTCCGGATGAACTGGACGCTACTGCTTTAACTTTTGCATACCCCGTACGGAAAGCCCAACGACCAAACGACCAACCTGCCAATAGATTTCAAAAAACTAAAAGGAAGTGGGAGTCAAAGTTAAGCACATTGAGAGGAGTTGGTAACTGATGGGGTTTTTTAAGAGTTTTTTGAAGACGTTTAAAAATACTGTGGATAGGTTTTTGCCGGAGAGAGTTAAAGATATAAGCCTAGATGATTTTATACCAGAAAGGTTGAAAAAGAGTAACCGTAAATCACAGGATCTCCCTCCGGTAGCCCCGGTACCTGAAGATGTTACGGGTCGTGTTAACGAAGCAGAGGCGGCGGAGATTGCCCGAAAACGATTATCACGTGTTGGAAGGTTTTTTACAGGGGTATTGGGTGTTACTTCTAAAGCCACTACCGCCAGTCAGAAGGTTTTCTCTTGAAAGAAGGAAGAAGAAAAAAATGAAGGGATTTGGAAAACCTGTGATTTTGGTATGCTATGTGGGTTATGTAATTTACGCGTGCCAACAAAAGACAGAAAACAATTTGTTTCTTACTTAGTTAAATACATCCAACTAGAGCGGGGGGGACATATTATGACCGTAAATATAGAAAAAATATTGAAAGAGTTTGGTGTGGTTAAGGCTCGGCGGGCTCCCTGGGAGGCCATGTGGGAGTTAGTTGCTAAGTTTATACTATACCGCAAAAAAGGCTTTAATGCACCTACCGGGTTTCCTGATTTCTACCAGCATAGTGATGTGTTTGATGATACAGCGCCCCTATCTCTGGGGCAAATGGTATCTTCTTTAGTTGGGGCTTTGTGGAAGAACGGGGCGCGAACTTTTCGTATAGTAAAGCCAGATCGGTTAAAAGAGTCTGATAGCGTAAAGGAGTATTACGACGAGATAAATCGTCGAGTGCATTATCAGATGGATCACCCTAACGCAGGGTTTGGTACAGCGTACCAGGAATTTATGCTCGAGAATGGTGCCTTTGGTACTTCCGGCATGGGTGTTTTTCGTGGAAAAATGGGCGGGGATAACTTATTGATGTTCCGGGCCTTGGGGCTAAAACATCTTTGGGTGGAAGAGGATGCCCAGGGTAGAGTGGTTAAGGTTTTTTATGAGGTGCATCTGAGTGCTTTTCAATTAGTCGCAGAGTATGGGGAAGTTGCAAAAACTAAAAATGTTATATCGAAGATAGACAGTAATGACCATACCACTCTGTTTCCTGTTCTTTGGCTTTTACGTCGACGAGAGAATATTGAAGTGGGGGCAAAGGGTAATCAAGCTATGGCGTATCAGTCTACTCATATACTACAGACGGATCAAGTTGCTTTACGGGATTCAGGTTTTCGGGAATTACCTACTATCATTACCCGATTCTATAAAAATGAGGGGGAAGAGTACGGCCGTTGTCCTGGGATTGAGGCAATACCAAGCACGATATCCTTAAATGCTTTTTGGGAGTTACTGCTTAAGTCAGGGGAGAAGAAACTAGACCCGGCTTTGTGGACGTTTGATGATGGCTCTTTTGGGGGAGGAACAATAGATACATCTCCGGGGGCGCTTAACACTTTAGACGGATCTTCAAGAATTGTAAGCGGCCCCCCTATTGGGATAATTGGAGATCCAGGTGACCCGGGATGGGCAACTAAAGTTATTGAGATGCTTACTAAACAAGTCGTGCAGCATTTTTTTGTTGACAGGCTTTTAGATCTAAACAATCAAACTAGGATGACTTTGGGTGAGGCGCAGATAAGAAATGAGTTGCGCGCGGATTCGTTAGGGGGCATATATAATCGTCAGATACAGGAGGGTTTGACGCCTATAATTCAGAGGGTTAATAGCATTATGATTGATGCCCATGAGTTTGGTGTTGCCGAGGGTTCTGATGCCGAGAGGTTAGTTTTAGCTATGGGACGTAAACCTCTGTATATCCCTAGTGAGGTTCTTGAACTTATAGAGCAGGGGGTTGAAGTATATAATATTAAATACGTTTCCCCTGCGGCACGTGTTTTGAGGGCCGAAGAGTTACGGGGTATTATGAACGCATGGCAGTATGCGGTGGCATATAATCAGGTAGCGCCAGAGCTTTTATTGAGGCTAGATAAAGATAAGTCTATGACGTTGGTAGCTGAATTATCTGGTGCCACCGATGAGATAAGGCTCTCAGATGAGAAGTTTGAGGAGGCATTAGCAGATTTTAGGGAGATGCAGACTTTAAACGCACAAATACAGATGAAACAGGCGGAGGCGGAAGCCGCTGCTAAGGTAGGTTCTGCTAATCAGCAGAACGCGCAAGCACAAGCAACCCAAATGGGTGCGGGGGGTGAAATTTTATGACCAATGGAGAAAGCATAATAGACCAAAAGAAAAAGGTGGAAGAGAGAATATTAAAAAACAGGGTGGAATACGAGAAGGCAAAGAAGGCGATAAGACTGGCATGTAAAGACCCTAACGGGCAAATTATCATTCGGCATTTAGCTAAGATATGTGGGTTTTTTAAACCCAATAGGGTTATGAATTTACAAACAGGGGACATAAACCCTTGGGCGTCAATACATAACGAGGGACGGAGAGAAGTGTATGTAGACATAAGACGCATGATGACAGATGAGGATAGACGACAAATAGAAAGTAGAGGGGAGTAATATGAATATTTTAGAGATGCTTTTTAATGGTAATTTTACCCGGGATTTTTTAAATTTTTGCTGTTTGTATGATGGGCCCCCGGCCCCATCAGCTCCACCCGCCCCTCCTGCGTTTAGTACCGAGGCATTAAACGGGTTAAAGGGCGCGGACTTTCATGCGTTGTTTCCGGAAGATGTACGAAGCAAACCGTACATGAAAGAAATTAATAATTTTGGTGATTTAGTTAAAAAGTTTGATGGGGCGCAGACTTTAATAGGGAAGCCTATAGTGCCTTCTGCGGAGGCCCCTCAAGAAGAGTGGGATGCTTTTAACACTAAAGTAGGCAAGCCTAAAACTGCAGCGGAATATGTAGTTAACGAGGTTGAAGGGGTGCCAAAAGATTTTATAGCTAAGGCTCTTGAGGTAGGACCCATTAGACAATTAATGCACGATGCCGGGCTAAGCGGACGGCAAGGTGCGAAGTTTGCTGCAAGTTTTTTGAAAACAATATATACCGCGGAAATAGCAGAAAAAACAGAGGCGGATGCGCGGTTTGACAAACTTACTACTGAAGCGTTTGGCCAGCATAAGCAAGCAATTATCGAAAACGGTAAGAAATTCTTGTCTGCTTCACTACCAGACACGGTAAGGCCTTTTGTTAATGAGCTTGATGAAAAGGCACTTGTGGTGTTAATAGCTGCTACTGACGCTATTATGAAAAAACACGTGCATGAGGACGGCTTTAAGGGTAAAGGTACGCCTCCTGCTGGTGCCGGAGTGGATACTATAGTTTCGATACAAGCCGAGATGAGTAAGATTATGACGGATCCGGCGTATAAAAACCCTTTTGTTGATAAGTTAAAAAACGCAGAGTTAAAAACACAAATGGAGAGTTTACGTATTCGGTTACGTGCGATAGCCCCTCCAAAAATTTAATATACTTGACAGGCTGAAATTTTTATGGTATGTTTGAGGTAAAGATGTTATTGTAGGTGGAAGTTAGGACACGTTAAGTAGGACGTCCGATGAGGTTAAGTCGGGTATCGTTTAAAAAGCACCCTAGCTCAAACCCCTTGAAGCAAAACGTCCGATGAGGTTAAGTCGGGTATCGTAGCGTGATAGAGACAAATAATGGATTTTGTTTATTAGAACGTAGAAGGAGGTATTTATGAGTTGGGATACAGTCCAAATTACAGAATTTAATGCTGCGCTTGATGCGCAGGAACAGCAAATGACTTCTCGTTTACTCCCATTTGTGAAAAGAATCAGCATTTCTGGTGATAATTTTGCTTATGATGGTATTTCTGAAGTTCAGTCTTATCGTGCAAACGGTAGAAACCCTAATATTCAGCCTACGGCGGTTTCTTTCACACGCAGGAAGCTATCTCGTGAGAGAGTTGTTGTTACGCTGGAAGTGGATGAAAGAGATGTACGTGGCATGTTAACAGACCCAAATAGTGAGCTTGCTGCGCTTTCTATTGCTGCAGTTGAAAGGGAAACAGATCGTATTATTTACGATGCGTGTTTTGCTACGGTTGCTACCGGGCGTAATTTTGGTACAGATGTAACATATACCAATGATGGTGTGGTTTCGGTTAATGCTACTGCCGGGTTTACGTATGAGATTTTGCTTGCGATTAAAGCAAATTTTATTGATAGAGAAGTTGGCAATCAGGGAATGATCCCGACGGCTATTGGTATTTCTGGTGATGAGCATACTGATCTTATGAGTGAAATCGAGCTTACTTCAGGCGATTACTCTCAGAAGATGGTTATAGCTAAAGGGGTTATTACAGAGGCGCTCGGGATGAGTTTAGTCCCTTTTGGTGCTGAGGTTACTGATCCGATTCTTGAAACTGTCGGCGGTGAAAGAATATCTTTTGCCCTTTCTGAAAAGGGTGTTGTTCTTGGTATCTCTTTGGATCGTAAAGTTGAAGTTAAAGACAACCCGTTGAAAGTTGAAACTGTTATCATCAATGTAATTAAAGAGCTTGGTGCAGTTAGAACGCAGGGTGTTCGTGTTCAGCGTGTTCGTTTGACTCCATAACTTAAAACGCTTTTAAAATTAAAAGGCTTTTAAAATTAAAATGCTTTTAAAGCAGAGAGGGTAATACCATGGCAGTAGAAAATAAAATAGTAACAGGTAATGTAGAAAGCGTTGCGGTAGATACTGGCGTAGCTGCCAGGTTTACAGGTAATGTATTGAAGGCGATCCCTTTTTCTTTTGAAGTCGCTGCGACGGACAGTGCGGGATCTATTCATCGTTTTGCCCGGATTTCTCCACAGGCTATAATGGTAGGCCTTGAATTAATGATAGACGCAACGGCTGGTCTTACTGAGGTAGATATTGGTTTTTATAAACCTTTAGAACTTGGCGGGGCAGTTATTGATATTGATGCTATTGTAGACGGAGCTAATTATAGTGCTGGCTTAGCGGCACAGACAGAGGTATTTGTACCCGCGATTGCTGAGATTGGGTTTAATGCTTGGGAGCTTGCTGGTTTATCTGCGGCGGATCAAGTAAAATATGGCTCTTTTGATGTTGCCTTCACTGCGGTTTCTGACGTTTCCGCAGCAGGTACAATTGCTGGTGTTTTGTATTATATGGATGGTGTTTAAGGGTTGAATGTCTTAAATTAGAAAGGCGGGATTATGAGTGCTGTGAGTTCTTCAACAGGTCTTTGTAATCTCGCCTTTGATTTATTAAGGCATAAAGAAACCGTTTCTAATCTCGACACTCCTGATAATGCTTCAGAAGATTTGGCGGCTCGGTGGTATGATACTACTCGTCGTGCCGTTTTAGGCGCATATGCGTGGAATTTTGCTCGTAAGCGCGATGCGTTGGCTTTAAATGCCACAGCCCCGGCTTTTGGTTACGACAATGCCTATAACCTTCCTAATGATTTTTTAGGTATTGTTTTTGTAGGTGATAATTATACTGATCAGTATATCACAGATTTCATTATTGAGAGCGGGCAGATACTAACAAACAATAATGATGGGGCGACCTTAAACATCTGTTACATTTCTGATTTTACTTCTGTGGTTCGTTTTGACCCCCTATTTATTGATTTACTAGTATTGGAACTGGCAATACGGTTTTCACGTGCGATAGTAGGGTTTAACAAAAGTATAAAAGATTTAACTGATATGAGAAAAGAGGCTAAAGCAGCTGCACGATCTAAAAACGGGTTTGATAATCCGATGCGACGTAGAGAAGTTAGCAAGGTGCTAACTAAACGTAAACAAGTAACCCGGGGTAATACCACCGACGGGGTACATTTATTTAGTTAAAAGAAAGGGGTTTTACGATGACAAGAATTGCAGATACACTATATCCGAGTTCACAACCTGTTATAGCACCTATTGAAGCAGGTAATGGTAATGAGTATTACGTTGATGGTAATGGTGGGGACGATGGAAATGACGGAATGTCATGGAATAAGGCTTTTAAGACTTTAGCATTTGCTATGGCAGTTAGTCATGCCAATATTGCTCTTACTAATAGATGGGCCCTTAGGAACACTATCTATATTAGCGGGGATGTATTTGAAGAAGATCTAACAAAGTTAGCACAGAAAACTGACATTGTTGGGTGTGGCTCTTATAATCATCACCAGCAGCCAGGTATTACAGGTAACCATGTAATTGATACTACAAGTTACATGGGATGTCGTTTTATTAACGTGCAGTTTAACGCCGCAGCAGGCGTGATTATGACAATCCCAACAGAGCAATCAGGTATTACTTTTTTAGGTTGCACTTTTGATAGTGGTGCCGCAGCGACAACAGGTATTTTGTCAACGGCGTCTGAGCAGTTGACTGTTAAAGGATGCCGTTTTACAGGGCAGTTTTCAACAGCGGCGATTAGTATAGGGACAGGAGCCAGTAACCGACTTTTAATTGAAGATAACATTATTGAGTCGGGAGCGATTGGCATACTGATTAACTCGGGTATGACGTGTGCTAACTCACAGGCGATAATCCAGAGAAATACTTTTGCTGTCGTTACATTGGTTGTTGATGATGATTCAAGTAAAGTAATGATTGTAAATAATCAAGGCCGAACAGATGCGGCTAAAGAAATTGCTACAGTATTGGACTGTAATGAAAAGTTTTGCTCCAATAACTATTTTGGCAATGCCACAGCCAATGGGATTTATCCAGCATTAGCCGCTATAGCATAAAGGTATAAATGGCAGAATCAAATAAGATGTATAATAATTTTGCATCTGGTGAGTTATCTCCAAGCGTATGGGGGCGGGTTGACCGCCCCTTTTATGCAACGGGATGCGAAGTGCTGCGCAATTTTATCCCTGCGGTAACGGGAGGGGCAAGTTATCGTCGGGGCTTTCAATATGTTCATCATACAAGGTTAAATCAAAAGGCTTTTCTTATAACCTTTAAGTTTAACGCCGCGCAATCCTATACTTTAGAATTTACTAATGGGTATATGCGAGTACATCAGAATGGCGGGGTTATTATTGAGGCTGCAAAAAATGTAACCGGCGTAACCCAAGCCACCCCCGGCGTTGTTACCTCAGCAGGGCATGGGTATAGCACGGGCGACGAGGTATTTTTTGATAGTATTGGGGGTATGACAGAGCTTAATGGCCAGTTTTATTTGATTAATGTTTTGGATATTAATTCTTTTACTATTAAAGATGTTGATGGTAATGGTATTGACACGACAGTTTTTAGTGCGTATACTTCAGGCGGTACCGTAGCGAAGATACACGAAGTTGTTTCCCCATACGCTGAAGCGGATTTGTGGGAGATTAAAGATGCCCAAACTGCTGACGTTATGTATTTAGTTCACCCTTCTTATGCCCCATATAAAATAATACGGGCTGGACATGCTAATTGGACATTAACGACATACGTTCGTACGGCTGATCCTTTTACAGGTGCGGATGACTACCCCGCGGCAGTGGGCTTTTATGGCGGGCGTCTTTGGATGGGAGCCACAAATAACGACCCCGATGTCGTATGGGGCACTATGGGCCCTGATCCCACTTCTGGGCAGTCGAGGTACGATAATTTTACCGTGGGTACTGGCGATCTGGATGCGCTCATATATACAGTAACTTCTCAGAGTAGTACCGTTGACAGGATTGTTTGGTTTGGGGGCACCCCTTCTTTTATGGTTATAGGCACCACAGGAGGGCTATATAAAGCAAATGGGGGTGCTGACGGTACTGCGATTACCCCTACTGATATTTTAGTACGTCCTATTTCCGGGTATGGTGCTGCTGATATTCGTCAGGTTATAATAGGGAGTCAAACAGCATATATCCAAACAGGCGCCCGTACGTTGAGGAGTTTTGAGTTTGATTTTTTAAGCGATGCATATTTTGCTTTTGATAAAAACCTTTTAGCGGAAGATATTACGTACCCCACGATTACTCAGATTGCTATTTCTCAAGGACGGCCCGATTTAATATGGGCTGTTCGATCAGATGGAGTTTTATTATCATGTACATTTTTGAGTAAGGAAGAGGTAGCCGGGTGGGCGAGGCATTATATGGGGGGCGATGGCTTAGTATTAAGTGCGGCTGCTGAGCCTCAAGATCGTGCTTTTGATAGACTGGTAATATGTGTGGAACGCGTAATAAATGGCAGTACCCGCAGGTTTATAGAATATCAGTCTATTGACCCTCAGATTCCTGATGTGGCTGATTTTTATACTACTGCCTCTGCACGTGCTAATGATACGCTTGAATATAGAAATACAGTTTTTGAGTTGCAAAAAGAATTTATCCGTATGGATAGCGCTTTAGTTTTAGATAATACTCAAAGCACCACATTGACATTATCTGCGTTGACGGGGGATTCAGTTACTGCGGTTGCGGGAGGGGCAGTTTTTGTAGCGGGGGATGTAGGTAAATATATATATATTAAATACCTGAGTGGTCTTGAAACAGGGGTTGCCCTAATCACTGGATTTACAAATACGTCTACGGTTACAGTTCAGGTAAAGCAGGATTTTTCTGCTTTGGTTGTGCTAACAGGTGGCTGGTATTTAACATCCTCTATTGTAAGGGGGTTGGGATATTTAGAGGGCGCGGAAGTAGGAGTTATCACGGATGGGGGAGTTCACTCCGTACAGACTGTTGCTGATGGCGCCATTACTCTTGACTATCCCGCTCGCTATATTATTGTGGGGCTTAAGTATTTAGGGTACTTAAGGACTCTTGATCTTGAAATGGGTGCCGATAATACGGTTGCACAAGGTAGAATACGAAGCATGGTTAAATTATTTTTAAAGTTTCGTAATACGATGGGTGGTAAGTATGGCTCGACTGCCTCCCATTTGTATGATTTAGAAAGCATAGGGTATCGTAGAGAGGGCGGCGACTATACTGATCGGCCACCTTTATTATTTACAGGGCTGAAGGAACTTACAAATTTTGATACCTGGGGTGTGGAGAAGAGATTGCATATAACTCAAGATGAGGGGCTTCCTATGGATATATTAGGGCTTGTCCCTATAATGGATGTTTAGTAAGGAGGCATAATGTTTTGGTTAGCTGCAGTGGCGAGTGCAGAAATATATTCTGGGGCGTCAGCAAAAACATCTGCTGACAGGCATGCAGGCCTTATAGAGCATCAAGGGTTACTTGAACAAAACGACTATGAAAGGCAGGCTATCATTGCTCTTGATGAGGGGTATCGTTTGCGCCAACAACAGGCTATTGATTTTATCAATGCTGGTGTTGAACTAATAGGCACCCCTTTATTAGTGTTGGCGGAAACTGCGAAACAAACAGAGGTTAGTGCTAGGGAATTAAGAACTACTGGGAAATATGTTAGGGACTTAAGTCAAGCAAAGGCAAAAATTGCCCGTAGTGAAGGTACCGCAAGTCTTATGTCTTCCGTGCTTTCTGGTGTTGGTTCTGTGGCAAAGGAGTTATAACATGGCGAGGAAAACGATTACACCTAGTCCAGGCGTAAAAATAACTAAACAGGCCGTAGGCGTTCCTGGTATAGATAGAAGTGGGCCAATTTTGGCACAAGGGGCGGGGGAGTTATTTAAGACGATGCAAGAGCGTAGTATCCGGAAAGATGAATTAGCAGCAGTAGCACGTTATGGCGATTGGGGCATGGAGTATGGTATGTTAAAAGCTAAACTCCGGCAAGATTTTCGGGATCGTCCTGATGAGTACCCGAAAGCAGCCAGAGAGTTAGGTGAGAAACTTACCCATAAACACAGCAAAGGTTTGAGTAGTGGAGTTGGCAGTCGGTTTCGTAAGATTACTACTTCCGCAATCTCTAGTGATGCAGACAATAATGTCGCGTGGGCTATCGGTCGTGAGCAAGAGATAGTTGTCGGGGACATTGTTAAGGGTTTTTCTGATTTAGCGTATGCAGCAGAATTTGTTACTCGTCCGGAAGAGCTTAATATGCTCCTTGGGCAAGAGGGAGACGGGTTTCGTGCGGAGGCTTTTACTCTTGAGGCACAAGCGGTTCGTGCTAAGGGGTTTTTAGCTGAGAAAACGGTGGAGGGGCTTAAAATACAAAACAGGAAGCTGATAGTGTCTACAGCTATGAATGCTGCGATGATGAATAGTGCGCGTCAGGCACATGCTGATTTAGCTTCGGGTAAATATGATAATGTTCTTCTTCCAACTGAAGTAAAGGGGTTTCTTGCACAGTCTAAAACAATGATGGTTAACCAAGCAATTGTTGGGCAGTACCGTTCTTTAGCTACAGCATCTGTTGAAGTATCACAGATGGTAGAGGGAGTAGAAAAAGGGGAGGTAACAGTAGCGGATATTAATAGGCGCCTAGATTGGGCGGAGCTGAACAGTAAGATACTGGATGATAACGGGCAGCCGAAAGTATCACAGGAATATATAAATAATTTGAGGGTTGCGAGGGATATAGCTTTAGGGTTTGATACTAGATCAGCGACACAAAAAACTGACGATGAGCAGGCGTTTATTCAGCGGTTTCACACTGAATGGGAAATATACCTAAGCAGTCGTAGTAAGAGGGCAAAGCCTTCGCCTAAAGATTATGATGAGGTTTTGGGGCTCTATAATAAACTTGTTCGTGCGCGTCAGTCAGGTATTGTTACGGATGATAAATACTATGCGTTAAAGAAAACACTGGATGTAAAGTTGTCCAGTAACATGAGTAAAAAAGGTAAGACGGCATCTTTAACGGAGGCGTTAGAAGAGTCAGGTAAATGGAACATTTTTAACTGGAACCAAAACCCAAGAGATATTTATTCTGCGGGGTACGATAAGATCAGGAAATATGTTGATGACCGTGAAGATTTAGATGTAGCAGGTAAACGTGATCTGAAAGAGCAGTTAATTCTTTCGTATATGGACACCCTTCAAAATTTACCTGAAGAGAAGGTTAACGAAATTAAGCAAAAAGATAAGTTTGCGGTGGATACCCTATTTGGTGTTGATGGTAAAGCAGGCCTAGTTCGTAAATTAGAAGTATACAGGGATATTGAGACCGGTCGAGTATATCGATATGGTGATGAGTATATGGTGGGTAATGTGCCGACTCGGGTAACAGGTATAAAGAATGGAGTATTGACAGTACAGACCACTGATGATTTTCTTAAACAGGCGGGAAACAGGTAATGGCAAAGGTAATTTTAAATGGTAGGCTTACAGATACTGAAAACCCTAATGTATCTAATCAGCAATCTCTCCAGCAAATGGACAAAGAGGAGGCTGACGCTTTTGTATCTACCCCTAATCTTGATATGAAAAAATACGGTAGTGATCGTAACCTTTTTGCTTTAGTAGGTCAAGGTTTTGCTGATGGGCTTTTAAACAATTACCTTGATACTCCCGCTACTACGTTAACACTTTCTGGAAAGTTAAATCAAAAAACCAAAGAACAAATTGATATTGAGGAAGCCGAAGCGTTTTCTCGCGGCGACTATGTAACCATAGCCCGAAACTTATTTTTTGGTGCGCGTGTAAAAGCAGAGCTTAACGAGAGATATCCAACAAATACTGAACAGATAGTAGCTGAGAAGATACGTAATTTTAGCTTAGCAATTCGACACTATACAGGGCTTGAGCAGGAGAGGATTCAAGCTGAAGGTTTTGGTGAAAAACTGGCTATGGGTCTTGGCTCAGGTATTGCGTCTATAGTGGGTATGGCGGCAACAGGCGTTGTAGGGAGTGCTGTTATGGGCCCTCCTGGTGCTGTTGTAGGCCCCTATGCTTTTAGTTTTATAAACGAAAAAGCTGCGTTGTCCCAGCAGCTTATGGATGCGGGATACAAAGCGGGTTTTGTTGATAGGGTCAGTGATCTCTATGCGTATCCGGTTGCGGCTTTGGATTTTGTTTCTTTTCGTTATTTGGGTAAACTTTTACGCCCTATTGCTGTTAAAGCCATAACTAAGTCAGTAGCTAGTAATGTGGCTAAAAAGACTGCCTCTCAGGCGATACAGGCGACTATATCCGGGGCGAAGGGGTTTGCTACCGAAGCATTTACTGAAGGCTTACAGCAACGAATACAGACTGAATTTGAGATAGCTACGAAACTTAGGGGCCGGGAATTTGCTGAGGATTTTACAGATGATCTTGTGAGTTTTCTTGTAGGGGGTTTTATCGGCGGGACAGTCGGCGTTGCAGGGCAGATGAGAGCGCGTCGTACAACTATAAATAATATGGTTCAAAAGTACGGGGTGGAGAAATCTAAGGCCGCAGAAATATATAACCAGGCGGTGTTAGAAGCAGAGATATTGAAGTATGATCAGCTTACTCAGGATATTGATATATCAGAGTCAGTAAAATGGGTTGAGAAGGCGTTTAATAAGATACAAGGCAGAGGCGAGATTGATTTAGATGTTGAAGTTACCCCTGCCCCCGCCCCTATTGAGTTTGCTTTTGCTGAAGGATTGACACAACAAATAGCCGCAGAGAAGGTAGACGCTCAAATATTGAAGTTACAGGAGCAATTAAAAACCGAGGAAACGGATGAAGCCAAGTTTAAGATATTAGAACGTATAGATACACTTGAGCTTAAAAAACAATACTTGGGTAGGGGCGACGCCATTGTTGAGGCCGCAGAGAAACAGGCATTTGAAGCCGCGCAAGAGTTAGCAGGGGCGATAAAAGAAGGTAAGACTGAACAAGAGACTGAGGCGCTTTCCAAAAAAGTAATTAAGGCAACACGTATAGCAGAAGGTTTAATCCAAGAAAAAGCACGTGTTAGTGGTGGGGTAGCGTTAACAGCTGCTCAGGTTAAAAAGTTATCTATGCAAAAACTCCGACAAGTAATCAATGTTCATAAAACAGGAATTAAGATGTCTCAGCAGGAGTTTAAAGCAGTGCAGAAAGCCTTTACGACAGCCTTAGCAACCAGCAAAATATCAGATAAGGCCAAAGCTCGTCTTTTACGTCAAGTCCTTTCTGTGCGTACCGCAGAGCAGTTTAACCATAAAAAAGGCATGCTTATGGCCGCGGTTAATACAGTTGTTCGTGCTGAGAAGGTTCAGGCTGTGCAGACTTTAAGCAATAAGATCCTTACCAAGATGACTACGGATGCAGTATCACCTAAAAATCAAGTATTCGCGGCGCATTTATTAAGGGTATTAAATGGTACGGTGCCGCCAGGTTTGGAGGTTAGCGATGCGAAAAATACGGCAGAGATGGCGAAGGCAATTATTGAAAATGCAGTCGATGAGATGCATACTGCTGGTGATGATATGGGTACAGCGTTGCGGTCGTTTCGGGTTATAGAGGGGTATTTTAAAGATCAGTTACAGAGCTATGCCGAGTTTAAGGCCCGTGAAAAAGATACTTTTGATAGGCTAGCGGAAATGTCTATGCAGGCGGTAACTCAAGGCATACCCATAGATGCAGTACAGGAAGCGTTAGACTATTCCCGGCAGCAAGCAATAAAAGCCGGGCTATTTGAGGGCCCTTTTTTCGCCCCTTATACTTTGTCTTTTATAAGTGCTTTAGATATGCTGGATAAAAATTCAGGTATGCCATCTATGCAGGGGCCAATGGTTAAAGAGTTTTCTCCGGTACCGGCTTTTGATAAATGGGTTGCGTTGACCGAGGTATCAAGGGATATGATTGACCGTAAAGGTATAGAGATTTATGGGGAGAGTTTTTATGAAGTATGGCCATCATATCAAGGACAGGATTTTGCGGACGTAGAGATAGATGTTAAAGAAGGCGGTACCCGAATAGTAAAAATGTCTCGTGCTAGTGCGATGTCTATGTGGCTGACATTACAGATGCCTGGGTTACGCAAGGATCTTCTTAATATGGGTATTAACGAGCAATGGCTAGACGCATTTGAACGAGGGGAAAACATAACTTTTAGCGAAAAAGATTACGCATGGATGCAGAATGTTCGTGATACTCTTGACTATTATGCGGATCAGATACAGCCGGTTTATGAACGATTAACCGGAAAGCCATTTAGCCGGATTGACAATTACTATATGCTTCAGCGGTATATGTTAGACTCTCTTGAGGGTGGCAGCTATGCTGACAAGAATAACGCAATATCATCTTTGCTCAAAGACGACTATCATAGATCAGATCCGGCGAACCAGAAGAATTTAAGAAAGAGAGTGCGCTCTAAAAAATTTCTCGAAATGCCGGATGTGTTTCATGCCATAACATCTTATTCTATGGACATGAACCATTTTTTAGCTTACGCGGATTATGTTACTAAGTTAAAAAACAGCCTTCAGCGTAGTGATGTTAGCAAGGCAATGGATAAAAGGCTCCCTCCGGGAGTAACTGCAATTATAAATGAATACATAAATACACTGGCCGGAGAGAATATTAATAAGACAGCCGATAGAAAAGCAATGAAATGGGTTTTTAAATTGATGGGGTACTATGCGGGAAATAAGATAGCTACACCTAAAAACCTCATTCGTCAGCTTTCTTCTGTTATGGCATTGACACGGTATGATATTAGCGGTTCTGATTTTGTTACCGCTATGGCGAGCTTACCAAAAGCGATTAAAAGCGGGGAGGCGAAAGCTCTTCTTGATACGCATTATTTTAAGTCTCGGTTTACAGGCATGTTTGACTATGCGGTAAAATACTCTCAGGATATAGCGCATGCGGAGTACTTTAGTATGGTACGAAAAGCAGGGGTGTTAGGTAAAATACGACAGAAGCTGGCTTCACAAGCAGTACATCAGCTTGTTACCTCTTCTGCTCGCTATGGGGATCGTGCGGGATCTTTAATTGTTGGGTGGACAATGTATCAAAAAACTTTAAAAGCCACGGGAGATACGAAAGCGGCGATAGCTGAAGCAATAAGAGTAGTTGAAGAAACACAACAGCCGATAAACCCCGGACTTAAACCTGTTGCTTTTGGTAGAACGGATTTACCGAATCGTTTATTGACTTTATTTAACGCGACTACCTCATCTTATTTGGATCAATACCAAAGGATAAATAGAGCGCATAAAGCGGGAAGGATAAGCCACAAGGATTGGGTTCGTGCCATGTTAGCTTTTCATGTTTGGGTGCCTTTAATCGAAGGCATGATAACAACAGGTCAAATGCCTTGGGAAACTGCTCAATATACTTTAGGGCTTATGGCTACCGGCCCTTATGCTTATTATTTGATTATAGGCCGGGCGTTACAGGCACTTACGACGGGGCTAATCAGTCATTTTGTTGACGGCGAGGATGAGATCCCCTTTTATGCGCTAGATGTAACGAATGGAGATTTAATAACCTCTTTTTTCAGAGACACGCAAAAAGCAGGTAAGGCAATGCTTGAGGCCGTTGAATATATGGATCTAGAGGCAGTGTGGGGCGGCTGGAAAGCGATAGCTAAAGCCGGAGATGCGCTTGTTCCTGTTCCTGTGGGCTGGATTGCGACTACACCAGAAGCGGTTTTTGAAATATTGACAGGGGATTTTGAGGCTGGATTAAAGAGGTTAATAGGGTATTCAGATTATGCTATTGAGCAAGCGAAAGAATGATAAGAATAATTTGTAAGCATGATAATATTATGCTATATTTAAGTTAAGGGGGAGACATGACGGTACAAAACGACTATTTACCAATACGAGAAGCAGGGGACGGAATTGAGAAGTCTTTTGATTTTCAGTTTAAGATTATTAGTGAGACAGATCTGCTTGTTAAGTTGGCGGATTCTGTTACGGGTGTTCTTTCTGATGCGCTTGTTTTAAATGTTGACTATACAGTTGCGATTAACACTATTACTGAAGGTGGAACAGTAACATATACTACGGCACCGCCTTCAGGGCAAGACTCTTTTATACAGCGTGCAGTAGCTTTAACGCAAAACGTAGATATTCCCACAAACGGCGTTTTTAAAGAGACACAGATGGAGAATGCCTTAGACAGGATAGTGCTTATGATTCAACAGCTTCAGGAGGAGCTTAATCGTACTGCTCAATCAGCACCAACAGATACAGATGATTTAGAATTTCCTCCCGCGCTTTCTAATAGGTTTATTGGTTGGAACTTAGCGGGTGACGCGCTTGAGAATAAAACACTATCAGATGCGGGAACTCTTGTAAAGGCTTCTACTGCTGAAGCTGAAGCAGGTACAGATGACGCCAAATATATGACCCCCTCAACGGTTGTAGATTCTATTGCTAATCAGTTTGTTGATAGAAAAGCGTCTGCGGCTGAGGCACTTGTTGGTACCGATGATGCTAAATATATGTCGCCTTCTAATGTAAGGGCCTCACTTGGGTATTTTGACGTACGAACCTATGGGGCGTTAGGTGATGATTCTAATGATGATACTACCGCGATACAGGCAGCTATCGATGCCGCTGAGGTTGCGGGGGGCATTGTATTTTTACCTGCCGGGACGTATAAAATCACATCTAGCTTAACTATTGAGGAAATGGGGGTTCAGTTAGTAGGAGTAGGAAGGGGTAAAAGCGATAGCGGTGCTTGGGTTGATCCGATAAATACAACAATTAAATACTATAACACTACCGGCGTGGCTATTAAAATTAATTCTAATGTAGCGGGAGATGTATGGGCAGCAGTATCTTATGTTCCTTATGTAAAACTTTCAAATTTTATATTGATGGCAGGTAGTCCTGTAAATACTGACACGACAGTGGGTATTAAAAAGGTTACCCGTCAGTCAAGATTTCAAGAAATAACTATTGCTGGTTTTCAATACGCCATGCAGAGTTACGAGTCTATTGTTGACGTATATGAGCAAGTGGATTTTGGGTGTGTATTAGCGGCAGGATATAATAATGAATATGGGTTACTTTTAAGCAGCTACCACCACGGTTCTCATTTTAATAATTGCAATTTTAACTGGAACGCATCAATAGGACTAAAAATTGTTGATTGTGGGGTGATATATATTAGTGGTGGAGATTTTGAGGGTACAGGAGTAACAAGCGGCGTATCATGGGCAGGAGCAGGTGCTAACTCAAGGGATATTGATATTTCTTCTGTTGTTGGTGGCGGGAACCTATCACGAGTATCCATAAACCAGGTATATTTTGAGGCAACATACAACCACGACTATATGATAGAGGTTGGTTCCTCGGGTGCGTTCTCCCCTTTTCTATACTTAGACCAATGCTTTTTTAATAATGATAAAGTCTCAACAGATATATATGTAACTCGGGGGTATGTGTACCACCTGAACGTAGTACATACGGGGACAGCTACAGACATAGGTAAAGGTGCGAATGGTTATTACTATTTGCAGGGCGTAACAACAGGAGTATGCCCAAAAGATAGGGTTCATGCTTTTAGGGGTATCGGGGTTGGCGGTACAGGTATATATGATGGTGATTATAAAGCCAGTTTTGACGCAGAAATAGGGTTTACCATTGCCGCTAACCAGACAGATTATTTAGAGGTAGAGATAGGCGGGGGTGGTAATTTTTCATTTCTTTTAATTTTAGGGGGTTATAGTGCAGTAGCAGATAGTGGCATGGCTATATATGCGGTTAGCGGATATTTAAATGCTAACGTATTGTCGGGAGGAGTAGTATCCGCTGCTCTTGTAGCTAATGGGAATATGGGAACTGATGTTACCATAGGTGCGGTAACGGCAAAAGGATCTGATGATAAAATTCGGATATCGCTTGTTAATGGCCATGCAACAAGAGACTATTTAACTACGGTGTCTTTTATCGCACTATCAAGTAACGCAGCAGTTAGTAATTGGACAACAGCAATTTCGTTAACTTAGTAGAAAGGGGAGTTATTGTGAGGATTAAACAGATAGTTTTAGCGTCGGCTT
>Ga0180007_10003365_pt1 | contig 17898 bp, 16 predicted proteins | sample MM_PC_MetaG_FD_121122 | JGI IMG/M metagenome (GOLD analysis project Ga0180007, IMG submission 121122) | Groundwater microbial communities from the Aspo Hard Rock Laboratory (HRL) deep subsurface site, Sweden - MM_PC_MetaG | ecosystem: Environmental > Aquatic > Deep subsurface > Groundwater... | reverse complement strand
CTCAGGATAACGATTACAGTGGCTGCTGGAGCGATTGCGCCACTCGATAGTGCCGAAGAACAGGCCGCTGAGTCCGCCTCAAATGTAGCCAGTGTCCTCCAAGTATCGTTCCCCGCTGCCTTCTGGCTGCCTTGAATGAGATAGTTAGTCCCACTCCCAGCGAAGTTGACAGTAGACCCTCTTCCGTGGTCGATGAAGAATGTGGCCTGTTTCGCACCTATCAAAGACTGAATAGTAGATGCGACTACCGTACTGGCAGCCACTATCCTTATCCCCATCATCTCAGTTCCGATAGCCTCTATATTAGATACTGCTACCGTTCCTGCGGTTGCTGTTCCTGCCCCCAGTACAATTTCACCTGCCGTATTAGCCTTTAACGGTATCAGGTCTGTGCCGTCATAGACATATACTGTTCGACCTGTTGGTAAGGCCTGGTTAGGATTACCCATTCCACTTGGTTTAGCCATGTTATCCTCCTGTTAAGGCTTCCTTTATAGCCTTTGCTTTCTGTCCTCTCTTGGCTTTATTCGCTATATTAACCATTGATTGAACCATCTCCTGATTCTTTCTCTGGAGATGCCCTTTTGCTTTATTAACTCTTGACTTCTCTTTCTCTATCGCTCCCTCAGCAATGTAGTCAACTTCCTTTTGTTCCATAGCTCCAAAACTGGGTATGAATACTCCCATTCCCCCTGTTTCATGGCTGGTTACCATTCTTCCAGGTGAACCCGTACCTAGAGGTAGTCTCTTACCACCCTGAACTATGTGTACATTGGGAACTGAGAAGATACGCTCCGATAATTCTTCACATTCAGGGCATAGAGCCGGTATGGTACAAGTTCCCATAGTCCGGTATTCTGAGAAGACGCCATGTTGATTACACTGGAACTCATAATTGGGCATTGTATTTATCTCCTACTCTAACCTCTTCTACAGTATCCTTGACTTTCCCCTTCTTCCCATTACCTCTCTTGTTTGCTGCCTCAGTGGTGGTTTCCCCAACTGCAGGAATATCTCTGTTCTCTGTGGATTCTGGTGCGTCTGGTCGCTTCTTGAGAAGCCATGTGTTAGTCTGAGGACTCATCTCAAGGGTGTACTGGTCAACGGATACCCCGAGTTCCTTTAACGCTTCTTGGGTGAGTACACCGAGACTCTTGTTGCAGACATCCATCAGATGTGATAGGACCTGGTATTCCATGACCGCGTTACTGAGTATATTCTTAGTCTCTGGTTTAATCATGTCAGCTACGTTCATATTTATTCCCTCCAAATATTTATCCCATAGTCCCCACCTCTTATAAAAGGTGTGGGCATTGTACTGATTCTTTAAGTGGGCATCTACTGTATTACTCCCGCGAGTGGCTCTGGGCTTGTGTATGCCTACTCCCTGCCCACAGTAAACTACCTTCCAGCCTTTTGCCTTAACACACATATTATTGTCAATATCATCCCATCCAACGTGACCATAGAATACACCTTCAGGGAGATTACCGACTAATGCCTGTTTTCTGTGCATGGCGAAAGCCCACTGGACACAGGGCATCTCTACTTTGGTTTCACAATGTCTCCAACCAACCTCATCCCTACCAAAATCAGAAGGCATGATACCGTTAAAGATAATCCCTGCACTTTCTATTCTGCCGTCAGGGAAAAGACACTTGAACCCGATTGAACCCACCTGTGGGTCATTCTTCATAATATCTAAGGCTACCATCTCCCAGTACGGTTCAACAGTAACGGAGTTCATCATCGTAACCACGTTATCAGTCTGACAGTATTTCAGCCCAAGATTAAAGAACTGATTTCCTTCAATCCAATCGTAAGGTCGGTGGCAGTAAGTAACATTCTGATGTGTTTTTATGAAGTCCAATGCCCATTTATGAGTTAGTTGGTTTTCCTCTTTTCTATCAGCATTGAGAATAATTAGATGGAATGGGCTTATGGTATTGTTGAAAAGGGTATTGACACACTCTAAGGTTAAAACCATGTTGCCATAGGCAGGCAAGAGTATGTCCATAACAGGAGTGTATGTAGTTGATAAAGACCTGCTTAATATGAATACGGCAGGGTAAACATCAGCATCATACAGTTCTTCGTGGTAGGCAGGAATAGGAGCGGGAGTTTCGATTCCCGCCCCTATTTGTCTCATTAACTCTTGTTCGTCAGTCAAATCATTTCTCCTTTTTATTTTTATGGCAACCGGAGGCCTTTTGGCGAGAGTTGCCCACTCATGTTAGGGAAGTGTCAGATAACCTGACATATAGTCCGTAGTTGCTCCCGCTGCCAGTGTGCAGTAACCCCAGATTTCACCAACAGGTGACAGGGTAGTACCTGAGGTTGCAGTAGCAGCAGCGAGTATCGGGTCCCATGCCTGGAATGAAGCCTCTACCGTGCAGCAGGCAAATGGTCTACCTGTTTCCGTGACCGTTCCGCCGGATAACACGTTAACTTCTCCCTTTCTCTGCAACCAGCAGTAGTATCCGGCACTTACCGCTACATTTGCGACACCAGCAGGAATACCACCAGAGGCAGTACCAGCAGGTCTGTCTAATACAGCGAAGAACGCATTTTCACGGACACAGCAATCGCTAGTACCAGCGGCCAAAGCGACTACAATCGGGTCAGTCACCTCAAGGGTGAAAGTGGCAGTAGACGCAGCCGCAGCCGTGCTACTCTTTCGGATTTTATAGTTATAACTCTGACCAGTATCGTTGGTAACAAACAGATAACCACCTGCATATTGGTCTACTATGGTGCAGACCGTAGTACCTGCGGGCATGGTGAGTACAACGCTGGTGGCTCCGATAGCTGCATTAGTAGCTACCGCAAGGTTTTCAGTAGAACCTGCCAGACCTCCACCAACTTTTTGCAGGACTGGAACACCTATGCCCAGAGCAGCAGCCGTAGCAGCTTTAGCGTGAACATACTCCCTGCCGTCAGGAAGTTTCATAACTGCTCCCAACGGGGGGCCGAAGGTAGTAGATTGTGCGACTTTCTCATCGCCGTAACGACCAAAAAGAATACTTGGAAATGCCATATTGTTTACTCCTTATATTGTACTATCGGTTCTTTACTTAGAGTGCCGGACAAACTCTATGAGGTCTTTTTCCCTCTGGCTGACCTGGCATTAGCCATTGATAACTGTGCTTTAAGGGCCTTGATTTCGGCGAGATACGCTTCCTCTTTCCCATCATCCACAGGAGGTGTAACGACTTCTTCATCTTTCGGTAGACTCAGACGGAATCCCTTAGAGAGATACAGTTCCCTTCCAGATGCGTCAGAAGGTAGCATACGAGTTTCTAACCACTGAACAGTGCCATCCGTTTGTTTAATAGGACAGTAGTAGATAGACCTCTGCCTCGATTTCAGGTTAGGTATTTTCTCCATCGGCCCCACCTGTGTACGACCTATTGTTTCAGTTGCCATCCTTTTCTCCTTTTCTCGCTCTCGTATTATTGCCTTAGTAGCCATTAGGCAGTAGGTGCCGTAGCATCAAATAACATCCTGCGACCATAGGCATCGTCTTCTTCTACCATAGAGTAGTCGGCGACAATACCAATCTCCCAACCTCTGAGAGACTTGTCTTCCTCTACCCAGTTCTCCGGCTCCCATCCTACCAGATAGATGAAGGTTTCAGGTGCAAACAACGCACCATAACAAACACTACCTGCCGTGATGTTGCCATCCCCGAAGATACTAACCCCGTAAATCTTCTCCGTACCCCTGAAGTATTCTCGAAGTAGAGGTAAGGATAATGAATCAGGGAAAGTAAGAGTAGCACTCGGTACTGTTAATTGGTCTATAATACCATTGATGGTATGGGGATGAAGGACACAGACATAAGGTTCCGGCACCGGCTCGGACTGACCTTTGAGTTGTGATACCGCAGCAGCGATAGAACCGATTACAAGCACCGAACCAGCAGTGCCGAGACTGTTAGACAGACCTGAGAACAGTGCAACACCATCCTCGTCAATCTTCCTGCCCATCATGTTACCGATGATTTTACCAGCAGCTACATAGGCATCTTCCTTGAGTTGATGACGTAGTTTCTTGGTGATAATAACCTTGCAGCCAGCCTCATCGGTGGTGTGGGTTGTTCCGGTAATGGTTATCGCTGTTTCCTCAGTCATGTCAACGCCGTCAGTGAGGTCAGCAGCAGAACCACCAGATGCAAACTTGGGTATATATTTTGATTTCTCGCCCGGGTCAAGAGTCATCCTGGAAAACAGGTTGGTACACACGGCAACTCTTTCATAGGTATACCGAGCTTTCGCGACCATTGCGATTTGGCCAGCAGCCAAATCAGAGGCATCAGTAGCCATAATATTTTCTCCTTTTAATTAGGGTTGAAAACCACGAGCTTTCATTTGCTTGGCATATTCCTCGTTGTTTATCTTCCCCGCGACAAAATCTGATTGTATTTGAGACTTGGTTTTTGCAGTCCCCCCCACAGCGTCATTGGAATCAACTCGTAGGTTACTTCGTGGTGTAGTGGTCAACTTCGGCAACTCAGCGGCGAACTCCTCAATCACTGCTACGCTCCCATCCGTGTACTTAGCTAATTTAGCCAGTTTAGCAGGGTCTACCTTCAGACGTGAGGCTACTTCTCTGATATTGATTCCCCTTGATACCTCACTATCTTTCTGTGATAGCTCCTGTAGTCTGGCGTTAGCTTCATCCAGTTCTGTTTGCTTTGCAGTAAGGTCGGACTCTCTCTGCCTCCGTAATTGCCGTTCCCGAATGATAGCCAGTTTGTCGGGTTCGCCCTCTGCTTCGGCTTGTTCCCTTTCCTCCTGTTCTCGCAGCATATTCTCAGTCCTCTGTTGAAGTGTTTGAGAACTTTTAACAAGTCCCTCGTTCAATTTCTTCATCCTGCCTATTTCTGCGAGTGTATCATTCCGGTCTTTGATATACCTATCGACTTGTTCCTGTGAGTATGTCGGGGCTTCCGGTGAAGTTATCGGTTCGTCTTCAGAGGTCTCTTCATCGCCCTGAAGTTCATCCGTTTCGTTCACTACCATAATCTTTCTCTCCTTACTTTAATTATTTCCAATAAAAAACCGCCTCCAAGGAGACTAGCTCACAAAGAATCGGTCACTTCGGACACTACTTTATTCTATTGGTTACATAATATACTAACTATAAACTAGCTGTCAAGTTTCTGTTCTTTCTCGTATTCCTGTAGCCATGTTGGTACTAAGGATACAATCATAATGTCTTTGTTGAAGTGGTTGCATCGGGGGCAGTACCACGTTAGTTTCCCTTCCAAACTGATAGCTACTTCCTTGCCACACTTGTTGCATCGGAGGTGTCCGTCTTTATCAATCAAAGTTGTTTCTCCAGCATCTCTCTTATCTGCATAACAGCCTGTAAGCCCCACTTCTTATCGAGCATTGCGAGGTACTCTGGATTAGTAAAATAGTCATTGAAGGCATCGCGACGGAATGTGCTGATTCCTTTGTACTGGTTAAACTCCCTCCCAACAGGTTTAGTATCCTCATACCACTTACTGCCAGGATAAGGCTTGGCATCATAGAGGTTGACGAACTCAAACAGGTGTGTCTTGGCGAACTCCACACTCCTTTTATCGTCATCCAAAGTTGTCCCCGGCGTTCCGAACATGAAGTTACCAATGATACTTATTCCTGCATCCTTAGTCATCTGGATAACGTCTTCAGTCCTCGATGTAAACTTCTTATCGGTTACACTCTCGAAGCCATAAGCTAACCACCTGATACCTCCCTGCCTCATTGCCTTCAACATTCCCTTAGTCACAGTATCTATTCTAGCATAAGCCCACATATTGAGGTCATAATGCCTTAACTCACTACATATTGATACTACTCTCTTTCCATCAAGGGCAAACAGTTCATCCCATATCTTGATATTGCATACATCGTACTTCAATACCAGTTTATCAACTTCCTTAATAATGGATCCTACTGGTCTTAGTTGTACCTTCCTACTTGGATAGAGAGTGTGTATATTGCAATAGTAGCAGTCGTAAGGACACCCCATAGAAGTGTAGATTGAGGCGTAAGGACTTCGAGGAGAGCCGTCTAAGCAATGCCAGTTGTGAGCACGATACATCTCCATCGGCAACTTGTCGAATGGTATGTCAGGTGTCCCCATAAATGGCATTTTAAGGACTGGGTACTTCTGGTAATTAACTGCAATCGGGTGAATACCAGTTAGAGATACATTCAATCCTTCCAGCCGGTCAGCTAATGCCTCTGATACCGGCATCTTGGGTGTGCTGGACACTGACGGATTATTGCCCATCACCACGATAACGATGTCCTTGTGCCCAGTATTCCTGATAGCCTCCTCAGTCTGCTGTAAGGTCAAGTCCGCAGCCTCTGCATCCAGTATGTCGGCATTATGGTACGAAGCTATCAGTGAAGCCCACAGTGGAGGTTCTATCGCAGAAAGGTCAGTTGGAAGTCTGTTATTAGGATTTACGATTAAGATTTTATGCCTCCTTCGTCTTAAACCATATACAACTATTCTCGAATCTCTGGCAGGTAGTACCGAATATCTCGTGTACTGCCCTTGTGACCCCAGGATGAAGTTTCATATCATATATAAAGTCAGCGTCAGGATAATCTAATATAATTGCTTTTTCACTAAATGAACATTCCTCAAAGAACCTATTGCAATCGTGTCCTGAGAAGATACCCCCAGTCTTTAACTTCGGATACCATGCTGTAATATCCTGATAAACACTGGAATAGCGGTGGTCAGCATCTATGAATATCATGTCGGCAATACTGTCAGAGAGGATAGAAGCTGCCGTCATGGAGTCCATAGCCATAGTGTAGACATAATCGCTAAATCCCATCAGCCTCATGTTATTCCTGAAGATGGAGAGTATATCGTATTTTTCAACCTCATCTATGTGGTGTTGAACGGTGAGACTCCCTTTCCAGTGGTCTACACAAATCACCTTTCCGTTCCTTTCCTTTGCCAACCTACCTAACACCCATGAAGAGTGTCCTTTCCAGCTACCTACCTCTATGACTAATGAACCTGGCTTGGTACATTGGTCAGCCAGATAGTTTAGAGACATAACATCCTCATTGGATAAACCATCCATATCCACCTCAAGGATTTGGCTTAGTGGTTCCAGGTCAGTCACAGGAACAGGATTAAGTGGGGTTTCCATATAACTTCTCCTTTAATTCGTAAGCTAACTTGTGTAGCAGGTGAATAGCATACTCCTGTTTCTCGGCTACTCCGTTACCCTTCAGAAAGTCACCATCCCACAGGAACACGTGAAGCCCTTTATATTCTGCCCAGTCACAAGCTCTGATTATGTTCTTGGATTTGCTGGTAGTCATTCCGATAAAGACATCGCCCTTATTACTCAGAACGTCTATCTGGTGGAGGAAAACATCCTGATAGCCTATGTCATTAGCCAATGCCGTAATAAGGCTAGAATTGGTTGTCAGAGCCACACAGGGTACATAGACATCAAAGGCATACTGCCCCATTAGTTCAGCAGCAAAGTGTTCACTCTCGGCAGCCAGCCCACCGTTACCAGCTACCAGTATCTTATGCCCCGACTTTACCGCTTCATAAAGAATGTCAATCATCTTGATATAACACCTTAGACCCCTCGTTTTCAAATTCAAATGGCACTACCAGTAATCCTTTGAGTGCTTCCTTAACTTGCTCTTGCAGGCTTGGTTCACAGAATAGCAGCATAAAGCCGCCTCCTCCAGCACCTAGTAGTTTCCCACCGATTGCCCCTGCCTTGAGTGCGGAATCGTACAGGAAGTCAATGTACGGTGTGGATATAGCGGTAGATAATTCCTTCTTGGTTCTCCACGCTTCATCGAGAAGTAATCCGAAGTCAGTGATGTTCCGATGGCCTGTTAAGATGTTCTCACCTTCTTCCACACAGTCCTTCATTATCTCAAGTTCCTTGTCTCGGTTAAAGTCGTATGTCCCTGCAATCTCACTGGCTGTTCTGGGGAACCCAGTAAACACCATCATTAGATGTGACTCCAGTTCTTTCTTTCGTTCATCTGAAATCTGAAGGGTGTTTACTTCTGTTGTCCCATTAGATAGAAAATCTATCCTGTTCAATCCGCCAATGGCACAGGCTATCTGGTCTTGATTGCCAACATTGTCTTTGATTAAGTCTTGTTCAACGTGTGTTGCTTCAGATGCTAACTGATAAGGGCCAACTATTCGTTTCCCTGTCAAATGGTGCAGGGCATTAAGTAGACCCACTGTAAAGGCTGAGGAAGACCCCATTCCACTTCGAGAGGGTAAATCCCCATCATGCGTTATTGCAATGCCTCTTTCCATGTCTAAGAACCTGAGACATTCCCTGGCTACGTTATTCTGAATCTCGTCTATCTTGTTTACATTCTCAATATGCGACCAGACTATCCTGTGTTTGTGTTCAAAGAACGGAGGCAACCATCTGACTGATACATAGCAGTATTTATTAATCGTAGTAGACAATACACAACCTCCATGCTTTAGGAAGTATGCAGGGTAATCACTGCCCCCACCAAAGAAAGAAATGCGATACGGGCTACGTGAAATTATCACTTCAACTCTCCTTTATCACGCCAATATTCTCTATTCATTACTCTTTTAACTTCCACTCCTTAGTCATTTCTGTACTCGAACAAATATGCCCTTTTGAGTCCTTCCCTCGTTCCTTGAGTTCAATAAATGTTATCCCCAAATCCTTACAAACTGGTATTAGTTTCTTACTATCACCTTTACCAGCTTGGAATATATCACACTTTATTCCCTTTAATATTTTCCCAACGGCAATTTCATTATTATCATTTTCAGGAACAGTAATAACTCTATGGACACCTTTAATACTTTCAAGTATTGCTTTCCGTTCCTCAGCCGGTAAGAAAACAAATCCCTTTTTCCTTATTGCCCACTGGTCGTTATTTAATACGATAGTCAACTTACCCCTGCGACTGGCTATCTTTATAAATCGGATATGCCCCATGTGCAAGGGGTCAAAATGACCGTTTATAGCTATATTTTTCAATGTATTTCCTCCCTAGTAGAATGGTAGCTAATGTTTTGAAATCTACAATACTACCATCATCTACCATAGTAAATATTTCATCAGACGAGAATAACTGAACTGAACTGACAAACTCGTCAAAATCCCTATTTACTTGATTACCTTTGTAGCAATCTAAAGCTACATAAGCATCACAAGATATTCTTTCTAACGCAGGGTCAAACCACAACTGTTCACCTAATTTTATAAAATTATCAGACATATACCCAGTTTCCTCACATAGTTCACGTTTTGCACCTTCTAATGATGTTTCATTGTCTTCCCTTAGTCCACCAGGTACTTCCCAAAGCCACTTGTTCGCAGCATAACGGTATTGTTTCTGCAATATGATTTTGTTATCTACAATAATTGGCAGTATTAGTATAGGATGAACATTGCCATCAATAATCAAGCGGCTAATAGTTTTATTTGTAGGGATTACGAACTTCTGAAGCAAAATAACAAGTTTCCAATCTGAATAGATTATTTCCGACTCTAGTTGTTTTATCACTATCTTCTATTCCTTAATATCTCGTTTAGTTTATTTGCGGCCCAAGCTAACTCATCATCGGTACTTCTCTTTAATTCCCTTTGCAGTCCAACGAGTATCAAGTCCTCATGCTCTGGCCTTTCCGCAAATTCAGGACAAGCAAATACAGGTGACGATATTCCCAATGCCCTGGTCTGTGCTATGAAGTCATCATGCTTCTCGCAGACATGAGATTTGTCTTCATCCGTTTCCAGACTTGTCTTAGAACACAGGGTACACAGGCAATACCTTCCCTGTTCGTTCTGGAGTCTGCTATCGGTATATGTCCATATTGCTATCCTCGGTTCAAACCACTTGATAATTATACAAATATCTCCGAACTGTGCAGATTATGTTCCTTCCCATCTCTGGCGTAGATTACCTCTATCCCGAGTTCCTCGCACGCCTTCCGTTCCTCTTCCGGCATATCCTCTGGTGTCTTGTCGAAGCCCCTGAAGAAGATGTGTGGCTTCAGAAATCTAAGGGCTTCGGCTACCAGTGGTGTCTCGGTGTCCCAATCATTCACCAACACCAGATTGTCGAACCCCAAAGCACCTGCAATCAAACCTACGATTCTCTTACGGTCACCACAGGGTATCTTCACTTCCCCCTTTTTTATCATCAGTTGCTTGTCCGATGATACCACGCAGATAATTATATCGCCCTGCTCGCGGGCTAGTTCGATATAATTCAGATGGTCACTATGGAATCCCTCGAAGTTACCACTCACCATCACTGTCTTTCTAGTCAATGTCTTACCTCTCCATTTAACACACGTTTTACCCATAGGTCAGGGAAAATTAATATCCATTTTGTCATCTATGACAGCTTCCTCGATTATTTCGTTATAAGTGCCGTAAGTGCATCTGGAACAATCTCTATCAGGGACTACACTTTTAATTAACTCACGATGCTTGTCGCTACCCCAGTCTTCAAAGCCACCTATCTTGAATCTCTCAGACATTCTATGGTCAACGCACAGGTACAGTGACTTATCGGTGCAGACATGCACGGTTATTGGACTAGCCAGACACCTCTTGAATCTATGAGTTACCTGAAAGTTCTCATCGTACTTATGGGTGACTGTGAACACACCGAAGTCTTCTGTCTCCAGTTCGTGACACCTCTCAAATATCTCCTCTATCTTTGACATATCAAAATTCATCTTCTGTGCGATTGCCAGGTCATTACGCGAAAGGTCTGCCGGCCTGATATGGACTCTGGTAGCACCACATTCTCTAGCTAGATAACAGGTAGCAACAAGCGTGTCTATTGTCTCTGGTAACACTAATGCTCTCACATCTAAGTCAGTCTTGGTTTTCTTATCCGCTATTCTCCTGATATTATTCCATACTTTAAGGCAGTCATCTGTTCCCCTGACGTACTTGTAAATAGTAGGGTCAGTGGTATCTACCGACACGCCAATCCATTTACAGAGCAGCAGGGCATCGAGTAATTCTTCAGGTAGGTAAACACCATTGGTAATGATAGCCCCTTCCAAACCGCACAGGTGAGCCATTCTGGTAGCCTCGGCAAGTCTCTGATTAAGAGTAGCTTCACGACCTCCCCAGCAGTATCCCTTAACTCCCCATTCTGCAAGATGGCAGAATAGTTCCTCAAAGTAGTCTCTCCCCCACCTCTTGATGTGAGTATTAAGATACTGGTTAGAAGAGCAGTAGTAGCAACTATTGTTGCAGGCACTAGTCGGGTCTAAGGAAGCTTCAATCGGAGGTGGCAGGTCGTTCTTGCCATCCATCCAGCCCAGTATCTTCTTGAAGTTATCATAATATGCGAGCCCTTTAAGGCTGTTAAGTGGATTGAACTTATTCCTATTGCTCCACTCCATTATGTTTGCCACTTTCCCTCCTTAACTATTAAATAAATCTCCGTATTCTATCATTACCGAACTCATAAATAAATCTCCGTATTCTATCATTACCGAACTTCTGTCGGAGTAATACGCTTCCTGATAGGCTGATAGGATATTCCATTCCTCTTTTAACCTGATAATCCGTGTGTTCTCTAAGACTAATGGGTATTCCCCTGAGTGCTGGACACCGGGATTAAGTGGTCTGATACTGCCCACGCATACCCTGATTATCACTTTGGGATTGAAATGCCCATTAGAATACTTAGCCATCTGGTCGAGGTGGTTTACTAACTGATTAAAGGCACAGAGAAGGAAGTTCATTCTGGGGTATATGCTTATTGGCACTTTACCAGCCAGAGACAAGCCGATAGACATTCCTAGTTGTGAGTCTTCCATTACCGGCAGTTCGATTCTCTTCTCCATCGGCACATCTTCTAGTGTTCGGAACAAAGCATTGCCAGGATACCTTACCTGTTGCCCAAGAAACACGGTGTCCGACTGTTCCCCAAGCCACCTCATTGATTTCTGCAACTCACTGTAATAACTCATTTCTATCCTTTTTGTGTAATATATAATCTAAATGAAAACCAAAGGACTGCGATAGTAAAAAATATCACTCCATACTGGTTTTTATAATAGTTAATTGCCAAAGGGAAAGCTATATACCACTCATTCCTCTGTCTTCCCCATGTATATTTGTGTCTCTTAGAATATGACATACTTACCCCTCTTGTGTCCCTGGTGAGGGTACTTGTTCTCGTAAGTGTACTTTACTATCTGGCTTGTGGGAGTCTCGACCGAGAAGCCATTGTCCTCAACCACAAAGGTAATCGGTAGTTTATGTCCAGTAGCGTACTTAACACACTCGTGGAAAGTTCCCGTGCTCGCGCTCATATCACCTACGAAGCACCACACTGTCTCACCAGCCATCGCTAATCCCACAGCAATAGGAATAATACCAGCGACAATAGCTGAAGTAATGAAATGATACGGAGAGTTACATAAAGTGATTGAATGACCCTGAAGGATTTGGGCTCTGACCCATTTTGGGGGAATACCTTTTAAGAGTGCGTGGAGGTGACTGCGATGCGTGGAACATACCCAGTCGGTGGGTTTAATGTCCTTGAATATATCAATAAGCTGTTGCTCGTTATTCCCTGATAAATGGACTGGAGCCTTAATCCTTTTCGCCTCGAACAGTTTAGCTATGTCCTGTTCAAAGGTAACGAGGTCTTCCTTATTCACTTATCTCCTTATCTGCTAAATTTCTCCAGTGCTTCCCCTACATCTTTAGCTGTCCTGGTTGGTTTATAACCGTACCACCTTACCAGTATAGCATCTATTTCAGGATTGTCACGTCTTATTGCCTTCCTCAGACGTGCTTGTGCTTTCCCTTCAGGTACTTCCCAGTAAGGTTTGAGTCTTGCCATATCCTGTGTGTATTGAGCCATTAGAGGCCCCCACTCGGTAAGTCCAATGTTCCTGTCGATGTAAGCATTTTGAGTATCTGTCAGTCTTCCCCTTAGTGTGTTCTCCAGTTTTTCCTGTTTGTCCCAGTCTATCACACCAGATGCTCTCTTGGACTTACCGTAGGTATCATAATATTCAACCAACGCTCTCTTGTTAGGTTCTGTAGGTAGTTTCTGTGTCTTATCAAAGAGATTAAAGTCAGCATCAGCCTGTGCCTTTTTAGCTGATATTTCCCTCTTCAAAAGCGTAACCTCATCCCTGAAAGTATTAGAGTCCATTTCTTCACCAAGATACTCAGTAACTAACGCCTCACCCCTGACTACCCTCTCTTTATCAATCTCATCGAGAGTGGCAAACCCTTGAGCTTTTAGCTGCTGTCTTTCTACCGCAGCCTCACTCCTCAAATCCAGTTCATCCTGTAAGGTTTCGTCTCTGGATAGTTCATTCTTCTGATAAGGTTCCAGGTCAGCCCACGTTTTAACAGGTTTGCCGTCAGCCATCGTCATCCCACTTTTCTTTGCTGCTTTATCGAGTAATTGGGCAGTTGTCTCAGCCCTGACATTTATACCAGTAGCCTGTATAGCCTGACCTGCTATTCCTAACCTGTCCTCACCTCTGGGAACAACCAGTTCAGCACCAGGAAGTTTCTGTCTGGCCAGTTCCTCGGTTATTCCACCTACCCCTATGGGAGAGAATAAGTCGTGCATAAGCTGTGAAGTCCTTGAGATAATTCCCCCAGGGCCGACATCATCAATCGGAGCTCCGTAGAAGTCAGTACCACTAATCTGATTAGCTGTTGCCCTTACAGGTACACTTTCCCTTGATGTTATAAAATTAACAGGGTCGAGAACTCTGAAAGCCGTATCCATCTGCCCAGCTAAGTCCAACCTCAACCTTGCACCACCTCTACCTCTGAATGGTAAGTCAGGCGAAGCGAAGTCAGCATTGTAACCGAAAGGTAGTGGCCCCCATTTAGTTTTCCAAATTGGAGAGAACCTTTTGGCTGGTAACGGTTCACCGGTAGATGCGAAGTGAATAATCATGGCAGTCGTAACTAGAAAGAGGTATGTTCCAAGCCAATGCTTTCTCCAGAATGAGGCATTAGGCCCCTTAAAAGCCCCTGTAGCCTGTCTTAAAAGACCTTCACTCTCACCTATGGAAAAGAATACCCTCCGTAATGTTTCTCTTAGTATCCTGTTTTGTATCACACTCTGAGAAACAGGGATAGTGGAATACTTGATGTTCGCAATACGAGCTATCATCCCGTTTATCTGTGCGTCATTCAAGGTCGGATATTGTCGTGCTACCATCGGAGCTATGTTATTCTGAATGTCGGTTATAATCGCTGCCGGATAGACACCATCGAACAGCCCTCTCCTCATGGCACTTTCCAAGTCACCGATAAATCCGATTGCCCTCTTTCCTTTACCTATTAAACCAGATTCAGTAGCTACCTGATGAACCAGTTTATCCATATCAGCAGGGAAGATGGTCACATCCCTAGTAGACAATCCAGCCACACTGATTCCTTTCAATGTAATACCTGGTCTCCCTTCGATAATCGGAACTGTGCTGTCCATCTGTTTAGATAGTGACTTCCGTACTGTGGGACTAAAGTTAGCCTGTAAGACTTTAAGTACAGTTGCAGGATACCTCATAGGCGATTTCAATGCTTCCAGTGGATGTCTGGCTAATAATTCATCAACACCCCTAGTCCAGCTACCAGCACCAGCACGAGTTAAAAAGTCTATCTGCTGAAAGAATGAGAATAGTAACTTAGCTCTTTTAGGTACGAAAGTAATTGCGTCTATGATAGTCATTGGGTCAATAGTCTTTTTACCAATCATAATCTTACCCAGATTTGGCTTCTTGCCATACATACTTTCAAGAGTATCAGCTACTTTAGCAGGCGTAATCCACCTTCGGGTAAACATAACAGCAGGTTCTCCAGTAGTAGCATCTAAAATGGCAAATGGTTTACCTTCAAAGGCAGGGCCGACTTCAGGGACTCTCCAACCTATAGGTACTGGCCCTCCATCGTGAGGTCTGATTAGTTCTTCTCCCATTCCTTTCAGGTGGGCTACCAGTTCCATCTGCTCACGGTACTTAGTTCCCTGCATACGAGATATTCCCCACTGTTCGTAAGGATTCCAAAATAAAGGCTCAAAGCCAGCGTCTCTCATTTCCTGATAGGTAGCATCGACACGTAATTTCTTGAATCCTGGCGTCTTTACTAACGGTCTTCCCTGCTGAACATCGGCAAAAGAGTTCTCCGGAGGTTTCCAACCCCTGTAGAAGTAGTCCATAACGGTAGCCATTTGAGGGTCGAAGTCTAACCTCGCTGCCTGTTCCCAGTCTGTCAATCCTCTTAGTTCCTGATATACCGCTTCCATTCCAGCAGGTACTTTAATTTCTCCTGAAGCTACTTTAGTTGGATTGTGTAAGGCATTATAGAGTTCATCAAGTCTGACTATATCCGCAGGCTTGGGTACAAGGTGGTCTCTTCTCCAGACACCGATACCCTGTTCTTTTAACTTCTCACCACCAGCCCTGATAGCGATATTAGTCCTTCTGCCTTCATTACCGATGGCAGCTTCGTGGAGTCTGAGAAGTGTCTGGTCAGGTCTTTCACCAATAGTAGCCTTAGACGCTATCTCTTTAATAATATCACTCGGTTCTTGAGATGCAGCAGGCGGTTCAGTCGGAGGTGCAGGTGGTTTAGTCCCACTTGGGCTAGGCGTAATTGGTTGGGGTACATAATCTACCTTTTCTAAACTATCTAGGAATGGCCTCCCCTCTACATTACCAAACTGTCCTGCTATTCCTCTTCCTGTAATATCTTGAGCAAATCGTGTCATCGCAGTAGCTATCCCCTGACGCTGATATTTAGGAGATACTTGAATAGATAATCCTAAATCACTTTCAGGCGTGTTTTGGCCATAGAACAGAGAGCCAATCTCTTCCCCTTTAGAATTATAGGCTCTAATATAATCCCCCCCTACTGGTCTTTGCTCATATAGTTTTCTCCCCCATCTATTCGGAAAGTGTTTGAGTATGTATTCCTTAAATGGCCTTGTCTCAGCGACTATCTCTGGTGGAATAGGCGTTCTCGGCCCATCTGGAGCAGCTAATTCAATGTGAGAGTATTGTGCCTCTTCAGGTGGTACAGTCTCAGGAGTAGGAGTAGCTTGGATAGCCTCTACTTGCTGGGTGGGCAGTCCTTCCTGTGCCGTTACTGGGGTAGTAACAGGGGGTGTAACCTCAACTTGGGTATAACCAGCATCATATTCCGCTTGCATTTTAGGGTCTGTCAATCTAGACCAAGTGCGTTCACCTGAACCAGTCATGGAATACCCTTGAGTCCACCAAAAGCCATTCTTGCGATAGGCAGGTAATCCATAAGGAGAGGTTACTGGATTAACCTCGCTTCCAATATCGGGAACATTACCACCGCCAAGTCCCCTTCGTGTGATTGCAGACTCTTTACCTACAAAACTTTGCCATCCCCCTGAAAGCATACCTTCGTTGGTAATAGTTCTAGTTTTATTTGTCTGTAAATCAGTAGCAAGCCAATCACCAGTAGAGGTATTAAATTTCTCTAACCTAAATCTATTACCCTTAACCTTACTAATAATCACATCACCAGGATGCAAATCTTTCATTGGCAATAATTCACCCCTAACCCCCTCAGTAACAGGGGGGGTAACCTCTGGGGTAACAGGCGGGACTTTAGGAGCAGGCAATCCTTCAGGTGTTACCTCTTCTTGACCACCGATACTACCTCGCTCATCAGCTAGTGCCTCTGCTATCTTATCTGGAATCGCTCCCCCTATTCTTCCTGCCTGTTGTGCTACTGCCATACCGACCCCGGGTACTGAGAAGGCTACCAGTTCCACACCTAGTTGCTCTCCTGATGGTATGCTAAACTTTTGGTCACTTAACCCTAGCGGTTCAAGTATTCCGTGAGCAACATCGCCAACCCTCTCTTCAAACATCTCCTCAAGAACACCATTATAGCCTAATTTAGCCATTACTTTGGATATATCACTTGGGTCCTTCCCGGGATTAGCTTTCTGGAACGCTTTGAATATACCTAGTTTGAGTAACTTTCCTTTCACTGGATTGGTTAGTCCTGTGAAAAGACCCCCTGTTTGTTCACTCACTACCTCAACCCAGTTCTCACCCAATGATTTTACCGCACTTGCCAGTACCGACTCTTCGTCACCTGAGAGTGTAGCCTGTAATTGTTTCTCTACGGTTGCCGCTGGAACTCTAGCGACTCCGATTACTCCAGACCTCACAGTACCACCACCCACCACACCTGCTGCCTTAACTCCGAACCTGGCTAATCGATTCTCTAATAGCTTTGCACCCTGTTGTCCTGTTATCTTCTTTAATGCTTCAAGAGCAACCTTTTCAGTTCCTACTCTTGCCGCCGAATATATACCAATCGTAGCTAAGAACTCACCAGCGAATGGGATTAAGGCAGTGATTACTTCAGCCACCTGATAACCAAAATCCTTATTACTATTCGCAAGGTCTACATATTCCTTGAGCGCCAGTAATTCTTCTTTGCTAACATTCTCATCAAGCATTAGCTTCTGTGATGTTACTCCTAACTTGTAAAGGTCAATAAACTCTTTCCCTGATGCCACGAATGGTATCAGTTGTGCAGGGTTGTCTTTTACTTCCTGTACTTTATCCAACCACGTTAGTGAAGGAGTCTCTGCTTTAGCAGCTAACACCCGTTGAGCTTCTTCTGGGCTATAAGCGAACTGCTGAATCTTCTTCTCAGAAGGTTTCTTGAATGGTATTATCTGGTCTACCTGTTCATCGGTAGCTCCGAAAGCCTTGAGAAGATTGACTGTGTCTGGAGTCCTACCCAATATGTTCAAGTCTTCCTTAAACGCAGCAGGATTCTTCATAGCATCATCGTATATCTCTTTGGCTACCCTCGCAGGTTCGTCAGGAGTGCCTGTG
>Ga0180007_10003364_pt1 | contig 17898 bp, 16 predicted proteins | sample MM_PC_MetaG_FD_121122 | JGI IMG/M metagenome (GOLD analysis project Ga0180007, IMG submission 121122) | Groundwater microbial communities from the Aspo Hard Rock Laboratory (HRL) deep subsurface site, Sweden - MM_PC_MetaG | ecosystem: Environmental > Aquatic > Deep subsurface > Groundwater... | reverse complement strand
GAAACCATGAAGAGACTTCACTGTGGTATTCGCAACGTTGATAGGTTCGCAAAGAGACTCATGTTTTGCCTTCTGCCTTTCTCCGTTCTTACACAATTATTTGCCCGAAGTGTTTAATGAGCCCAAAACAACTTGCCTTTTACTGGAAAATATTGCAAAAATATACTTTGCGGTGGGCGAGGGTGGGTTTTTGGCTTGTACGAGCGATTTTTGCGCCGTTTCAGGGGGCGGTAGTTTTTTGTTGATTTTGGGCAATCTTAATATTTGAGGCGGGGGAGGCCGTTGCTTTCAAAACCCTGGTTTTTGGCTTCGAAAAGCGCCGTGGCCATATTGCCGTATAAAATACTTATTCTCAAAAATCGCTGTATAAAAATTTTGTTCTGCGGGGGTGTGGATTTCGCGGGTTTTGAGTCCCTGTTTTTGGCTTCTTTTAGCCGTTTCGCGGGATGCCGGAAAACCTTTGTTTTTGCCTGTCCCCAGATTCAAAGTTTGAGTAAAAAAATAGCACAGATGGCTTAAATAAGCCTTTTTTCGTACAAGAAGCGTGCACAAGGTCTTGTCTAGGGTTTTTCTTTTTGATTATATTCGAGTACACTTAGACTCGCTAATTTCAATAAAAAATAAAACTATGCCTAAAAGTCGTCTCATTGTAGGCCTCGATGTGGGGAGTTCGAAAATTCGAACTGTTGTATGTACTCTTGAAGAAAAGGGCTCTACTCCGAATATTATCGGGGTTGGGGTCGCTCTTTCCATGGGTCTTCGTAAAGGGTCTGTAATTGATGTTGAAGAAACTATTAACAGTATTTCATCTTCTCTTGAGGATGCTGAAAGAATGGCCGGCGAGCCTATTCATAATGTTTTTCTCGGGATTGGCGGTACGCACCTTGCTTCTCAGGACAGCAAAGGAGTTATTGCCGTTTCTCATTCGGGGAATGAGATTACGGAAGATGATGTCGATAGGGTTCTGGAGGCCGCTCAAGCGGTTTCTATCCCGAGCAACAGAAGAATTTTGCGAATTATCCCGAAGTCTTTTTCTGTCGACGAACAGAAAGGTATCAAGTATCCCGTTGGGATGACCGGAATCAGACTTGAAGTCGATGCGCATTTGGTTACTGGGCTTATACCCGCCGTGAAAAATATTGAAAAATGTGTTCACCAAGCCGGTGTTGATATCAACGACATTATCCCTACCGGACTTGCGGCGTCAGAAGCCGTCCTGTCCAAAAGACAAAAGGAGCTCGGTGTCGCAGTTATCGATATCGGGTGCGGCGGAACTTCTCTCTCCGTTTTTGAAGAGGGAACGACTTTGCATACCGCAGTTATTCCGGTGGGGGGGGAAAATGCAACTAACGATATCGCTATCGGCCTTCGGACTTCCATCGATACTGCCGAGAAGATCAAGGTTGAGTACGGAACATGTTTCCCTGATGACGTAAGCGATCGCGAGACTATTGATCTTTCCCTTTTGAGTAAAATTGATACGCAAACTGTTTCCAAAAGACAGCTTGCCGAGATTCTTCAGGCCAGATATCACGAGATTTTTATTCTTGTTAAAGACGAACTTTCTAAAATCCACCGTGACGGTATGCTCCCAGCAGGCATCGTCCTAACGGGATCGGCAACCAAGATGCCGGGTACCGTTGACCTTGCTCGCGAGATCCTGAATCTTCCAGTCCAAATCGGTTTCCCTCAAAATTACGAGGGAGTTGTCGACAAAATCGATGATCCTTCATACGCAACCTCTATCGGGCTTGCTATTTGGGGGGCTCGGTTTGAAGGCCATGGCGGGTACGGTTTTGACCTAAAAGGATTCAAGGTCGATAAGATGTACGGTAGCGTAAAGAGCTGGGTCAAGGGGCTCCTGCCGTGAAGGCATAGGGCATGAATTGAAAAAACTTAATCTATATATACCCCCTAACTAATCAAAATCATGACTGATGACACTGCACATGCAGGAAACAGCAACGATGACTCACTTAAGAACCTGTTCTCAGGAGGAAACGGTTCCAGAAGGAGGAATCTGGAAGTCACGCCCGATATAACACCGGTTGCTTCTATAAAAGTTGTTGGCGTTGGGGGAGGAGGTGGAAACGCGTTAAACCGTATGATTAAATCCAATGTCCGAGGGATAGATTTCGCTGCGGTTAACACTGATGCACAAGCGCTTTATCATTCTGAAGCGCCTTTAAAAATCAATATCGGGAAGGCTACAACCCGCGGCCTTGGAGCAGGAAGCCACCCGGAAATCGGCAAACAGGCTGCCGAAGAAAGTTCCGAAGAAATCAAGCAAGCGCTTGATGGAGCCGACATGGTGTTCATCACCTGCGGTCTCGGAGGCGGAACCGGTACCGGAGCAGCTCCTGTCATCGCCGAAATCGCCAAAGATCTCGGTATCTTGACAGTCGGGGTTGTTACCAAGCCTTTCTCTTTTGAGGGACACAGAAGACGAACTCATGCCGAGGAAGGCCTCGAGAATTTGAAAAACAAGGTTGATACGATGATCGTTATTCCTAACGACAAGATCTTGTCTCTTATCGACAAAAAAACTCCTCTTACCGAGGCGTTTACTGTTGTTGATGATGTTCTGCGGCAAGGTGTTCAGTGTATTTCCGATCTTATCACCGTTCACGGAATGATTAATGTCGACTTCGCGGATGTGAAGGCGATCATGGAAAATGCCGGGTCCGCCCTTATGGGTATCGGCTACGGTACGGGAGAAAATCGTGCCGTTGAAGCTGCTCGCGCCGCTATCGACAGCCCTTTGTTGGAAATGGATATCGCAGGAGCAAAGGGAATTTTATTCAATATCACGGGTGGAAACGACCTCTCTATGTTTGAGGTTGATGAAGCTGCTCGAATTATCACCGAAGCCGCCGATCCCGAAGCTAATATTATCTTCGGTTCTGTTGTTAACGACTCTTACACCGGCGAGATCAAGATCACCGTGGTTGCTACAGGCTTCGACGAAGCTCGAAAAAGCGTTTCGACTATTCATCGTTCCGCCGCCATGCCGAATACCGACCACATCTCGAAAGATGTCGAGAGTGAATATGATATCCCTGCGTTTATTAGACAAAAGATGGGGGATTAGGCTTTGTGTTTTGTTGCTCGTTTAGGCTTCGCTTCCTGTTTTTCTCGGGCTAGCATGTACGCCCTCGAAAAACTAGGAGCGTTGCAGAAAAACTCGCAACAAAAACAAAACCTTCGAGGTTTGATCGTTGTATAATTTATATTTATTGTTATGTCTAAAATTGAAAATGTCGGTCGAAGTGTAGCTACTTCTGCCGTAATGACTCTTGCTCTTGCGACTGGAGGGTGTGATGGACAAGCAGGGTCCGGCGAAGAAGGCGCCACTTATGTTGAGCCATCCGATGCTATTGAAGTGATACATGGGGCTGACACCGAAGAGACTGAACAAATTCCAGCAGCTTGTGCACATCCAGGCATAACTGTTGAGCGCGGAAGGATTGTTAACTGGAGTCTTTCAGCACGAAACTACGAAGACCCTTACAAAGATTTTGTCTTAAACTGCAATGATGCGCTTGCAGGGCGTAATTGTTCAGGGCTTAGGGATGAGGGATTTACGCTGTTAGACCAAGGGGAGTTTTTGGATATAGTTGAATGTGACGAAGGTGGGAATCCTCATTACAAAAGCTTGCATTCACCTTTTTCACTTGAGCGACATAGGCTTGATTTTCAATCCCATGAGGGCGACTGTACTGATGTTACGAAGGATATTCGTTACCGTTTAAGCATAATGGCTAATCGTGTTGCCTGTGATCCTGAAACCAATGAGCCTTATGAGGATTTGACAGAGGGCATTGGGGCTAGGTCCGGAGGACGAGTACGTGTACCCGGTTACGGGAACCTTAAATGATGATAAGTCATTTCCAGGTTTTGAATTCTGCTGTGACTTGAGTCGCTCGCAACAAAAACAAAACCTTCGAGGTTTGATTTATTGCCGGGAGCTATTCGCTCCCGGCTTTTATATGATAAAATCCAGGTATGAAACCTACGTTTTGCGAAATTACGGCGGAGGAGCTCGATGCGTTTGCGGCGAAGCATCCGCATGGCAATATCCACCAAACCTCGAAATGGGTTGAGTTCCAGTCGCGTGTTCCGGGAAGGGGGAAGTGCCTTAAGGTTGGTGTTCGGGATGGTGATAGCTTGCGAGCGGCGGCCGCTTTGGTGCGGCAGACGTTGCCTTTTGGGCTTTGCTGGTACTTCATCCCCCGTGGGCCGTTGCTTACTGACGAGGGTGATTGGGAGGCTCTTTGGGCCGGCTTAAAGCCTATTTTGAAGAAGGAGAAGTGTGTGTTTTTGCGGATTGAGTTTCCTTCTGAGGAAGGTTTTGACCTTGGGAGAAAGGCTCATGCGCATTTTTTCCCGGAACATTCTTTAATTGTGGATTTGGGCCCTGAAGAAGAAGTTTTAAAGCAGATGAAGCAGAAGGGGAGGTACAATATTAAGGTTGCTAAGAAGCATGGAGTTGAGGTTCGGAAGTCTCAAGATGCGGGGGAGTTTTTTGAGGTTTTTAAAGAAACTACCGCAAGGGACGGGTTCTCGGGGCACTCGCAAAAATACTACGAGGACATGCTTGAGGCGCTGGGGGATGCTGCTGAGTTATGGGTGGCGGAACATGAGGGACGGGTTTTGGCCGGGGCTATTGTGACTTATTTTGGCGAGACTGCTACTTATTATTTTGGGGCCAGTTCTTCGAGAGATCGAAAGGTTATGGCTCCTTATTTGCTGCACTGGGAGATTATGAAAGATGCGCGAGCGAGGGGATGCAGGGGATATGATCTATTCGGTGTTGCTCCCGAGGGCGATCGGAAGCATCCTTGGGTCGGGGTAACGGCGTTTAAGGAGAAGTTTGGGGGAAGGAGGGTTGAATATTTTGGTGCGAGGGAAAAAGTTATGCGACCTTTTTGGTATTTTGTGGTGCGGTTTCGGAAAATGTTTAAATAAGCTGTTATCTTCCGTAATCCACTATTTCCGGACTTCTCTCGTCTGGGTTTTTGGTCTGCCTTAAATAGCGCTGCCTTAATTCTCTTGGCAGGTCGCCCAATTTTTCGTTGATGAGCTGACTTTCATCGTTTTTGTCATGTTCTTTGTTTTCTAAATCTTCTTCCGGAGTTTCCATTGCTGGATTTTGGGTTAAATTTCTTGCCCCTTTTCCTCTTTTGTCTTTTTGCGAGTACTTTTCGCACGATCAACAAATAAGATGCCGTCGAGGTGGTCTAGCTCATGTTGGATGATACGGGCGTTAAGATCGGATAGTTTTAAGGTTTGAGGAGCTCCTTTGGCGGTAAGGAAGCTTACTATGATTTCTTTTGGGCGTTCAACGATCCCCCAGATGTCCGGGATACTGAGACAGCCTTCTTCATCTTCGTATTTTTCTTCGGAAAAATGCAGGATTTCCGGATTAAGCATTGGGATTATCATCTGTTCCGGTTTGCCCGGGTTAAATCTGACGATAATTATCCTGATATTATGACCGACTTGCGGGGCTGCGAGGCCAACGCCGTTTTGAGAAAGCATCTCTTTCTCCATGTTTTTCAGGAATTTTTTGATCTTGCCTGTAGGCTTGGCGACGGGCTCCGATTTTTTGCGGAGGATTTCGTTGTCGATGCCTTGTTGGAAGCTAAGTATCATGTATCAAGTAGCAAGTATTAAGTATGTGGTGTTTTGCCTGTCGGCAAAACGGCTTTTTTGTAGTTAGGGCCGTTGGCCCTTTTGGAATTATTTTTTAGCCCTGAGAGATGCTTCTATCAAATCATCCAGGTCGCCGTCAAGGACTTTGTCGGTTTGGCTGGTTTCGTAATTCGTTCTGTGGTCTTTGACCATCTGGTAAGGATGGAGGACGTAAGACCTGATTTGGTTGCCCCAGGAATGCTGGATGTGTTCGCCTTTGAGGTCTTCGATTTTTTCCAGGCGATGTTTTTCTTGCAGGGAGATGAGTTTGGATTTTAGGTTTTTTAGGGCTGTTTGTTTGTTTTGAAGTTGGGATCGTTCGTTTTGGCATTGGACGACAAGGCCTGTCGGGATGTGAGTTATTCTGACCGCTGAATCCGTTGTGTTGACCGATTGGCCGCCGTGGCCACTTGCGCGGAAAGTTTCCAGCTTGAGGTCGTCTTCTTTTATTTCAAGTTCGTGCTCCTCAATCTGCGGGGTTACTTCGATAAGCGCGAAGGAGGTTTCGCGGGTTCCTCCCGAATTAAATGGTGACAATCTTACCAGCCTGTGAACTCCGTGCTCTTCTTTTAAAAATCCATAAGCGAATGGGCCCGATACTCGGAGTTCTGCGCTTTTGATCCCGGCGTCGTCTGCGACGGTTTTTTCCAAAATTTCCACTTTCCAATCTTGCGATTCGGCATAGCGGGTATACATTCGAAGGAGCATTTCGGCCCAATCTTGGGCGTCTGTGCCTCCCGTTCCGGCGTGAATTGCGATGATTGCCGGAGATTTGTCGTATTTGCCGTTTAGGTAGAGTTGGATTGAAAGTTTATCAAGCTTCTTTTCTAGCTCGGAAAGCTCCTGCTCCCCGATAATCTCCAGCATTTCGAGGCTGTCCTGCGCTTCTTGTTCAAAACTATTCCACTCTTCCATGGTATTGCGAATATGACCTGCCTCCTCGGAGATATGGCGGGCTTTATCTTGGTCATCCCAGAAACCTTCTTGGGTCATTTGAGTATCAAGTTCTTGGAGTTTTTTCTCAAGTTCGGGGAATTTGAGAAAGTCTTTGGCTGATTTGATTTCCGAGAGGATGTGCTGTAATTTTTCTTTAGTTTCTTGCATCACGAACTTTATAGATTAAATATCCCTCAATGTCCACCGCCCGAAAAGTCCTCGACAATACAGTTGCTCAAGTTGGGGGGCGCATTATTATGGCGCTTTTCAGTATTTTGATTGTTAAGCTGATCACGACTTATCTCGGGGTGGAGGGGTACGGAAAGTATGCGGCGATTTATGAGTATTTGGCTTTTTTTGGGATTGCGGCTGACCTGGGGCTCTTCACAATTTCGGTTAGGGAGATGGCGAAGGAGGACACGCAGGAGGGGAAGGAGCATGTGCTATCCAATGTGCTGACTTTAAGGTCTATTCTGTGCTTGGTGGTTCTGGCGATTGCGATCGGACTGGCTTATCTTGTGCCGCAATATCGAGATCTTCATTTTGGGATCGTTATCGCTTCGGCGGCGGTGTTTTTGTCGATTTTGCAGAGTACGGTTTCGAGTATGTTGCAGGTTCATTTGAAGATGCAGTATGCGAGTTTGGCTCAGGTTGTGGGGAAGGCTGTTGCGCTTTCTTACATGGCTTATACCGTTTTTTACGGGTTCACCGAGCCTTCTTTGGCCGGGTTTTATAATCTGATTTTTGCCGGAGTTGTTGGGAATATCGTTCTGCTGATGATTACGTTTTTGTTTGCGATCAGGTACGGGAAAATCCGGTTCGGGCGTGACTGGGGTTATATTAAAAGGGTGCTTCTGCGGTGTCTGCCTTACGGGATTGCGCTGGTTTTGAATATGATTTATTTCAGGATGGGGTCGATTCTTCTGCTGGTGATGAAGGGGCCGGTTGACGTGGGAATTTATAGTGTGCCGATGAGGATTCTGGAGATTTTGTCACTTGTACCGGTGTTCTTTATGAACAGCGTTTTGCCGATTTTGACCAGGCATATTAAGGAGGGTACTGATCGAGTGAAGGATATTTTGAAGTACAGTTTTGACTTTCTTTTTATGGCGGCTGTGCCGATGGTGATCGGGGCTTTTATTCTGGCTTATCCGATTGTGTTTGTGATTTCGAGTGAGGAGTTTTTGAGCAGACTCGATGAAGGTTTTTACGGGAGTGACATTGCACTCAAATTCCTGATGGTGGCGATGATGATCGCTTTTATAAATTCGCTGTTTATTTATTCGATAATTGCGACCTCGCATCAAAATAAACTGCTTTGGATTAACGGGTCTTGTGCGGTTTTTAACGTTGCGCTGAACCTGATGCTGATTCCCGAGTTGGGATTCCGGGGGGCGGCTATTGCTGCGATTGCGACGGAGGTTTTGCTTCTGATTCTGGCTTCTACTGTTGCGAGAAGGTATCTCGAGTTTACCTTTTCTTTTGAAACTATTTGGAAAGTTCTTTTTTCCGGGATCGCAATGGGGCTCGTCGTTTGGGGGCTGCGGGATTGGAGTTACGAAATCATGCAAAACGCCAATATCCTTGTGCTTGTGCCTATCGGGGGGATTGTTTATGCGGGGATGATGATGCTGACGAAAGGGGTGCCGAAAGAGCTGATTGAGTTGGTGAGGAGGTAGGGCTGTAGGATTATAGGGGTGTAGAAGTGGTATGTGGTATAATGTCTTTGTAATTTAATCAAAAATCTTATGGATTCATTGTTAGTGTTTGTCGTTTATTTTTTGTTTCTTGTTGCATTCGGTACTGCTAGCTTTGGTGTTTTGAACTCTGGGTTTCTTTACTTGATGCCTAAAAGTGTTTGTCTCAAAAAATCTCCTTGGTCAGTTTTTTGGTTATCTTTTTTGCAGATCTTGGCAATAGCGTTGGTTTTCACGATCTTCAATCTTGCCCATCAAGCTTTTGGGGTCATCCTCTTGTCTGATTCTGCCTTATGGGATGGTGGTTTCGTTTTGGTCGCTGCCTTCATTGGAATGGTTTCTGTCGCGTCTCATTTTGGATTTAAATATTTTTATACCGTTGATTTTAATAGGCTGGCAGCATGGAGCCCTATAAGAAAAGTTTTTTTTGCTTATGCCTTGGCCGTTATCATAATGTCTGTATTATTATTTGTTTTTCGGGGCCACCTGCCTAGTGGTTCCGGGTATAAATTTGCCTTGGCTGGTGATAAATGGCTGAGTAGCTCTGAGGCGGTGCTGATGTTTTTGCCTCTGGGCATCCCTTTTATCCTTTCATTATTTGTTAAAAGCCCCGCGTTTTATTTTTCCTTTTTTATGCTTTGTACTTTCTCTTTGTTGGTTCAGGTTTTGTCAATTTTTATGCCCTATACCTAAAGGCTAGCTATGCCTTAGGAATATTCTGCGTTAGGTGTGGGCATGGGGCAGAGAGCGACCTCTTATTGTTGTAGTGCTACCTCTACCTTTTCTTTTGTTGTTTTTGCCGGCCTTTCTGTTGTTGAATCGCCGCAGCCGAAAAGTCCTGCGTGGCCTGCCCAGTCCATTCTGTCTTCGCCCGGTTTTTCTGGGAAGTCCGGTGGGGCATCGGGCCCTGTGATCCAGTTGATTGGCATGATTAAAACTTGTTAGCTAATTTGGAGAATACCTTGCCACGCTCCTTGTAATTCTCAAATAAATCGAAACTTGCACAGGCTGGTGACATCAACACCGTGTCTCCGGGCTTGACGAGGGTTTTTAGTTCGAGAAAGGCGGCTTGGTAGTCGGGGAGGTGGGTGATGTGCTGGAAATCGAGTTTTTGGAGTTCCTGCTCCATTCTTTTGGCGCAGGAGTCGCCGATTAGGATGACTTGCTTGATGTTTGGGTTGGTTGCTACCGCTTCCGCCCATTTGGTGAAATCTGAGTTCTTTTCAGAGCCTCCGGCGAGGAGAATTATCGGCGAATTGAATGACTTTATTGCGGCCATGCCTGTTTCGGGGGTGGTCGCGAAGGAGTCGTTTATGAATTTGATGCCGTTTTTTTCTGCGACAAGCTCGAGGCGGTGGGGAAGTCCTTTGAATTCGCGGATCACTTTTTGGATTTCGGGGAGAGATACGCCCATCAAGGTTGCCGCGAGTGATGCGGGAAGGACGTTTTCGATATTATGGGGGCCGAGGAGTGAGATTTCTTCTGCTTGAACTAATGGTTTTTTGAAGAGTCCGGTCTTTAAAAAGAGCTGATTCTCTTCGAGAAAGCCGCCTTTTGTAGAGTGGCGCGTGGAGATTTTGTATTTTTTGGATTGGCCGAGTTCGAAGAAGGGCTGGTTGCCTTCGTAATCGGCGTTGATTATTGCGATGTCTCCTTTTTTCTGGCTGGCGATTAATGGATGTTTGGCCGACCTATAGGCTTCTACTGAGTCGCGATAGTCCTGGTGGTCCACTGTTGTACCGAGGATTATCCCGATTTTTGGGCCGATATGGAGGTCTTCGATTTGGCCGTGGCCGAGTTCTAAGATTACTGTCGAATTCCCGTTCAGTTCTTCCAAAAAATCGAGCGGTGAATTGCCTATGTTCCCTCCGAGAAAGGAGCCTTTTATCATTTTGTGGATGAGTGTGCAGGTTGTGCCTTTGCCTTTTGTTCCGGTCACTGCAATTATCTGGCATGGGCACTCCTGAAAAAATATTTTCGTGACGCTTGTTATTGTTTTGTGGGCGGCGGCTCTTTGGATTTCCGGTGTTTTGAGTGGGATGCCGGGGGAACGAACGATAATGTCGAATTCCGTTAAGTTGTCGAGGTACTGTGTTCCGAGGCGGGTCTTTAGGTCTTTTGGGTTTAAATTTTCGTTCTGGTCGCAGACTGTTATGTCGGTAAATCCTTTTTTGCGGAAATATTCGGCGGCGCTTTGGCCTTCGATGCCGTATCCGAGAATTGCAATTTTTGAGTCTTTTTTGTAATCCATCGACGGTAAGTATAAGTTGTTTTTGACTTTTTTGGCAATTTTAGATAGGGTGGGGGCCTTTTAAAAAATACTTATGACTAATTCGAATTTCACCGTTAGTTATCGTCCGACAGACAATTCCGATCCTGAATATGTAAGCTTGGTTGTAAGCGAGGAGCTTGGTGATGATTTGTTCGACATCCCAACCGAACACACTCTGGACGGGTTTGAAAGCCTTCCTCCGGATGGGCATGTTGTTATCAGGCAAACCGCCGAAAGGGTTTTTGAGGTTATGCTGGAGAAGGGGTAAACTGCTATTTCCATCTCTTCCAGGGAGCCGGGATCTTCCGCTCCTATTGATGTCTCTGTTTTGGTGAGCGCAATAGTCGCCGGCAAAGAAACCAACAAAAATCGTTTCTTAAAGGAGAAGGGCCTGCCTTTTGCGGAATATTTGAAAAGCCGCCATGTACCAATTAATATTGTCGACTGTATTAAGCGAGCGGTTTTAAGGTGCTTTGCTGATGCTGCCAATGAGAGTGTTTTTAGCAAGTAGGTTGGTTTTCTTGTTCATGCTATTGCGCGCTCATGCCAATTTATGGTATAATATATATTGAGAATCTAATTTTGTAATAAAATATATGAACAAAGACAAAATCCGGGGAAGGAGACTGGGAAACGCGCGTAAGAATTTCAAACAAAAACTACAAGGTGGCCACAAGGGTCAGCCTGTTTTACGCGTTATCCCCCTCGGCGGCCTCGAAGAGGTCGGAAAAAATTCAATGGTTTTTGAGTGCGGGAAAGATATTGTGGCTATCGATATGGGGCTGCAATTCCCTGAAGAAAATATGCTCGGAATCGACTATGTTGTCCCTGACGTGACTTACCTTGAAGAGCGACGCAAAAATATTCGAGGGATTATTATCACTCACGGGCATCTTGACCATATCGGAGGGCTTAGGCATGTACTGCCTAAACTTGGTTTCCCAACTATTTATGCGACTAAGCTTACCATGGGGCTTATCAAGAAGCAGCTTGCGGAGTACGGGGTTTTGGATAGCGCCAAGCTCGAGGTTATTACCCCTGACAGCGTTCTTAGGCTGGGCGATTTCCGGGCGGGATTTTTCCGTGTAAATCATAGTATCCCTGATGGGGTTGGTGTTTATTTAAAATCTCCCGCCGGATCTATTGTGCATACAGGGGATTTTAAGTTTGATGCTCATCCGGCTGACGACAAACCCGCTGAAATTAAAAAGATGCAGGCTCTTGGCAGGAAAAAAGGTAATGACCAGATTGATATTTTGTTTTCCGACAGCACCAATGCGATTAAACCGGGTCGAACTGTTTCCGAAAAAGTTATCGGGGATGAGCTTGATCGTTTGATTGAGAGGGCTGGCGGAAGAATTATTATCGCATCTTTTTCTTCTTTAATTGGAAGGATCCAGCAAATTCTTAATTCCGCCGCTAAGCATGGCCGCATTGTTGCGGTTAGCGGTATGAGTATGGAGAATAATATTAATATTGCGCGTGAACTCGGCTACTTAAAGGTCCCGCAGGGTGTTCTTAAGCCTTTGAAGCAGGTGCTTAAGGCTCCGCCGGGGAAAACCATACTTATAACCACCGGCAGTCAGGGAGAAGCGATGGCCGCCTTGGCTCGAATGGCGACAAACGACCACAAGCATGTAAAAATCCAGAATGGTGATACTGTTGTTCTTTCTTCGTCGCCGATAATCGGGAATGAGCGCGCCGTTGCCGCCGTGAAAAACAATCTTTGCCGGCTTGGCGCCAATATTGTGACAAATGAAATTATGGATGTTCATACTTCCGGGCATGCTTGCCAGGAGGATCTTCTACAGATGATGGGCTTTGTTCGTCCGCGAAATTTAGCCCCGGTACATGGCGATCTTTACATGAGAACCACTCATAAGATGCTTGCCGTGAAGAAGGGCGGGTTCCGCGAGGAGAATGTTATCGTTCTGGATAATGGGAGTGTTCTTGAGCTTTCCAATGGGAAAATTTTGATAAAAAAAGAGAAGATCCCCGTTAACTATATTGTTGTTGACGGTCTTGGAACCGGTGATATCGGCTCACAGGTGCTTGTTGATCGGGAAGCTATGTCGCAGAACGGGGTTCTTGTTGTGGTTTTTAAGGTTGATAAAAAGACTAAAAAGCTGAAGGATAAACCCCTGGTTTTGTCTCGCGGCTTTATTTATGTTAATGAGTCTGATGAAATTATAAAGAAATTGAAGGAGGAGGCCGAGAAGGCTTATAAATATATTTTAGGGAAAGATTCCAAGGCTTCTGCGCAAGACGTGTGCAATTACGTGAAGGGGGTTTTGGACAGCACCTCCCATAAAAAGCTTGCGCGAAAACCACTTATCGTTCCATGGGTGATGAATGTTTAACGGGTTTTGCCCAGGTTTTGCACGAGTTTCTCCGGGTTTTACAGGATTAAATTTTTATACTTCTGTTTTTTGGCTTTAACTCGCCGTATTTAACGGTATTGTTTTTGCACAATTTTTAAATAAATTCTTTTTTATAAGGCTTTATTTTGTGTTTTTATGTTTTAAAAAGATGTATATCGCAATGTTTTTTGTTTTTTGTCACGGGGTCTCTAATACTACTGATTTTATATATATATAAATTAATTAAAATTTAGAAAACAATAAGAATGTGTAAATGTGCAAAAGATTTTCTTGGTTCGTGTTTCACTATGTTATACGCTTTTGCGCAATTTGATTTTTTTTGATAAGTATAATTATAAAGGTATAATCTTTAATGTTTTTTTAATAAAAAATATAATGAAAATTAAATGTTCCAAAAAAGTTCTCGCCAGGGCTCTTAATATCGCAAGCAAGGCGGTGAGTCCAAATAATACACTCCCCGTTTTAAACAATATTCTGATCAAGGCTGAAGGAAAGAAGGTTTTTTTCTCAGCCACTAATCTTGAAATTGCAATAAATACAATTATTGAGGCAGATGTTTTAAACGAGGGCAGCATCACTATTCCTTCGAAGATTTTAACAAGTTATATCGGGCTTCTTAAAGAAGGAGATATTGAGCTTAAGTCTGAGTTGGGGATGAGCCTGTCGATTAAATCCACTCATTCCGAGACGAAAATTAAAGGCATTGCTCCCGACGAGTTTCCTATGATACCCAAGGTTGAGGATGCGATTTCTTTTAAAATTCCTTCCAAAAACTTCAAGGAAGCAGTTGAACAGGTTGCCTTTGCCGCATCTTCCAATACCGCAAGACCCGTTCTTACAGGTGTTCTTTTTAGGGTTAAAAAGGATGAACTTACAATGGTTGCAACCGATAGCTACAGGCTTTCTGAAAAAAAACTTAAACTTAAAGAGATGGCCAGGGATGATGTCGAATGTCTTGTTCCCGCAAGAACAACACAAGAGCTTGGCCGTATTCTTGACGGCAGCGAGGATATTGAGGTTGAGGTTGGGAAAAATCAAATCCTCTTCCGGTCAGGCAACACGGTTTTAACTTCAAGACTTATTGAAGGTAATTTCCCGGAATATGAGAAAATTTTACCAAAAGAGACAAAAACAAAATGCCACACATCTGTTGAAGACCTCGTTTTGGCGGTAAAGAAAGTTTCTTTGTTTGTTATGGAGACAAATAATAATATTAAGATGACAGTTACAAACGATGGGAAAATGCTTGTTTCCACAGAGGAGACGCAGGTTGGAGAGGGGCGCGCCGATGTTGACGTTAAGGTTGAAGGAGAAAACAATAAAGTTGCTCTTAATGCTCAATACTTACTTGATGTACTTTCCAGTATCGGCGAGGACGAGGTTTTTGTTGAACTTGTTGATAAAATAAATCCGATACTTTTAAAGCCCTTGAAAAAAACAGATTATAGACATATAATCATGCCGCTTAAGCTCTAATTCACGAGCTTTTTACATTTTTGATAGGATCTATGAGGAATAATTTAACTGCGTTATTTCCCGGCATTAATGACGGGAAGGTTATCGAGCAATTTTTACACGACGGCACCACCACTATTTCAGGGGGTGGTAATTTTTCTTCCAAATCTTTTTTTATTTCACACTTACTTCAGGCCGACCAAGATATTGAGAATTTGCTTTGGATTGTTTCCAATCACCAGGAAAAAGAAAGCGCCATGCGCGCCATTACTCTTTGGAGCCATTTTACTGTTTATTGTTTAGGGCTTGAACCTAACGACCTACACAATAACGATATTGAAAGAAAAAATAAGATAAATATTTTATCTTTTTTAAGTAAGGTTAAGAGCAGTAAAGGTCAGGCCTTTATTATTGAATACAAAGATGTTTCCAGGGTTTTTCCGGACTGGGACTATATTAAAAGTGAGTCGTTTTGTGTTAAGGCCGGCGATAGCGTTGACCATGCTGTTCTTTTCGAAAAACTCATATCTCTTGGTTATGAGGTTTCGGAAGATCTTCATGTTTCAAAAGGAGAGTACCATTGTATTGGAGACGTTTTATATATTTTCCCCTTTAATTTTAATAAACCCGTTGTTTTTGATATAGGGTTTTCAGAGATAGGTGATATTTCTTATTATGATTTTTTGGGGAAAAAGAGATGTTCTCCCTTAAAAAAGGTTGATTTTTTACCGATAGGCTCGCCCGAAAACAACTCTTCAATTTTTGATTATTTCAATAAAGGATCTTTGCTTATTGAAGATGAACCCGAGGTTCCCGACGAGGAGGCCGACAGTTATCATGAAGCTCTAAACAATGTTGATCCACAGGTTAAAAGGATCAATTTCACTTCTTTTATGGAGGAATCCCCCTACCATCATCACCTGCACTACCTTTCAGTTCTTAAATACCAGAATATTTTAGATTTCATCGCCGATATTAAGGAAAAAATTTCTACCGACTGGAAAATAGTACTTTTTACAAAAAATATTGCAGAGTACGAGGGTGTTTTTCAAGATAAGCATGTTAAGTACGAGGTGCTCAAGAGCGGCCTTGACCTTGCGCGGTATAGGGTTAATTTTGTTGAAATTGATAAAGGCGACGCATTCCCTCCTTCTTTTCAGAATCCCGGGCTTAAAGCTTTCATTGTTACCGATAGGGAGGTTATCGATTTAAAAGAAACCGCGAAAGCCGAAGATGCCAGGCATCGTGTTTTTTCCGACTTTTTGACAGGGCTTAAAGTTAACGACTATGTTGTTCATTCGGATCACGGTATCGGTGTTTTTATGGGGCTTGACAAGAAAACAGTTGATGAGGTTACGCGCGAGTATTTAAAGATCGGGTATGCGGAAAACGACAAATTATTTGTTCCCATTGATCAGGCCGATAAGGTTAGTAAGTTTATTGGCGCCGGCGACCAGCCACCGAAACTAACAAGACTCGGATCAGCGGAATGGGAGACCATTACCAATAAGGTTCGTAAAGAGACCGAGAAGATTGCGGCCGAACTGCTTTTGCTTTATGCGAAGCGCGAGCAGGCGCAAGGCGTTTCCTTTGAAAACGATAATGACAATCAAATTAAATTCGAAAAAACATTCCCTTATACAGAGACCCCCGGACAGGATCGTGCGATTAAGGACGTTAAGGCCGATATGGAGCGCAGAAAACCAATGGACAGGCTTGTTTGCGGGGATGTTGGGTTTGGCAAGACAGAGGTGGCCATGAGGGCCGCCTTTAAGGCGGTTCAAGGCGGCAGGCAGGTTGCTCTTGTTGCGCCGATTACCATTTTGGCCGATCAGCACTATAAGAGTTTTAAAAAAAGGATGGAAGATTTTCATATAAGAATAGAGATGATGAGCCGATTCAAGACGGTTTCGGAGCAAAAAAAGATTTTAAAAAAACTGGAAAGGGGCGAGGTTGATATTGTGATCGGTACGCATCGTCTGCTGCAGCCGGATATTAAGTTTAAGAATCTCGGGCTTGTCATTATTGATGAAGAGCAGAGGTTCGGGGTTCAGCAAAAGGAAAAACTGAAGGACATGAGGGCCGAGGTTGATGTACTTACTTTGACAGCAACGCCAATCCCAAGGACGCTAAATTTGAGTCTTAATAATCTGCGTGATATTACCACTATTACAACTCCCCCGCCCGGTCGCTTGCCGATTATTACGGAGGTTAGGAAGTTTAGCTATACACTTATTCGTGAGGCTATTTTGCGAGAGACGAAAGACGGTGGGCAGGTCTATTTTCTTCATAATCGGGTGCAAACTATCGAGGACGTTGCTTCGAAACTGAGGGCGCTTGTTCCGGAAGTGAGGTTTATCGTGACTCACGGCAAGCTTTCGTCTACAGAACTTGAGGAGAGGATTATGGGATTCAAAAAAGCTAAATACGATGTTCTTATAAGCTCTACAATTATAGAGAACGGGATTGATCTACCGAATGCGAATACATTGATCGTTAATGATGCCGACAGGTTTGGGTTGGCTCAACTCTATCAGCTTAGAGGTAGGGTTGGGCGAGGTAGGAAACAGGCTTATGCGTTCTTTTTGTACAACAAGGAGAGGTTGCAGCTTGATGCCAAGAAAAGGCTGAGGGCTATCGTTGAGGCTTCTGAGCTTGGGAGTGGGTTCCAGATTGCGATGAAAGATCTTGAGATTCGAGGGGCCGGAGATATTTTGGGGGCGAGTCAGTCGGGGGCGATCAATGTTGTTGGGGTTAGCCATTTTATCAGGATGCTCAATCAAGCCGTTGAGGAGCTTAAATCCGGCGGTAGCATCAAGAAAGGTGAGTTACCTCAAGAAGTTACTATTGAACTGCCGATGCCGGCTCTTATCCCGGATGATTATATTGTGAATTTTAAGGATAAAATTAATGTTTATCAAAAGCTTGCTTCTGCGGATAGCTATAAATATTTGTCCGAATTACGGGCGGAAGTTGCCACGGATTACGGCAAAATGCCGACAGAGGTTTCCAATTTATTTAGGATACTTGAGCTTAAATTGTTGGCGAAGAAGGCCGGAGTCACAAATGTGCGGGCCGAAAATGTCCACAGTGATAAAGACAGGCAGGTTATTTTGACCATGTCGGAGAGGGTTAAGCCTGAAAATATTATGAATGTGCTGGAATATAACGCTAAGTGGATTATTTCGGGGAATAAGTTGAAGTGCAGGTTTACGGATTTGGGTGGGCACTGGGTTGATGAGCTTGGGGAGGGGCTTAGGAATCTTGCGGGGAAGATAGTGGGGTGAATGCCCGTGAATGTTTAATTTCCAATTACCAGTTTTCAAATAATGATTAATTAGGGATATAGGGAAAAAATAGTTGCTGTGTAGGTGTCACGTTTTTTGCTAGAAATTCTCTAGCATGTAATCAATCATTTTCTTCCTGCGTTGCTTAGAAATGCCACGATGAATGAGAACTTTTT
>Ga0180007_10003363_pt1 | contig 17906 bp, 6 predicted proteins | sample MM_PC_MetaG_FD_121122 | JGI IMG/M metagenome (GOLD analysis project Ga0180007, IMG submission 121122) | Groundwater microbial communities from the Aspo Hard Rock Laboratory (HRL) deep subsurface site, Sweden - MM_PC_MetaG | ecosystem: Environmental > Aquatic > Deep subsurface > Groundwater... | reverse complement strand
TAATGCGATTAGCGCTCATGAAACAAGAATAGATCATATAGAGACGCTAACTCAAACAATAGTTGATAACAGTAATTGGATATTGGGGCATGTGTATCCAACAGGAGAAACGCTGTGCCCAGGTATAAATATTTGTTCTCAAATAATAAACAATAGTAACTGGATAAGCCTGACATGGGAGCTAACAGTAGAAAATAGTCTTGCTATTGTGGCTAATAGTCTTGACCTGATTTACCAAAACAGTTTGGCAATTAACGCTAATCATAACTCAATAATCAATAACAGTTTTGCTATTGTTAATAACTTCAATGCGATTGTGAACAACAGCAATGCAATTGTGAACTTGCTTGATGACATCGATTTGATCTATGAAAATAGTGATGCAATCGCGATTTGTGGGTGTGGTGGAGCTTCTCCTGCGCCAGACATACCAGTCTGTCCTGAGATAGGAGATGTTTGTGCTCTTATAGAAAACAACAGTGATGCAATTGTGTCATTGCGCAGATGTTGTGACGAGTGTGGCGGTGGGGCTGCTGGATGCAACCCAGAGTTTGTCAATACGCTTGTGACGACGAATCTCTCTCTGGATAGAAGTTGTCACCTCCATCCAGATGACACGGTTACAATTCAGGGCGATGTTCTGATCGAGGGTAACGGTGCGATGGTTGTCTTCTCAAGTCCTGATGGCCCACAATTTATCGTTCAACCAGACACAACGGTGACGCTCCAAAATATTACACTTAAGCAGATTAACTCCAGCACATTCGATCTGCCGGCTTGTTCCAAGATTAAGATTGGTGAAAACGTTCTGTTCGAACTGAGCGAGGATGTTATCTTTGCAAACGGCCGGCTTGAGGTTGTTGATATAAATGGTGTTCCAAACGTTTTCACGGTTCGTGGTATCGGTGGTATCAAGCGACTAGGCTTTGGTGCGGTGGGCTGCTGCAACCGTGATCAATCTTTTGTACGAGATTCATATCGAGAGCTAAATCCAGAAAAAACATTTGATCTGAATTACAACACCATGCTGTTGCAGGATATTGAGCTGCTTGGTGTTGAACATATTCAGAATTCACAAACAGCTATTGATGGCTCGATCTTCATAGGGTCGATTGGGTTGTCTGGTGGTGCCATCGTAGATATCGATGTTTCAAGTGGTCTAGGATTTGTTGTTGAGGGCATTGATAACGAGTTGCGATTCATCGAAGACAATGTAACGATGAGCGGAAGGCTGCTATTTGGCAATTGGTCCGATAATGTCTTGCTGATAAATACAGCGATTCCTCGATACCTTGCGCAGGCTCCTGTTATTAACTTTGGAAACAACTTCATGTTTGTCGATTCTGAAAGTGGACGAGCTGGACTGATTTTCACCGACAACATGGTTACGATACGAAACTTGGCAAGCTGCTCATTTATCGTAAGCGACCACTCGTTCTTAGATGGCCACATGGTCAGAATAGAAGAGAACTCGATCAAACAGACATCGAACGACTTTGAGCTTGGTTTGAATATTGAGCTGACAACCGATCTTTCAAATGCGATCGAGTTTACTGAGGTGCTTTGTGTGAGATCACCATTGTTCTCGGTTCAGTCGTCGAAGATAACGACGGCATTGCATCTCAAGCGGGCAAGAGAAAAAGCAGTGGTTGACCGAGCGATTGTACAACGAACAAGGGAGCTGCGTGAAGAAACTCGAGATAGAGGGCAAGGTGAGTTGATAGATAATCTTCCTGTAAGACCTGTTCCTGTTGCCCAAAAGAAGAGCGAAACAAAACCTGTTGCCGAGGCGAGGCCTGAGAAGCCAACCGGTGCGCGTGCGAGAGTAAACCAGCTGCCGCCAAGAAGATCGATAGGAGACTGTTTGGTTGATGATGAAGAGCTTATTCTCAAAAATGTTGTGCTTCCTCTGTCTGTTCATACGGTTTACAACAATGCGGTGAAATTAGGAAGCGCTTCGGGAAACCTGATAACACGCTATGCAACGCTGACCGGCTTTGGTGTCAACCCTGATCGCGAGCTCAACCTGACGATGGAACAAAACGTAACGATCGAGCAGGGCCATGAACCGGTTGACCTTAAGACAACTGACATTCTCAATATTATGGGAAAAAACAATAAGATTGTTGTACGAGACACGTTTACCATCAATGGCGAACTTCGATTTGCTCCAGGAGCGAAGTTGGTCGTAGAATTCGATGAAACAGCAAGAGATCCACGAGTGGTTTTTTCCGACGCAACGCATCTCGAACTTGAATCAAATGTTCGTCTTGAGTTTGTTGGAAAGGGAACCGTGGTATTTGGCGATGAAACAATCGTTGAATATAAAGGTGAACTGTCTAAGTTTGGTATGTGTCATTCGAATTGTCCTGAGCTAGTTTTTAACAACTTGGTTAACGTTATTTGCGAAGGCCAAATGATTGTGAAGGGAACAGGGCAATTTGAAGGTCGCAATGGCGCCAGGATTTATGTTGCACAGGGTGGCCATTTGATCTTTGGTGATAGCGCTAGCGATAAGCTAACAGTAATTTTCGATCGATTAGCAACGTTGCGTACAGCTGGGGCGATCTCTTTTCACAAGGCTAGGGTTGACGCACTATTCGACCGATCATCTTCGTTAATAATTGAAGACGATGCTCGGTTAGAGGTAAACAGCTTTGGTGGGGTTGCAAGCCCAGGCACCATCGTTGGCTTCGTTTTTGATAACGACTCTATATTCAAAATTGAAGAGCTTGGAAGACTCTACTTTGGTGACAATATTGATGGACAACCAATGACATGGAACCACAAGAGGGGCATCGTTCGCTCGGTTGGAGCCGGTGGTATTGTGACGCTTGTCGAAAAGGTTGATTCTGAAAAAGAGTTTATAGGGAGAATGTGTGATCTTATGACGCTCGAAAATAACAGTCTTTTGATGGGTGATACTGCTTTGGCGCTCCAGATTGTTCGTGCGCTTGTCCATAAAGAGTCGAGCAAGATTAAGAATAATACAGTATTTATTGATGAAAAAAATCGAAGAATGTTACGAACCAAAGATGGGAGGATAGTGAGTCTTCGGGAAAAAGATGGTGTGGAGGAAGACTCTTTTGGAAGAGCAAGGGTAAATGGTTTTCATGTATAGGTAAGAGGGTACGATGAAGAAATATATTCTTTTGGTTGTTGGATTGTTAGTTGCTATTCCTGTGACAGGTTTTGCCGGTTCTTTGTTTGAGAAAAAAAGAGATAAATATCTCTTGCCTGTTGAAAATCAGGCTTCCCAGCCTGCAAAAAGAGCTATCGATAAGAAGAAGGCTGTTCGTCCAAGAAAAAATAATGGGCCTGTCTACAAAGTTCCTGCTTGGCCAATTCACGCTGCGCCGTTTGAAGATAGAGATAAGTTTGAAGTAGCGGTTCGATATCAGCATGCCGGAAATTCGTTCTCATCAAAGGGCCACACGCAAGACCTAACAAAGCTTGTCTTTGGCGAGTGTCCCATGTACGTCAGAGACGTTTTGCTTGTGAGCAAGCTGGTTGAACAGGGAGATGTTGAAGATTATTCAAGTGGGTTAGGGACAGGCGGCTATCTAGGCGCTGCTGCGAGTGCGCTTTTGTGTTTCGATGGTTCAATCGATGACGTTCAAATTTCTCTTGGCTGCGTACGCCACTTTAAAGATAACGATATTGCCTGTGGAATACAGCTGCCATTTGTAATCAGAAAGCATAATCTAAAGTTGACAACAACATCATGTGCTTTACTTACAGACAATGCAGCATTTCAAGCAAAATATGGCGATTGTTTTAACGACTTTGTAAAAGATTTTCTCTGTCAAAAGGGGATACGACTAACCGAAGGCGATACCGAGGCAGGATTAGGTGATTTGTCGGCATTTATCAATTTTGAGGTTAAATCAAAACACTTTGATCGCATGATCGTTGGTGCAAAAGTATTGTTTCCAACAGCTCGAGAATGCAACATTCACAAGCTTTGGGATCCAGAGTTAGGCAACGGCGGGTTTACCGAGTTAACAGCTTTCGGCTCAGTATTGTTTGCGGTTAACAACTTCTTTAACCCTCATATTTTGGTACAGGCAACTTACAACTTGCCGGCTGAAGTGAGCAGGCGAATACCGTCATGGAAACAATATACAGAGCGTGATACTGGCGCGCATGAGTTGGGCAATCTTATGGCCCTAGGCGAGCTGGTACGCACAATTCCATTGGGCTCTCCTGGAACGACCGACTTTGATATTGTTGACACAACGTTCAGAAGGTTTGCAACGGAAACAGAACGGCTTCGTATTCGTAAAGGTGCAGAGTTTAATCTTAGAGTTGGAAACATATTTGAAAAATTCATATCGAGTAGAGGTTTTTTCGACATTTTCTATGATCTTAGACTCAAAGGCCGTGACTATCTCAACACAAAAAATCTGACAGATTCATGTTTGGGCTGTCTGTTTGCCCCAGATAACATTAAAGATAACACCCATCAGATTGAGCATCGGGCTGGCCTGAATTTCAGCTATCAATTTGATGAGGCTGTTCGAGCAACGCTCGGTGGTTTGTATTCGTTCTCCGGTCGCAACATTCCGAAGACGCTCGAATTTAATGGTGCGTTGACGGTTGAGTTTTAGTTAGCAATTTTCCTAGGGCTTCCCAGCGTGGTTTTTAATGGCGGGTCTGTCCCTGTTCGTCCCTTCCGGTTCGTACAGGGCATGGAGGGACTAGACTTCGTTTGAGAATTTCTATACATTAAAAATAGTTTTAAAAAGGTAAGTAGCTAGAGAGAGTAGCGAATGAAACAAAGATTATTTCTCTTGTTTCCCGTTCTTTTTATCTTATTTTTTTCTCCTTTGCGCTCTACAATCAAGGGCTCAGAAACTCAACTTTCCATTGAACCGTTCTATACGTTTCCATTGTCAGGCACCGACAACACGATGCTAGGCTTTGGATGGTTTAAGAACGGTTTTGCATTAGAAGATTCCTCAACATCCTGTACGTTCGATTCGGTTTTTCCCGTTTCGGGCGATATTTATTTAAATGGCGGGAATTTGTATCTATTTTCTGATTTTATTTTACGCAATATGTCGAGTTGGTGCTCGTCGGGAAATATTTATGGTAATGATTATCTTATCGATTTTTGTTCGAGTGTGACTGGGTTGGGAAGCTCGACCCAGGATCAGGTTTTTGATAATGCTCAGGTGAGCATTAACAGTGACCTCGTGATCTCTGGGGCTGTAACGTTTCGAGGCGATTGTTTGGTTGATGGGAACGGAAAACGAATTTTGTTGGGCGAGAACGGGTGTCTTTTGATCGATTCAAACACGACCGTTACGTTTAAGCATGTGTATATTGATGGTATTACCGAGGGAAAGATTTATTGTCTTGATGGTACAGGTAAGATTACGCTTGATGACGTTCGCTGGATTCAGGATGGAGATTACAGTTTTACGCAGGGCAGCTTAAGAATATTTAATAATGTCGACTTCTCGGGCTCTTATACGTTTTTTTATCAAAGCAGTCAAACCAGTACGATCGACACGCACTCTTTTTGGAATATCGATCAGGGGTTACGATTGTCGGTTGGAAGAAAAGACGGGGCAGATGGTTTTGAGCCCTTATATTTTGAAGATGCAACTTCTGTCCTGAAGCTCGAGAACTGTTGCTTGAGTATAACATCGTCGGGCATGAGGTGGACGCGAGGGTCGATGATTCTTGACCGAGGCGTTGAGATGGAGGTCAACTCGACCGATTCGACTCATGGCATGATTGTTGGTGATGGAACCGCTGCTGGCGACATGGAGTTTCGATTTCATCCTGGTGCTCGAGTGTTGTTCTCCAGGGGCCATATTGTTTACGACAACATCGATCCGACCAGCTTTCGCTCTCGAAGTGGAGAGGCGACGTTTGTCAGAACTGCCGAAAGTGTTTTCTATCTCAATCGAGATGTGCAGCTTCAGGGGCTAATTCTCGATACGCATCCAAATTCACAGTTGTATGTTGCCGATGGTAAGACGTTAGATTATGTCGATTGTCGAGTGTTATATCCAGGCATAGAATTTGAGCTCGGTGGAACACGTTACAACGATTACACAAATTTGGTCAAGGGCGATGACGAGATGTTTCTCATTCGAGGAACCTTAACGCCGTACACCTACGTGCAGAATGCAAATAATACGCTCCACGGCAACGGCGATATTTCTGGAAAAATTATTCTTCAAGATAGTGATGCTGAGTTGACGCTTAACGTTAACGGCGTTTTCTCTAACGATATTGATTTAAATAGTGGAAAAGTAATTCTTGGTCATGATGTGCAGTTTTCTCAGGACAAATTTGTTGTTGGCCCTGGTTCGGTCGATCTTTCTGTTTACACACTTGGCTTTGGTATTACCGACCTAACGCTGTCCGACTCAATTAACTGGGAAAGCAATGGTGGTTCGCTAAGACTCAATTCTCAAGTAGAGCTTTCTGGCACATGGACATTTAATGGAAATTGTACGCTTGATGGTTATGGTCAGACTTTGGTCTTGGAGCCTGGTGGTGCGATTGTTCTTACGAGTAATGCTTCGTTAACTATCAAAAACCTACAGATCAAAGGAATAAAAGAAGCAAATATTCGATGCGAGTCTGATGACTGTTCAATTGTTTTTGATAATGTTACATGGTGTCAGGGTGGTGATTTTAGTTTTTCTCATGGTAGTATCTTGTTTAAAAACGAATCTATTTTTGATGGGGCATATACGTTCTCGTATGAAAGTGCCCAGACCAGTACCATACAAAAAAACTCTCGTTGGCACGTGTGTGGTGACATGACGTTGGCTATTGGTCGAAAAGAAGCGGTTGATTACGTTGAGCCACTTTATTTTGAAGATGAGACAGCGACTCTCAAACTAAATAAGTGCACATTGTTGGTTACAGAATTAGGAATGAGGTTGGCCAAAGGAACGTTTAGCATTAGTCACGATGTTATAATTGAAGTAAATTCGACTGATTCTACGAACGGCCTAGTCTTTGGCGATGGAACACCTGGACAGGATATTAATATTGATATCTATCCTGGAGCCGCTATTCACTATGTTAGTGGACACGTTGTTATTGACGAGGTGAACCCTGAATTTTTCAGTTTGAGTCATGGTAATGCAAAGATTATTCGACAAGCAGATTCTATTTTTTATATTAATCGGGATCTGATCATTTCAAATTTAATTATTAATTCTGATCTTAGTTCATCAATGATTGTGGCGCCAGGAAAAAATATATCATATAACAACTGTACTATTGAGACTATATACGCAGATTTCTCGTTGACCGGTGTAAGGGGTAACGATTACGTTAATTTTTTGATTGGTGATGGTGATCTCTTTATGCATCGTGGGGTGCTTCCAGCTTACACATACGTTTGGAATAGCAATAACGTGATTCGTGGAAACGGCAGCATTAGTGGAGCAATTGTTTTGCAGGGTTCTTCAGCGCAGGCTCGGTTTAATTTGGGTGGCGATATTCTTACCGATATAACCTTGGGTGGTGGGTCGGTTGTTCTTGATAATGACCTGCACTTGTCGCATGACAAAGTGTTTCTAGGGGCGGGTTCTGTTTATCTTGGAGGGAACAGCCTTTATCTAGGGTCTCAGGATAAAACATGGACCGGATCAGTTGCATGGGATGGTGAGATTGGTCGGATTCATCTTAATTCAAAAATATCACTCTTGGGAACATGGACGTTTTGTGGGGCTTGTGTTGTCAATGGTAATGGCAACACCATCGATCTTAGCTCTACAGGCCAGCTTGTTGTTGACGATGGGGCTTCAGTAACATTTAAAGATATTTGCATTGAGGGGATTAGCGGGAATAATATGAGGTGTCTGGGCCCACTTGCTAGCATCAATCTTTCTGATGTTTCTTGGAAACAAGATGGAAATTATAGCTTTACGGTTGGTAGCTTATCGTTTGAAAAAAGAGTCGATTTCACCGGGTCCTACACATTTGCGTACGAAAGTGGTCAAACCAGCACTATTCAGAATAATGCTCGGTGGTCAGTTTCTGATGGTATGAGATTGTCAATTGGTCGAAAAGAGGCGATTAATTATGTTGAGCCTCTTTATTTTGTCAATGAGACATCGGCGCTTAAGCTTAACAATTGCACGTTGGCTGTTACGGCGTCTGGCATGAGCTTAACGCGAGGTAACTTTTCTATAAGTCATGATGTGAAGATTGATGTTGACTCGACCTGCTCGAACAATGGGCTCGTTTTTGGGGATGGCATTGATGGAAACGATCTTGTTCTCGACATTTACCCTGGAGCTGCGCTTCACTGTGTTAGGGGGCATCTTGTCGTCGAAGAAGTTGACCCAGATTTTTTTAGCCTCAGCCATGGCAATGCAAAAGTGATACGCGAGGCTGATTCAGTATTTTACGTCAACCAGGATATGGTGATCTCAAACCTGATTATTGCGACCGATCTTGCGTCATCAATGGTCGTGAAACCCGGAAAAACCATTTTATATAGCAACTGCATGATGGAAACGTCGGTAGCTGACTTTTCGTTAACCGGCATGCGAGGTAACGATTACGTTAACTTTCTTATGGGTGGTGGCGATCTGTTTATGTACAAAGGCACACTTCCCGCCTACACCTACATCTGGGGAAGCAATAACACTATCCGGGGCAATGGTAATATAAGTGGCTTAGTGGCGCTACAGGATTCATCTGCGAGTGTTAACTTCGACCTGAACGGTTCTTTTTTGACAGATGTTGTGCTTAGTGGAGGGACAGTGATACTTGATGACGACCTATGCTTTTCTCGAGATAAACTTTTTACAGGAGAGGGAACAGTAGACCTAGGTACACACTCGATTTACATGGGTGCAGTTGGCAAGACATGGACCGGAACGGTGTATTGGGAAGGGAATGAGGGGCACATGCACATCAACTCAAATATATCTTTGTCTGGTAAGTGGACATTTAGTGGTGTTTGCGTTGTTCATGGAAACCAGAACATTTTAGAGTTGTTGGACGGTGGCGAGATTATTGTTGAGCGTGGTTCGACCGTAATTTTTAAAGAGCTTAAGATAAAAGATCTTGCGGGGTACAATGTTCGATGTTTAGATGAGCATTCGTCTATATTGTATGACGATTGTAAGATGCGTATGAGTTCGAACTACAGTTTTACTCAGGGCCTTTTTGATGTTAAAGAGTTGCTTGAGATACACGGTGACCACACGTTTGCTTATCAAAGCGCGCAGCAAAGCTCGATTTCTCTGTGTTCAATATTAAGAATGACCGAGGGGACTACGCTGAGCTATGCGCCATTTTGTTCTCTTCGGGACAGGCTGTTGTTCTACAACTCAAAATCGATTCTCGAGCTAGACAGCGCAACCCTTCATTCAACGTCGACAGGATTTCAGATTCTCAATGGAACGTTGGCAATCAGAGGAGATTCGTTTATTGCAAGCGATGCTACGGTACAAGAAGAGGGCGTTTTCTTTGGTGATGGTTTGTTAGCAGACAATAATTGTGTTGTTCAGATATTAGCAGATGCAGATTTAGAAATATCGTCTGGATATGTGGTGAACAAAAATGTTCTATAAAAAGCTTTTTTTAACGATTTTGTTTTTAGCGACATGTTGCGCAAGTTTTGCAACGTTTAATGTTAAAAAATCGACGTCAAAAGTTCGAGTGAAAGATGGGGCCAGTTTTATTGTAGAAAAACAGATTGATAACTATAGGGGCGGGCTAGTCAAAGAGTCTGGTGGGAATATCGAGGGCGACAGCATTGTTTTTAATGACGGAGTTTATGAGGATGGTGGAAAAGTCAAACTCAAGGGGAAAGTAAAGCTAAAGGGCGATAGCGGTTCAGAAGAATCTACTAAGATAATTTTATCCGGCGATGAACGATTTTCTGGTGAACGTAGTGGAGTTTTGTACAGTCTAGAAATAGGTGGCGAGAATAATCTTGTCGAAGGGATGGATCAATTTAACAGCGACATTGTTTTTCGCGACCTGAACTCTAGCGCAACATTTGCGCTATCTGGCCGTCTGCCACGAAATATCATTCTCAATGGTGGGACTGTTTACTTAGAAGAGGATCTGCACTTCGTTGACGACAAGTTTTTTACCGGCTCTGGAAAAGTGTGTCTCAATAAACGCAATCTTCACTTTGGTTCGCAAGAGATGACGAGTGATGCTTCGTTATATTTTGACCAGGCAGAGGACATAGAGCTACACGCAAACTTTCATCTCGCATCAACTTGGACATTCAGCGGACAGTCGATTATTGAGGGTAACAGAAAGATTTTGTGCTTGGAAGACGATGCCAATATTGTTCTTGAACGCGGCTCGACCCTATTGCTTAGAGATCTAACGATTAAAAATATATCAGGAAATAGCATTCGTTGCTTAGATAGCGCTGCAACGCTAACGTTTCAAAATGTGACCTGGATACAGGATGGTACATACAGTTTTACTCAGGGCAAGCTGTGTGTAATAGACAAGTTTTCTATGAAGGGCAGCCACGTTTTTACCTATCAAAGCTGTCAACCAAGCACAATTTGTCAGCATGGTCAGTGGATTTTCGACCGAGGGACAACGTTTAGTTATGATCCAACCTGGGTCGAATGCGGCTTGACCACAGAACAGTCTATGAGCTTACTTGTATTTGAGGATGAAAAATCAATTCTAGAGCTAAAAGGTGCGACCCTTCACGTGACGACTACCCCTGGCATGAAATTAAAAAATGGAACGCTTTGTATCAAAGATAAATCTTACATAGACTCTGAGCTTGATGGATTGTTTCATATGGAAGAGGGTGTTATCCTAGGCAACAACATTTCCGGTGAAGACATGATATGCGAAGTTGTTGGCGGTGCTTTGCTTGTGGTAAGAAGTGGGGCGCTTTCATATAAAAACATACAGGACTCTTCTTTGAATATGTACAATCACAATGCAATGATATCGATCGCTTCAGGGGCGAAATTAAAGTTACATCAAACATTAGATATTGGGTCAGGAATAATCGAGTTTTATGATGGGAGTAGGCTTGCTCGTGCGGCAGGTACAAAGTTACTTGGTCCAGTTCATTTCTTTGGATCGGTGTACAATGAGATGTGCTACAACAATTAAGTGTTACCTTCTGGTTTTGTTTATTGCAACAAATATGTTAGAGCTTAGCGGAACCGTTGTTGGTTCTGATTCTGCTTGCTCTCGTCAAGGCTCCGCAACTTTTCTAGAAATTGATTCAGATAACGAAATGAACGGATTCGCTTTCTTTGAGGACGGGTTTACGCTTGAAACCGTTAGCACCACATGTACATTCGATTCATTTTTTCCAGTATCTGGAATAGTTGATATGAATTATGGAACGCTCTATTTGAGAAAAGATTTAAAGTTTGATCGTGCGACAAACCTGAGAAATTTAGGATCCGTTTTTGGTAATGGTTTTTCCGTTGAATTCAACAAGAACAGAGCTGCTTTCGATTCGTCATGGAGTTATCTTGATAGTAATTCCTGGATAGCTAATGGTCCGCGAAGTCTCGATTGGTCGTTTGATGATGCCTATCTAGTGTTTGCAGGCTGGAACGCTCGAACCTCGTTGGCAAGTTTTGACGGTTCTACTTTGACACCTATAAACCAAATAACCCAAAGTGGTTTTGGACGTACCGTCAAGGCTCACCCATTGGCGTATTATTTTGCAACTGGCTCGTTTAATGGAGATGAGCTTACTTTGTCTAAGATTTCTGCGGGTTCTTTATCTCTTGTCAATGAATATGATACCGGGGCTAGTGTTTTTGCCGTTGATTGGACAAGCGATGGAAACTATATTGCGATTGGGACTGCTTCAAATACTCGAGTCTATTCTTTTGCCGGCGAAGAGTTCTCTTCTGTCGCAACGCTTGCGCTGGGGGCAGACGAAGCGGTAACACGCAACTCGTTGGCTTGGGATCCAACAAATAGCTACTATGTAGCAGGGGTCGAGCATACAACAAATTCTAAAGTGCGAATCTATTATTTTAATGGTTCGACAATTACAGAAAAAACGTATGTTGATATGGGAACCGATATCGTAGAGGCAGTAGACTGGTCCCCATTGGGGAATTTGATAGCGGTTGGAACCGATGGGAGCACAAATCAGGTTCGTGTCTACGAGTATAATTCTGGCACAGATTCGCTTAGTCTAAAGACGCAGATCGATGTTGGGGATATCGTGTATTCGGTCCATTGGAATTCGGATGCCACCGTTTTGTTGGTTGGTAAGGATGTTCATAGTATGGGGCCAGAGTTATTGACCTACATGTATGATCAAGATTCTTCTACTCTGACATTAGACCAGGAGCAGGAATGCTCAACGATTATCTTTGCTGCTCGTTGGTCCCATAATGATAGCTATCTCGCTTATGTTGATTTGAGTAAAACGGTTTCTCTCTATTCTTATGACGCTGCAACAGATATACCGGATTGTATTTTGGGCTTAGGGGTTTTGGATAACGTCAATTTTTTTCTCAATAACAACATGTCATGGAAGATGACGGCGACCATCCAGGGCGATTGTACCGTTGATGCAAGAAATAACAGAATAACACTAGAAGACGAAGGATCGATGTACGTTTCATCTGGTGCTCAGCTAACACTCAAAAATATGGGATTAGCGGGATTGTCCGGAAGTAAACTTTCTTGTGAAGACAACAGCGCATCAATTATTTTAAAAAATTGTGAGCTACTGTTAGAAGACGATTTTGAGTTTGCAACGGGGTTCCTTTCATTTCAACAAGACATTGTTATATCAGGAACATGTCAATTTACTTATGCATCTAATCAGATAAGTACAGTTTCGGCTCACTCTAAACTAACTATAGATAGGGGGGCAAAATTCTACTATGCGCCGTCAACTGCTAATCGAGACTTGCTTGCTATGACCGACCGATCATCATGTTTATATCTCGATGGTTGCACGCTTCAATCGACCACGACAGGCTTGCGCTTAACCAATGGTCGTCTGTTTATTGACAACAATGTGACGTTCTCGAGTGAGGGGACGACAGCGTCCGAATCAATTTCTTTTGGCAACGGGTCAGCAGTCAACGACTTAGACATAAAAGTTCTTTCCGGTGCAACGTTAGATTTATACGGTGGGTTGTATTATGACAATGTTGAGTAGAACTACGGAGAATAAACTTTGTTTCTTTTAATCTTTATTTTTTTAATAAATTTCACAATGCTTGACGGCCTAACGGTTGGATCCAACTCGACGCCATCTCGTCAGTCAAACGCTTCATTTTCCGGGGTAGGCAATAAAATGAATGGGTTTGCAGCATTCGAGGGGGGATTTACGCTGCAAGATATAAACACAACCTGCTCATTCGATTCAATATTCCCTGTCTCTGGGGTAGTAGATATGAATCGTGGTTTGCTTTATCTGTTTCAAGATTTAATTTTCGATAAGGGGATATTGTTAATTGGTTTAGGCTCCATTTATGGGAGCGATTATCTCGTCGATGTTTCGTCCAGTGTGACCGCGTTTACAGCTGGCGATACAAGTTCAGACCCAATTGTTTTAGACAATCTTATTATAGGACTGCATGGTGACATTGCTTGGCAGCTTCCTGTGACTATTCAAGGTAATTGTTCTATTAATGGCATGGGAAGTAAAGTAACTATGGAGGGTGTTGGTGGGATAACTGTTGCTGCGGGGGGGCAGTTAACACTTAGTAATGTTAAAATCGCAGGGCTCTCAGGAAGCAACTTTGTGTGTGTGGCCGACACTGCTTCGGTTGTTGTTCTAAATAGCTCTCTCTGTTTGGATAACGACTTAACTTTTGCAAACGGTTCATTTTTGTTTGAGGGTGATGCTGTGCTATCAGGGACAAATAAACTAAATTACACGAGTGATTCGGCGAGCACAATAGCATCAAATGCGACTCTTCATATTGGTCCAGGGGCAACGTTTTACTATGCACCGTCAGCTGCTAATCGAGATTTACTTGCTATGACCGACGAGACGTCACGGTTATATCTTGATGGTTGTACACTCTTGACAACGGCCACAGGCTTGCGCTTGACCAAGGGGCGAGTATTTATCGACAACAATGTAACTTTCTCTTGTGACGGAACCGTTCCATCAGAATCAATTTGTTTTGGTGATGGAACCGTTAGCAGTAATGACGTTGAAGTAACCTGGTTGTCTGGGGCAATGCTCAATGTATACGGAGGTTTTCATGAAAATAATGTTGGATAACACCCCGCTTGCCCCGAGTGTCCCTCGTAGCTTTAGCGCAGTGGGACGTATCGATGGGGCGATGGCGCGAGAGATGCGAATGATAAAGCGAGTTGTTGTTTTGCTTTTTCTTAGCCTTGTTTTAGTACATTTTCTTTCTGCTACAACCGTTGGCTCAGATTCAGCCGTATCACGTCAAGCTTCAGTTGAATTTCCGGAAGTAGACTCTGATAATGAGATGAACGGTTTTGCTGCATTTGAGAATGGCTTTACATTTGAAACTGCTGATACCACCTGTACATTCGATTCATTTTTTCCAGTCTCAGGAACTGTTGATATGAAGGGTGGAGCGCTTTATTTGCAGAAAGGTTTAAAATTTGACACGGGCGCAAACCTAATAAATTTAGGCACTATTTACGGGAACGATTTATCCATCGAGTTTTCAGATGGTGTTACAACGTTGACGGTTTACGCAGATTCTCAGGGTGGTGGGGGGATGCCTGGCTCGTGGGAACAGAAAGACAGTGAAAATTTAACCGATGATGTCAATTCGGTCGATTGGTCTTACGATGATAATTATGTGGTTGGTGTTCGAAATGGAAATCAAATATATGTGTACAGTTTCAATGGGTCGGCACTAACATTCGTTGACAGTGAGACAACATATGCAGATGGATATACGGTGAGATCGCATCCATCAGGATATTATTTTCTAGTAAACGTGATCAATGGGTATGAGATTCGTTTGTATAAGCTCTCTGGGAGTACTGTTTCAAGAATCGATTATGACGATAGTAATGAATTGGGGCGAGCGGTTGATTGGTCAGCCGATGGCAATTACGCTGTGGTTGGTTCTACTGTTAATGTTCGGGTTTTTTCTTTTGCAAGTGAAAGCATTTCTCGTGTTACAGATTTAAATTTGGGTGCTGGTGAAAGTTTTTCCCGCGACGCCGTGGCGTGGGACCCGACGGGAGATTACATTGCTGGTGGGATTACACATTCTACAGCTTCACGGTTGAGAATATGGTATTTTAATGGATCGACGCTTACAGCAAAAACTTCTGTTAATACCGGTTCTGCTGCGGTGACTGCTGTTGACTGGTCTCATTCAGGAAATTTTATTGCCATTGGAACAAATGGTGGCTCTAATCAGTTGCGTGTCTATGAATACAACACCTCAGGTGACACGCTAACCGAAAGAGAGTCGATTAGTGTTGGGGGAGACGTGTTGTCTGTTCATTGGAATTCGGATACAACAAGATTGCTCGTTGGACGAGCGAGTGCTTCAGGAGCGGAGCTTATGGTATACACCTTTGATTCAGGTGATTATTCTCTAACTCTCGACTTAGAGGCAGAAAAAACAACGAATATAAACTCTGTGCGATGGTCTAACGACGATGCATATTTTGCATATGGTGACTCAGCTAATAATTTGACCGTTTATTCATATGTGCCTGGCGTGGATGGAGGTGGCGGTGGTAGTTTTGCAGATTCTGTGTTATTGGACAACGTTAACTTCATTTTTAACAACGATATGTCGTGGAAGATGGCGACAACGATTCAGGGTGTCTGTTCGATTGATGCACGCGATAATATCATCACGATCGAGGATACCGGTGTCTTGACGATCGAGTCAGGGGCCCAGTTAACTTTCGAGAACGCTGAGCTACAAGGCCTGACTGCTCAAAATTTTATATGTGCTGATGACACCGTATCAGTTGTGTTACGCGATTGCATCATTCGCTTAGATAACGATTTTTCTTTTGATACCGGTTCGTTGTTGTTTGATGGTGAAGTTGTTTTCACTGGCACAAACAAGTTTATATATACAAGCTCGCAAGCTAGTACAATCAACCCAAACTCGACCCTTATGTTTGATCACGACACAACATTTTTATACGACCCATCAGTTGCAAATCGAGATCTTATATCTATGACCGACGAGACCTCTTTCTTGTACTTGAACGGGTGTACCCTGCATTCTACGGCAACAGGAATTCGCTTAACAAATGGAACGTTATTCTTAGACAATCAAGTCACATTGTCTTGTGAGGGTAGCGTGTCGTCAGAAGCAATTAGTTTTGGTGATGGGGTTTTGGCCAACGACATGACTATAAAAATTCTTTCTGATGCATGCGTGGATGTGTTTGGGGCTTTTTGTTATAAGGGTGTGGGTTAGGCCCGCGCTTGCAAAAACGGGTAGGCACCGAGGGGTCCCAGGGAGGCATTGTATCGTTTGTCAAAAGATCGTCAGTTGTGTCAAGACCAAGTCCATCTGAAACCCTCGTATGGAAGCCTAGGTTGCTAGACTGTCTAATTATCTGGTTTATTGAATTTTTTGTTGCGCCTAATTATCTTGAACGTGCAGCATTATTTTATAGCGAAGATTGTTGTAAAAAGAAAAGTAGGTGAGGGTATATGAAGTGCCTAAAAAGATTTTTTTTGTTGACGATTGTGTTTTGGGGGTTGGTGTTTTGTTCGAGTCTTTACGGGTCATCACGTCTAAATTTTAGTAATCGGTCGTCTGCGATTAATCTTCTTTCAGGTTCAAATTTTACGGTTGGTAGTGCAATAACCGGGTTCAAAGGTTCGCTTATAAAGAATTCTGGGGCAACCATTTCTGGTAGTTCAATTACATTTGATCATGGAACATTCGAAGAGGAAGGTAACGCGGCTGTTTTGGATTGTTCGTTTAATCCTGATACCAATAAGATTATTCTAGATGGAAACAAAACGATAAAAGCCGGTCCTGGGGAGATACTGAAAAATATTACGGTTAGTGGTATTGGTAATCGAGTTGAGGGGCAGCCGATTTTTGCGGGTCCAATCGAGTATTTGACTCCTAACTCCAGGCTTGAGTTTGCGATACAAAGTCCTCTTAATCAAAGTATTACTTGTAATGGAAACTCAGTCATTTCCCTGCATGACGACCTATATCTTGATGCTGGTGTGAATATTGATAGCGGTGTAGGAATAGTTTGGCTTAATAATAAGAAGATTTCATTTGGCTCTAGTGAGCTGACGTTCACCAAAGATTTTTATTTTAACTTGGATGGTCAGATAGAGCTTAATTCGAGGGTGAATCTAGAGGCGAAGTGGTGGATTTACTCTGGGTCGTCCTTAGAAACCACTTTAAATGGCAACGGCAATGTAATCGATTTTACGGGTGGTGGTGGCATTTATTGCGGTAATTCCAAGACAATTCGTATTAATAATACTGTTTTGTGTGGTGTTAAAAGTGGTAGTTTGACTTGGGGGAATGCTTCTTCAAATTTGAAGCTTTCCAATGTAATAATTCAGTTTGATGAAGATGTAACATGGGTCGAAGGTTTGGTTGATATTGAAGGTGAAACGACCTTTGTGTTGCATGACAATAATTTGACTTTTAACGCAGACAGCAAGTTGACCGTTAGTGGCGTCACTCTTTGGCTAGATAAGGCTGGCGAGAGTACGATTGGAGACTTGCATTTTGGTAGTGCCGCGAATTATGAGTTTGTGAATTCTGGCACGTACTTGGTTGTTGGTTCTGGTGGAAGTGGTGGTGCCTTGGAAGATTGGGTTGAGCAGACGAGTGATGCTGTGGTTATTCTTGAAGGTCGGCTGGATACGGCAGAGAGTGATATCTCGACGAACCAGGGCAACATTAGTACGAACGCCGGTAATATTTCTACGAACGCAACGAACATAGGTACTAATGCGACAGCGGTAGGCAATAATAGTAATG
>Ga0180007_10003362_pt1 | contig 17909 bp, 15 predicted proteins | sample MM_PC_MetaG_FD_121122 | JGI IMG/M metagenome (GOLD analysis project Ga0180007, IMG submission 121122) | Groundwater microbial communities from the Aspo Hard Rock Laboratory (HRL) deep subsurface site, Sweden - MM_PC_MetaG | ecosystem: Environmental > Aquatic > Deep subsurface > Groundwater... | reverse complement strand
TAAATTACTAAAGGCAGTATCGTAACCACTTTGTAATCCACCGATACCTAATTTATTACTTAACTGAGAACGTAAATCCCAGAAGTTCTGATTTATACCAGGAAAATTAAAACCACCAGTGCTTGCACCACCACCGCTACCCCTAGCTTCAGCCTCTGTTTGATATACTGGGTACTTATAATCAATATGGTTAGGTGAAACTAACTTGATTACTCCGTTAACATTCTGGTATACATCTCTTGCCATAAAAATAAAACTTACTTCTTATATTATAAACTAATTTACTAGATATGCAGGTCCTCTAGGAATAAAGTGTGGTATATACCCAGACATATTTGCGTAATTATTTGCATCTGCGGAAGAAAAAGCAAACCTAAACTTAATAAATTTACAATTTATAGGAGTATTAAACCAAATAGTCCTCTGTTGATTGTAATTATATATAATACCCTGGCTTGTCCAAGTACCACTATCTTCTGGGTCAGTAAATACTTCTATTGTTGAGCTAGTACCATTACTGTTACCAGTAAAAGGATCATTTGACTCTAAAGTTATACCTATTACAGCCATTTCACTGCCTTCGTTAAGAGAATGATTAATAGTATCTACAAAACTCATTGCTTTATACACTGGGCCAACTGTGTAACTGGTCCAGCGATAATTACTACTCGTTTTATCTATTCCAGCATCTCCAGAATATATTGCCCATGCTGCGTATAATGTACCCTGACCATCAGAGTATAAAGCTGTATGGAAATCATTTGATGCTAACCTATTTGATGTATATGAGTAGAGTGATAAAGCTAATGGATAACTAGAATCATATCTAGACAAAGAATATGTACCGCAATAAGCATTTACTATTTGATGATTTGTCTTAAGAGCAAATAATAAATCACCATCGTGTATAGCTACTGCTCCTGGATATGATATGTAGCCAGAGGTCGGATAATACTTGGTTACACTCTTTATATGATTAATAGACGCTCCGTTATACTCATATATTTTTCCATTACCAAAAAATAGAAGTAGATGATTATAAAAGTTAAACGCCCACTGTACACCCAATTCTTCTATGGTGAAATCTTCATTGTATGTATCTGACGTACCGTCCCATATAAATAACTTAGTTTTACCATTAAGACTTGTTACTATAGCTAAACTATCATTCCATACACGCATATCAACTATATAAGATCCAAGTGGAAGTGTTAAAGCATCATCATCCCAAGTGGTACCATCACCATCTAATGTGGCTATGTATCTAGCTGTAGCAACATACAGCTTTCCAGCAAATACAACCGCTGGATTATTATTAGAACTTGTCTCTTTAAGAGATTTAAAACTATCAGTCCAGGTTGTAGTAGATCCTTCGTATTTCCCTAGTTTAGTATTTGATACCCAATACATATTTGCGCCAAACACTATCAAAGGTTGACCATCAGTACCTGCGTTTGCATCTGTGTGTACTAACGTCCATGCTGGTGTTGAGTTTAAACCATATATCCTTTCATCGGATGCACCTTTAGCATACAAAGAATAATTAGAATCACCAGTATATTTTATAATGCTAGTTACATCATCAGTAATATCATTGGTAGAGGCAGATTCTGTCATAGCATCCATTCTGCGAGTTGGGACTATACTTCCTGGTATTTCAGTAACTGAAGCACCAGCAATAAATCCTAGCCCATTAGCAAATTCATATCTATCAGACTGTATGCCTGCAGTAAAGTCTTTGAATTGTTGTGACTGTCTTGCCATTAATTATCATCGCCAAAGAAGAATCTTGATGCTTTATCGTTACCGATAAATCCAGTACTACCATATTCGTGTCCAGTTCTTACCCTGCTAGCGCCAGCAAATCTTTCAGCCATATCTAACTTAGCTGATTCGAATAATCTATTATATTCAGCAACTGCTAGTTGGGTTGTCTCCATATCACCCATTCTCTGTGCCATTCTCCATGTCACATACCATACTCCTGCATCATGATACTTAGCATCTATAGATACTGGTGTATTGCTGGTAGCAGAAACTACTGTTACATCAGCAAAATAAGAGTAACTAATATCGTATGAAGAATCTGGAGTAGGATAAAAGATAACCTGACTCTCTCCATATGGTGCCCATGCAACTGGTGCTCCAGTGATTGATGAACCAGACGGACTAATAACGTGCATCTGTTCTTCCGTCATTTTTGATATAAATACTGCTTGTGATGGTAGATACATATCGTAGACCTTATCTATATCAGAAGCTAAGGAATATGTCTTTGTACCTGAAGATACAGTCATAACTGCAGAGGTTTCAAGGGTTGGCATAGTTGGGAATCTAATTGACCAATCCCTCATCCATGCATTAAGCAGTGTAACGCCACCAGTAGCAGATACCGATGAAACGGTTCTGTTTAAGTTTCTTCCAACCTCTAGTAAAATATCTCCTACGTCCATACATCTATTTTACCCTAGAAATCATACTTTCCATGAAATCTCTTACCATCTTTGACAGCAATTAGATGTGCTTCTGTGTACCAAATATTGTGTTCCTTACAACCATCGTTTGGTTGCCAGTCTCTCACCCTTACAACTTGGAACTTAGCCTTACACTCTGGTTCGATGAACTTATGCATGTCCTTACGAGTGTAGTACCATATGCTGTTAGCATTCCAATAGCTCTTATGTGTTGGATCTTGGAATGCTCCTCTACCATCTGTATTGGGTACATTGATCATAAAGAACCCACCGTGCTTTAAAACTCTCCAAGCCTCGTTCATGGTGTGTATAGGATCTTTCATATGTTCTACAGCATCTTCAGCTCTCAGAACTCCTACTGAGTTATCTTCTAGTTTCCATTTCTTATCTAGATCACCAACTATAGTAGCGTTGTGTCTATCATATGTTTCGTAATCTCTAAACGGTTTAATAGCACCACATAGGTCTATCTTTCTAAGACCTTCTGTATCAGCCCATTTTCCAGCTAGATCCCAGATATATTTATCATAGTTATCCCACATCGTAGTCTGTATCTCTGCGTTGCGTTGGAATGTATAGTTATCTGTATGTAGTCTATAGATATATAAACATTCATCTATCCAGTGTATCTTTCCATGGATATAGTTTCTAGATACAAGATCATGATCATCGGATATGTTCATACTTATATCATGTCCACCCATCTCCCAATATGAATTAGCCCTCCATGCTCTCACATGGTTAGGTGCAAACCATATACGAGATAAGTTCTGTGGTATTGGTAGTGGTGAAACAACCTCTAATAAATCATGGTCTTTATATTTGAATGGTCTGTATTCCCAACCATAATACTTACTCCAGATATTAGCAGTCTTCATCTTCATATCCACCTGAGCAAAGTTAGAAAATACCATTGTTACTTCAGGATCATCCTTGAATACTTTTACTACTTTCTCTAAACAATCAGGAGTGAGCAAGTCGTCATGGTCTAACTCTAGATAGATATCTCCTATCGAGTTCTTGCAAGCAAAATTTTTAAGAGCACCTATCTTTCCTTGGCCATATTCAAATGGGAATATCTTTATTCTTTTATCTCCGAAATCTGGAACTACTGCTCCACCATTCTGGACTAATACCCATTCCCAATCTTCATACGTTTGTTCTTTTAAACTCTCATACACATCCTTCAACCAAGTTACATCATTAGTTGGAGTAAAAATACTTACTTTCATTTCTTTATCTTCTAGTTAATATTATTTTAATCTGTATTTACTACGTATTCAGTGGGTGCCTGTGCTTCTTTATCATAATATACTCTAAAATTTCTACAATAAACAGAGTAACCAGAATTAGTAGATGAAATATATAACTGCACCAAGTCAGTTGGTACTACAGTAAAATCTTCTGATTTTGTGTAATACACACTATCTTCTAAGAATGAGTGTTCCGTTCCCACACCACTCCCATTGATATACACCCTTGCTAACCCAGTGCCATTAGCTTGTGACATCATGTCGAACTTGACTCGTACAGTACTTGTAGCTATTGGTTGAACATAAAGATCGTTTATTTTTATCTCTTTCTTCAAGGTATAGCCAGCAACACCAACTAAACTTCTTGTTGTATCAGCAGAAGCTACTAAAGTATCAGATGCAGTATATTTTCTAAATGTATCACTACCAGATCCCTGATATCCCTGATATCCCTGGTTCCCTTGTGAACCAGCAGAACCTTGGCTCCCTTGACTCCCTTGTGAACCTTGGCTACCCTGTGCACCATTAGAACCATCATTGCCTTGATTACCTTGTGAACCTTCGGATCCAGCACCACCCTGATTACCTTGGGAACCTTGTGCACCATTTGAGCCATCATTGCCTTGGTTGCCCTGAGTGCCTTCACCAGTATCACCTTGGTTACCCTGTGGGCCTTGTGCTCCTTGTTGTACAAATGCTGAATAATCCATATCTCTATTTTATACTACTTACCAGTTGCCTCTACTAGAACCCATACTTTTATTCTGTGCATTCCACATACCTAATTTACGACCATTTCTTATTTTATATGTTATCTCTAATCGTGGTCTTTCTGCTGCTGTAATAGTCTCACTTGATCCAAGTTGTTTAAAAGTTCCTGATGTCTCTCCGTCTGCATCATGTATTCTCCAACCAGTAACATATGACCAGCTAGAGTCATTAGTCCACGAAGCAATAGCAGCAGATACATCAATAGCGTAATATGCACCTGCGGCACCAACCGTTCCAGAACCTGAATCAGTAGTTGTATGATCCGATGCGGAACTATCAGCCCCAGCAGTAGTCCAGTTATTACCGGTTTCATATATAGCCCAAGTCGATTCTGATTCGATAAATCTTCTTGCATTTCTTAGCATATAAGCAGCATACGCTCTGCTTGATGTCCCACTCGTTGCTTTAACATAAACATATAAATTGGCAGATATTTCTCTAGGCATCCCCTCGTGCATCAAAGCGTGAGTTCCAGTTCCGGTAAATCTAATCAAACCTCTTGCTACTCCAATCCCATTATGACCAACATATATATCTTGGGTACTACCATAGTTGGTAGTAGGTGCCGCCGCCCACATCCAGTTATCCACACACTGACCATAAGTTAAACTATCAAAATTATCTGTTGTATTGGAAAATGCCTTAATGTCAGCACCCTGTCTGTATACAATAGTGTATGCTCTGGCCATTAAATATCCCTAATATAATTAAGTGTAATGTTTCTACAATATGCATAGAAGACGTTCGAATATGATGCCAATCTGACAACGATATACATCATTGATCCAGGAGTATATGTTCCACCAAGCACTGAGTCGTCAACTACAATAGTGCTCCAAGTATCCGATGTTGTTGATGCTGCCCCGTCACTGTCTATCGCCCCTGCTGTATCGTAAACATCAACAGCAACAGCGTTATTAGAAGCAGTAGCGTGTGTTGTTTTATAATCTACAACTATTGCATTAGATGTTGCCCAAGAACCAAAATCTTGTGGTAATTGGACTTGATAAACTACTGCAACGTATTGTAATGCGGCTATCCCGGTAACAGCTCTCCAATTCATATATGGCTTTGGGCCGGTGCTACTCTCAACAAGAGAGTCGAGAATACCATTATTGGCTGTAGATTCTGCAAATGATGCTGTGTAATCAGCGACTACATCTGACTCAGGTCTGAGTATGATCTTTCCATTCGCTCTTAGATTCTCAATGATGTTCTCTGTAAGAGCATCACCATTTATTGAAATAGTGCCACCAGCAGTAAAGTATAGTTGGTTTTCAGAAGCATCATATAGCATATAGTTTCCAGAAGATGTAGCAAACCACTTGCTATCAAAACCAACAGTATTAGCTCCATATTCAGATGGCCCGATAACAATCATCTTGTCATTGATCTGATCCCATCTCCAATACCTACTGGCAGTAGCTCCAAAGAACTTAACATCATATCCAATATCATCAACACCAACAGTTAAGGTGCCTTGTAGATCAATTACTACATTAGTGGCACTTGTAGAATAGACAGAGAATACTGATTTTCCAGAAACCTTAAATAAATCGTAATAGAATGTTCCAACAGTCGATGCTGTGTAATATGTCACATTAACAGTTCTATCTGTAACATTAGCTGTTGATTGACCAAGACCAGAAGCATTAGCACTATATAACCCAGAAGATTTTATATATGTGGCTGTAGCCGACTGAAGCATTCCTAATCCTGACCAATCAAAGTTCCACAAGAAGTTATTGAATGTCCCAGTAGTTGAGTTTGCATTCGTAGTAGTAATTAAATTAACATCGTAGTTAAGTAGATTAGACATCGTAGTAGATGCGCTATCTGTAAAATCAAGATTCAACGTTTTAAGTTGTGATGTACCATTAGTAATAGTCCAGTCAATCTGTTCTCCATTTGTAAATGCTATAGTATCTCCATCGTTAGTAGGTGATAATACTGTTGCTGTTCTATCCCAGTAACCAGAACCAGCTCCTCCCTGATTTCCTTGGTAACCCTGTATACCAGATTGATTGCCTTGATAACCTTGGTAACCTTGGTTCCCCTGGTTTCCTTGATTCCCTTGAGTACCTTGGGCGCCTGTATTACCCTGGTTTCCTTGGTTGCCTTGATTTCCTTGAGTACCTTGGGCGCCTGTATTACCCTGATTGCCCTGATTTCCTTGGTGTCCTTGGTTGCCCTGATTGCCTTGTGATCCTTCTGCACCATCATTACCCTGATTGCCTTGGTGCCCTTGATTACCCTGGTTACCTTGCGCACCCTGGTTACCATCACCAGGAGTACCCTGATTACCTTGATTACCTTGCGTTCCTTCTGCATCATTACCCTGGTTACCTTGATTACCTTGTGCCCCTTGGTTGCCATCTCCTGGTGTACCTTGGTTTCCTTGGTTACCTTGAGCACCAGTTGCACCAGTATCTCCTTGTGCACCATCAGCTCCATCGGCACCTTGATTACCTTGGTTACCCTGAGAACCTTGCGCCCCTGCAGAACCCTGCAAACCTTGAGTTCCTTGTGTGCCCTGAGCTCCCGTGGCACCCTGTGCCCCAGTTGCACCTTGGTTACCTTGGTATCCCTGAGCTCCTTGAACTCCAGCACTAACTACTAAGCCACGATAGCTTTTAACTATCATCTTTTCATCGGCTTTAACTATTACAGCTATTGGTTTATCAATTTCACCTATATTTGTAGGTTTTGTTGTCTGATAACTTCCAGCAACAGTTGTACTTAGGAATAATACTGTACCAGCAGCTACATTAGGAACTGCCGCTACTTCATCAACCCAACCATCAAATACAACAGTAAAGTCATTGCCAGCAACAGATACAACTACTCCAACTGCTTCTGCTTCTTCATCATTATCATTAGCTAAAGCCTTTTTAAATTGGTCATTAGTGCCATTCGAACATATCCAATCCCCAGCACTAAATCCATGACCAATTTGTGTAATAGTTTGTTCTGCTCTGGAACCACCTGCTGGGTCTCCTTGGTTACCTTGAGATCCTTCAGTACCCTGATTGCCTTGCGTACCTTCACCAGTATCACCTTGGTTGCCTTGAGTACCTTGGCTACCACTATCTCCCTGATTTCCTTGAGCTCCTCCAGAACCCTGTGCTCCAGTATTACCTTGGTTACCCTGAGATCCATCATTGCCTTGATTGCCCTGCACACCTTGATCTCCTTGATTGCCCTGGTTGCCCTGAGCTCCCTGGTTTCCATCACCAGGTGTACCTTGGTTTCCCTGACTGCCTTGTGGCCCTATAGTCCCATCAGCGGTAAATTTGTACCAAATCTCATAATCATCATTAGCAGATATTCCTAACCCTGGGCCAGGATGTAATGTCCCATATGTAATATTAAGTGTATATCCAGTTTTATCTACTCCGTTTCTATTTACTTGATAAACATCACTGGAACTACTAAGTGGGTAATTTGGTATTCCAAGTTTTGAACCAAAAGAACACGAGTATTTATGGTCTGTGCCACCTGTTGTAACTGCTATAACAATGCTCGTAACCTCGGAGAATGCATGATCTGTTTCAACTATTATAGAGATTGGATACATTGTGCTAACGGCTACATCTTCAGATATAGCGTCTCCGTCCTGATCAATACCATTAACTGTTATGGTTCCACTGACAAGCTCATATGGAATCACCACTCCAGATGGCTGTATGGTAAATCTTAAGTTTCTCGGTACATCTTGCTTGTTAGAAAACGATGTTATTGTTTCATTCTGCCAAGCTCTAAGAGGTATAACATCTGTACCTTCTGGCATTAACTCCATATATGTAACACTCAAAGCTAATGGCTCTGCGGTACCAGCATCCCCTTGGTTGCCTTGGTTGCCCTGAAAGCCAGCCCCCTGAAATCCTTGATGTCCCTGTGGACCTGCAACATATCTACACCAAATTTCTATATTTGCATCAGTAGATACTCCAACCCCAGGTCGTACTGTCCCATAAGTGACATCAACTGTATACGATGGTTGGTTAACACCACCAACATTTACTTTATATACATTTGCTGCTGCTGGTAAGGGATATACTGGTAAACCTAGCTTACTACCAGTTCCAATAGAATATTTAGATGATGTTGTTCCAGAAGATACAGCAGTTACAACTTGTGAAATAGTAGAAAATGCGTGAGATGTTAAATATATTTCTGATAATGGAAATGCTATTGAGACATTCACTGTTTCAACTACGCTATTACCCATAGAGTCTGTACCAGTAATCTCTACTGTTCCAGTCATTGTTTCACCTACTGCTGGTTCACATGAAACTCGAAAGTTCCTTGGAACATCTGGTTGCATTGAGAAGGATGATACTGTTTCTGATTGCCATGCCCTTAATGCTAGAACATTGGTTTGACTTTCCCCAGTTAATTTTAAATATGTTGTACATATTCCAAATTCATCATCAGTTAAATAACCAATGATATCTCTCACATCATGCACATGCATGATTTCTTCATCTAATAGATAATCTGGATGTGGTAGTACCATTAACTATAACTTAGTGAAGTAAGATCTGTTGCAACATTGTCAAATGATGAGTCACCATCTGCCCATGTGACAGTTGTATCTGCGCCAACAGTATCAATCTTTTTGGCTCTCCATATTGCACTCGCCTGTGCTGATCCTATTACAGCAGTCGCTACATAAACTGTATCACCGCTAACAGTTATTTTTCTAGCAAAAAGTCCCTTTACATCGAAGACATGTATTGCTTCGTTACTATCTATTGTCTCTGATGTGATAGCAGTATAAGTGCCACTATTTAATCCAGCAATACCACCAACAAATCTAGGTGGATTTACTGAATGATCTAACTGCCAATCGAATTGTTCTGGTAGTCCTTTTGGTTTGCCCTGGTCATCAGTTCCTGTTCCTGTTAACGACATACTCTTTCATCTTTCTAATAACTCTATATGCTTTAGAGAGTTCGTCATTCTGGGCTTTTAACTTGGCTTTATTTGTCTCTTTTAGTTTGCTTATTTTTTGTTCGTGCTCTAGAAATAGACTATCTCTTATCTTCTTTATTTTAGCACGACTATTATCTGGTTTTGATCTGGAGATATAATCATAAATCTTATCTAACTGTGCATGTGGGTGTGTATGATCTGGTAAACCGAGTCTTCCTTTGATTCTTCCTATTACAAACTTAAATGCTTCTAGTGTATTTTCTAGTTGTTCATCAGCTATTTGGTGCCTAGCCCATTCTTCTATAGCTATTGATTTATCCATCATCTTATCTAGTTCTGAAGCTAAACCTATCTTATATCCAGATAGACCAAAGAACTTCGCAGCATAAGGTTCTCCCATGTAGTGTTCATACTCACTAAATGGTGGGATTATATCCTTTGTTTCTACATGTCCAGTAGCATCACCTGGTCTTACTGTATTTGGTTCCGACATTATCCCTGAGGATTGAGTCTGAGATGGACTGGATAGAATCCTCGATGTGCTTCTTGTTGATTCCGTTGTAGGTTGGCTCTCTGTGGGGAATTCCATATTTGCTTACAAACTTTTTAATAATATCTCTATATGCAGAATCGTATATTTTAGACACTACATTTATATCGTACTTCTTTTCTACTAACTTGCGCGCATTACTACCTATTCTTTTGCACAAATCTACATCCTGTATAAGTCTAGTTATACAGTTAAACCATTCTAGATCGTTCTTTGCAAATAAGATGGTACTTCCATCTTGTGCACATTTATACGGTTCTACGAAAGATGCCACAGTAGGTATTCCTTGTGTTGAATATTCCAACCACCTAAGATTAGACTTAGATCTATTAAAGTCATTATCGACTAAAGGAGCTAAACCTATATCTAAGTTAAAGTCTTTAATCATCTTTGGATAAGCATCTCCTTCAGCCCAATCAAACCATTTAATCTGTTTATTTATCTTATTACGACTCTTAGTTAAGAAAGCTGGTTTAAATCCACTAAAGGTGTAAAGAACTACGTTTGGATAACTCCTTAAAACCTCCCTCAAGACATCTTCAATCATTAGTATATTTTCGTAGTGTCCGCCACTTACTATCAATCCGATGCGTATCTCGCCTTTTTTCTTTTTTCCTATCTTAAACTTATCCCATCTTGCCATATCTATACCATTTGGTAGAACATATACATGCTTGTTATTCTTCTTATAAATGTCTTTTAGTGTCTGAGTGCTTACTGTGACAGCGAATGCACGTTCTAACGCCATTAAGGACCATTGTAGCGTCTCTGAGTGCATATTATACATAGAGAACCCAGGATTACTGGGCCTTACTGCATGTACATCGTCATCTGTGTCATATACCCAAGGTATCTTATATCCAGCCTGTATAACCTGACACCCACTAATATATTGTGGAAGATCATTACGTTGAGTTATTAAGATGTCAGATTTCCTTAAGATTGGATCTACATCTTTTATCTCATTGAAGTTCATTCCACTTTTACCAAAGTTAAACTCTGGATACGCAAATGACCAGTTATATTTTTCTAATGCTTTTATTGGTGCGATGTGACGATGGTAAGCTACTCCATCATTTACATGCATTAGGTAACCTCTCAATTTCCTCGAAGATTGATTTGACTCTTTCATGTGTATATCCATCAGGTATTTCTGGAACACCTGTCCTTTTAAAATTTAATATAGCATCTATTATTTTATCTTTATCGTAACCTGTTAATATTCCACACTTATTTCTTAGTATTCCAACATGTTCAGTAACATCTCTAACTATAATTAGATCCTTAAGTAGCCAGTAAGCTTCTCTTTGCACACCACCAGAATCAGTTACTACTTTATTTGCATTTAGGATATAGTTGGCCATGGTTTTGTGATCTACTGGATCTATTAGACCTATGTTTTCTGGTATATCTAGCCCAAACTTCTCTATCCTATCTTTAGTTCTTGGATGAATTGGAAATATAAACTTCTGTCCTATAGATCCGATAGCTTCCAATACTGTTTGAAGTTTCTTCTTGTTATCGACTAATTCTGCTCTGTGGAGTGTTAACAAGTTAAATGGTTCTTCTGTGTGTTTCTTCCACATTGGTTTTGTGGTTGGCATGTATTCGAATAACTTATCGAATTCAGGATCACCAACATTTATAACATTATCGTAAAATCCTTCTACTTTAAGATTCTCCCTACAGTCTTCGTTAGCACATAACCACAAATCTGACATCCTATCTACTGTTACCCTAATCCTCTCTTCTATGCTATTCTTCTCGTAAGACCTCATACCAGCTTCCAAATGGCATATATTTATACCACAGTAAGCAGCAGCTACTGCTCCAGCTAAAGTTGATCTAGTGTCTCCAATCACTACGACATATAATGGCTTCTCTTTCTCCATCACCTCTATCAGTTTTGTTATTGTCTCTCCCAACTCTGTTAGATGTAAGTTATATTCCACGTTAGGTGAATGCACGTCATTCATATTCCTATCATAGTGTTGTCCAGTATTAACTATCACATCAGCCCATACACGAGACACCTTCAACAGTTGCGGTCTAGTCCCTACTACAGCTAATACTCTAAATTTCTTCATAGTTTTACGATATACATCGTCCTTTCTTTCATTGGAATTACTTTTTCTATATCAAACCATTTTTTGAAATCATGCTTGTGTTGGTAATTTATTGTCTCGGGATTAACTGGTTCAATTATAATTGCTCGATGAGCTATGTTCCTAAGTGATACGATAGCTTTTTCCATTTTAGATTCTGGTATATGTAAGAATACTGTATGGCAGAAAGCTAAGCAAAACTTTTCCTGGAGTTCTATCTTCTTATCGGCTGTCTCTAGAGATGTAACAAAGAAATTATTATCTGGGTATTTCTTCTTAGCTATATCAATTAAGTTTTTAGAGATATCTATACCTACATATGCTTTTGGTAGATATGGTATCCATTGACCATTACCACAACCAACATCTATTACTGACTTTGGTTTAAGTTTAGTTAACTCTTTCTTAACTTTAAGTATCTCGAATTTATCCATGTATTGTTTAGCGAATTTATCCCAAGAGATTGCTCTATTATTCCAATACTTAATTGGATCATAGTTTTTAAAACTATTTATCTTTTTAGTAAAGTCATTCTTGTCCATTAGTTTCCTGTAATACTCGGCTCCCTCTGTGTTTGGTGGCAACTTCATTGTTTGTCTAAGTATCCGGATGATACCTTCTGTCTTAAGCTCTCCACCTATATGTTCCACAGCTGGGATAGGTACATTAGTTACAACATTTCTACCAGCCGATATAAATTCTGCAATAGATAAGGGAAGACCATCATGTATAGTAAATCTCATTAGTATTGTAGATTTTCTAATTAGTTCTTCTGCACCTTTCTGTCCATCAACATACGGTAAATATGTTATGTTTTTCTTCTTTCCTTTGACACTTGGATCTCCATAAAATATAAAATCTACATCTGGCATCTTTTTGGCTAACTCTTCTGCCAGTTGAGGCATATACATTGGCTTCATTCCCATACCTGGTTGATAACAAGCTATAGTTTGTTTCTTTGGTTTGGGCAGTATTTCATCAAACATATATGCAGCAGGCAGTGGCACCACCTTAGCATTTATCCCAAGACTCAATAGTTCTTTTTTAGTATGCTCTGCTTCACATAACTGTTCATCAAAAACTTGGTTTAACCAGTTAATAGCCATATCAGAATGCTTTCTTGGAAGTTCTTTTAGCCACATAATGTCGGAACCAATCCAGTGTATTATCTTCCTAGCATTAGAGTAGGGTGCATTGGTATCTTCGAATTGCCTCATAGCTCTATCTATATTTGGAAAGAACTGTGGATATGCACCAATAACATAAAGAAGTTTGTATCTATTAGTTTTCCAGTTTGGATTATCTGAATAGTCAGCATTAATCATCTTAGCTACGTTTAATGCATGAAACTTAGCTGCAAATGCAACTACACATACGTCTCTTAATGGAATATCTAAACTCTCCTTGATAGCATCAGTCCTATCTAACCAGTTAAAGTGTGAATCGAATGATAGTCCACCTTTAGTTGGCCAGTCAGTTTCGAAGAACACATCTGGTACATACATACCCTTAGCTCCATATGTCTTTACTGCTCTTAACCAGTATTCCCAGTCCTGTAGAGACTTGATATCTTCATTCCACCCACCCATCTTTTCAAATAGTTCTCGTTTGATTGGGAATGTTCCATCTATATAGTTAGATGTCTCAAGTGTGTACGCATCGAACTCTTTACCTGGATATACGTTAGCCACCTTGTCTGTTGTTCGTTGCCCAAATTGTTCAGTTGGGTTAACAAATCTATACCCTCCATAAATAAAATCGAACTGTGGATACTGCTCTAAGGCGTTCACCCAGAATCTAGATACTCCTGGATACAGATACCCATCTGCTGGCAGGAAAGCAATATATTTACCAATAGATTCTTTAGCTGCAATATTCCTTGCAGCACACGCACCCACATTTTTATCTAGATTAATGAACTTAAATCTTTTCTTTTGCTCTGGTGTGAGTATCTTCTCCAACTCTTTTATTTTCTTTGCTGAATTATCAGTTGAACCATCATTGATAGCTATTACCTCTGTCTCCTGATAGTCCTGCGTAAGTATAGATAATATGGCATCTTTTACTCTGTGCTCTTTGTTGAATACTGGCATACAGAAAGATATCCAAGGTTTTTCTTTTCCTTTAAATTGATTTTCCATGCAATTTGTCTATTAATAATATCGCTTTATTTAATTCCCACGGGTGTATACCACCTCCATTCATAATATCCTTATAACACTCTCCGTGCAACTCAAAGAATTCTGCTGCTAAGTCTATTTCTTTATCATCGACTATTAACGATTTAGAGTTTGGCTTGTCTTCAGATATCTCTATATTAAATATTAGTTCGCATTTATCTAGTTGTACCTTACCTTGACACTTCCACTCATTAATCCATCTAACATAATCAACAGTTTTTACTCCACCAAATATCCAAGTTAGTATGTCGAAGTAGTGTATCCCAATAATATACAATAACCCACCACTCCAATCTTCCTTTCCCCTCCAATTAGCTAAATAGATAGGATCTCTGTGGGCTACCACATTAAGCTTCACGCTATAACCTGAATCCTTCAACACTTTTATTCTTAGTTTCTTTATGCTCTCCATATATCTTAGCTGTGAGATTGTGTATATAGGAGCATCCAATGGATAGTCAAATAGTTCAAAATACGTCATAGTAGGTGGTTTCTCTACAATGACATTCTTATTTGTTTTGAGAGCAGCTAGAGCTTGCTGAAGGTGCATCTTATTTGGAGTCAATAGCACTATCCAATCTGCTTTAGTCTTTAAAAAATCCTCCCATGAATGAACAGTAGAGGATCTAGACCTATCAACATCGTAAGTATCAATTATTTTTCCACCTATATCTTTTATTGCTTGTGTGTGCCTAGAAGATATATTACCTAACCCAGCTATCGCAAAAGTAGGGGGTTTAATCATTGTTGCTCCATTTATTATATTTTAAAGTCTTCTCAATCACATAGTCTACTTCTTTATCAGTCATATCAGGATATAAAGGGAGACTAACTAATCTATTACCAAGCCATTCACTATTTCTTAAACCAACTGCCGGTGAATACTTATCATAGGCTGGCATCTTATGTAATGGCAGGAAATGCACAGAACATCCTATACCATCTTGGTGCATCTTTCTAACGAACTCATCTCTGTTCTCTGATATTATTGGGTACAGGTGTAAACCTGTTCGTTCTAACTTGAATGCTTTATTATATCTATCTACTATTGATTGGCGTTTGTTATCAAGCTCTGGTAACTTTTTAAGTTGTTCTATTCCTATAGCAGCCTGCATATCGTTCATATTCATTTTCCAACCAGGGAACTCTATCGAATATCTCCAGTTATTAGCTCCACCTTCTACATATCTCTTATAGTTATCCTTTGTCTGTCCGTGTGAACGCGCAAGTCTTAACCAATCAGCTTTCTTCTTATCGTTAGTAACTATCATCCCACCCTCTCCAGTAGTCATATTCTTTGTTGCATAAAACGAGAAACAAGCTAAACCTTTGTTGTTCTTAAACTGTCCTGGAGACACCAGATGAGCTGAATCTTGTATAGTTAGTTCGTTAGTTGCTTGCTTTAATCTAACTCCTGTCAGATGAACTCTGACTGTTGGATTGTATCTAATATACTCATCTGGTATAAGAGTATCTTTATTTACATCTATAAATTTTGGCCTATGCCCTGCATGCATGATAGATGCAGCTGATGCAGTAAATGTAATAGAAGGTACTTCAAAAGCAGTATTAGATTTTAAATCTAAAGATTTTATAGCCAGAAATAACGCTGCTGTGCATGAATTAACAGCTACGGCATATTTAGCACCTACATACTCAGCAAATTCTTCTTCGAATTCTTGCACTTTCTTTCCTTGTGCAAGCCAACCAGATTTAAGTACAGACTCAACAGCCTTTATCTCTTTATCATTTATTGAAGGTAACGCAAATGGTATTTTCATAGTCAAAAGGAGCGATTAATATCGCTCCATACCTAATCTATCCTTTGGTACAACAGCACTCTGTATTCTAGCTGGGTTACCAATCACAACACATGAAGCAGGAACATCTTTTGTTACTATAGAACCAGCACCAACTACTGAGTTTTCCCCAATGGTTACACCTGGTAAGATAATTGCTCCTCCTCCTATAGATGCTCCACTACATATTGTTACAGGTCTCCAGTGTTTACCTTTAGATGGTGGGTATTTATCATTAAGTATAATTACACCTGGACCAATAAAGACATCATCTTCAATGATTGTTCCACTAGGTATGAATACTTGACTTTGTATCCTTACATTCTTACCTATTTTGACATCACCTAAGATATCACAGTGAGAACCTATTACCGTATTCTCTCCTACTTCAACGTTGCCACTTATCTGTGTACAAAAGTATACTTCTACTGTCTTATGCAATTTAGCATCTTTGCTTATTGCACAACATTCATGTATTGCCATATTATTCCTCCGACAAGAATTCTTTATTCTTATCTAAGATTAGTTTATTAATGTACGTATCGTCAAATAGTTTAGCATTATTAACTAAACAATGTCCTCCTATCTGACCTTTGATATGATCTAGTACTGGCCTAACAACTTCTAGATTACCCATCTCTGCATAACCATCGTTGTAACTTCTATTAGCATCCTGATATACAACTTCGAACGGAATATTGTACTTATGGCATATCTTATGCATTTCTTTCTCAAATAGTATATTCCATGCATAGTAACTGGTATCCATTAACTTAAGTATCTCTGTAGTTTCTGGTGGCCAATCTAGTATGTATGTATCCTTATTAATTAAGTTAAATATTTCTGCAACCTCTACCACTCTATCTATATCGTTTCCACCAATATATAACCTAAATGTTTTGATAGATTCTGCTAACTTAGGATGCTTTCCTCTTATTGGGATATGAACGGCTTTTTCTCCAAGTGCCCTTATTGTACCAACTGGGAGAGTAGAGTGAATGATAATTGTTTTAGGACTATAGAGTTTATCGTACATCTCGACAGTTTTAATGAACCCATCAAAATATGGAAAACATATATGAAGATAGTTAAACTGACCAACAACATCAGAACTAATATCACGTATACTTATATCCAAAACTCCATCGAAAGCTTTCTTGATGGATTTACCTATTTCTCCTGCTCCTATAACGAGATGTGATGTCTCCATATCCTTTCTAATGCCTCTTTAAATTCTATTTTTGGATACCAACCAAGTTTTCTTAGCTTGGCAGCATCGCCTTTAAGTTTATCTACTTCTCCAGCTCTATCGGGACCATAATATATGTTCTTCTCTTTCTTAGAAATATCGTATAACATATCAGCTATTGTTTTAACTGACCAATCTTTTCCAGTAGCAACGTTATAAACTTCCCCAGGAATACTATCTTCTATCAACTTTATATAAGCAGACACTACATCACTAACGTGTGTATAGTCTCTTGTTTGTTCACCAGTTCCATTGATAGTTATCTGTTTATCCTTGTTAATCTTATCTGCAAAGATAGCTATAACTCCTCCGTAACTATCTGAACCCTGACCTTCTCCACATACATTGAAAGCTCTCACTATAATGACATCTATACCATAAGTAATGTAGTAGGCATATCCAAGTCTATCTGCTGCTATCTTTGTAGCCGCATAAGGACTCTGACCATCTAATGGATGAGATTCATCCTGTATTTCAGTTTGAGCTGTGCCATACTCTTCAGAGCTACCAGCGATAATTACTTTGTTATCAAATGTAGTTGCTACTTCTAATATATTCTTAGTTCCACCAATATTAACATCTATAGATAG
>Ga0180007_10003361_pt1 | contig 17911 bp, 10 predicted proteins | sample MM_PC_MetaG_FD_121122 | JGI IMG/M metagenome (GOLD analysis project Ga0180007, IMG submission 121122) | Groundwater microbial communities from the Aspo Hard Rock Laboratory (HRL) deep subsurface site, Sweden - MM_PC_MetaG | ecosystem: Environmental > Aquatic > Deep subsurface > Groundwater... | reverse complement strand
TGCTTCTTTTCTCCGTTCGGAAAAAGGCAAAGCTACGCCGGTTGAGGCATACGTGAGCTCTGAAACCTGCCCCGCGCCAAATTTTGCCGCGCCCTTTGTCCCCCTCCATGCCAAACCAACTCCGCCTTTTGCCCCCCTCCACGCCGTTCTAAACGGAGCTGTCCCCGCTCGGCGAAGACCAGACAAAGCCGCTCCGGCCGCTTCGGACCCGACAATTCCCAATTTTTGCGTAAACATTAAACCAACCAAAAGCATTGTCACTCCAACCACAAGCGATGATAAATTATTATATTTTCCGATGGCACCCAAACCATTGGCTGCGTCCAAGGCTGTGGAATCAACCCCGATTTCCGTATTAGCCGTTCCCCCACCGGCCACAATTAAAGCCAACCAAATAAAGAAAGCTAAAATCGGCCCGGATATTACATACTTTGTAAATTCGTCCCACCATTGTTTTGCATACGATTGCCCCTGAGGAAAAGAAGCCAAAAGATACGCGAGTGGAGAAAGGACAATCAGAGTCCAAAGCACTACAATTCTCGCTACGAGCACAACCATTAAAACTCCGACTGTAATAGTTGCAACCAAAACCACAATCATTGCCAAAAGGGCTGTGCCAACCAAGTCCCACTGCTGATTCTCCGCGCCCGCCTCTTTAGCAAGATTCTCAAAATCAAACATATGATTAATACCCATTGCCTGAAAAAAATTCGCGCCGGCAGCGGCCTGAAAAGCATTTACAAAAGTCAACATTATCACCTGGGCAAAATCAATAATAATGCCGCAAATTGTTTTACTAAAGTTAATTAAAACTGCCATTAACAAAAGTTTTGGCAGTAATTTTTTATATGAATATGCCTCAACCCGTAAAATCGTGGCAATGGAAATTACAAGCAAAATCAAAACAAAAAACATATTTGCCACGTCGCGGACAATCACCCACCCGGTTACAACCGCTGTGGCGCCCAAAAAATCATTATACCCGGCCACCTGAACCAACATCCCCACTACCCAAGTAAAAATCTTGCCCAGAAGCTTGGCTAATCCGCTGAGCAGATTAATCATGATTATGTCAAAGCTGGCGATTGTTTCCTTGATCCCCTCAGAAATTGCTGAAATGCCCCAAGCTGCCAATGCGCCCGCCCCGACCCAGCCAATTGCCTTGGCAATCGTTCCTGTCCCTACTGCCTCCGCCGGTTTAGAAAAACTAAAAATCCCAAAAGTCAAAGCGCCGGCGAGCGCAACCAATACCAAAACCGCCACCAATACTTTCTTTTTTGGGCTAAAAAATTCAAACATAATTAATCTATTTTCTCTTAGAACCTATCTCAAAAATAGCTTTAAGGTGATTTTTTGGATATTTCGAGCGAAAAATCTGAAAATGGAGAAAGAATAGCAGGCTATTTTGACGAGATTTTCAGATTTTACAGCCGAAAGAAACAAAAATAACGCCAAAGATTATTTTTGAGATGGGTTCTGCTTCCGCTTTACAATATTATACTACAAAAATGAAGACAAGCCAAACTTAACTTACAAGAAACATTACGATTGCCGCGATAAAGATAAAACCTGAAAATAATCCTAAAAACGAACACCCAATAGAAATAAATACTCCAGCGAGAAAACCTGTGGCTTTTTTTGCGACCTTAGCCGCCTGTTCCGCTTTTTCTGAAACATCAAGCATTCCTCCTCCCCCGCCTCCTCCGGCTTTGGCAATTTTTTTCTCTTCTTTTTTGGCCTTCTTTTCCATCACTTCTCCGGCCATGATAGTTGCTTGCGAGGCCATTGAAGAAAAAATTCCGATAATAACAATGACAATGCCAATTAATAAAAGCGGCAAACCAAAAATCAAACCGACTATGGATATTCCGGCTCCCGCGCCAAAAGAAATAAGAGCCCCACCGATTCGCCGCAAAAGAAAAGACGCCCCTTTCCCGGCCTGGCCGGCCTTTTGAATCCCCTGCCCAATTTTTTTCTCTGTCGCGGCTTTTGCTTTTCTTGCAAAAAGCGATGCCCCGGCCGCCTGCTCGGCTTCGGGCGATTCTAAAGTTTCCGGCTCTTCGGGAGGAGCTTCTTCCTCAGGAACCTCGTCCGGCTGATTTGCCGAAGACATTTGCGCTTGGCGTAACTCGCTTTGAAAATTTTGTTCTTCGGGAGTTGCCATTATAATAAGATAATTAAAAATTGTCTGCGTATTTATCTCACAAACTTTTTTATTAATTTATTATACCACAAAAATTATGGAATTGGGAGGTAATATGTCTTGAGCAACGCGATAAAATGAGGTAAATTTAAAGTAGTAAAAGGCGACGCAAAGAGCGCCGCAAGATTCCGCCGATGGCGGAGAAAAAAGGAGGGACAAAGATGGCAAGGTTCTGGGCAATGGTTGCGTTCATGCCGTTCTGTTTTGCCGCGAGCTGTGAAAAAAATGAAATTTTCGCGGAGGCGGACGAAGAGAGCGCGAGCAGAGAATCAGGGATTGATGCCGGAACAAATGCGGGCACGGACATCGACACCAATGCGGATGCTGATGTTGGCACAATTGAAGATGATAATGATTACACAGATGAAAGTGTATTTCTGACAGACTATCCTGATATTGCCGGCGCGTGGACATTTGCGTGCCAGAGTGACATTATCGGAGGGGTTGATTTTAATCTAAATTTCTTCTTTTTTCAAGACGGAACTTCGGTTCGGGGAGTTGAGAGAGAAAGTGAAGACGCCTATTGTCATGGCGTTGTCTTTGGCGACGGACGAGTTTCCTTAACAATGGAGGAAGCTTGCACCGGCTCAACGGTGACATTCGCCGGCGTTGTTATTGATCTCATTTCCATGAACGGCCGCTACTTTTGGGAGTGGATTGATGCTTTTGGAACTCCCCACCACGATGAGGGTGTTTGGCGCGCCGGTCCATCTCCGAACCGCTGTCCGCCATCTCCGAGCGTCAATGGCGGTTGGGTGCTGACCTACGAGAACGGACGTGTGGAATCTGCGGCCATAGCCGTCCGACAAACCGAAAATACTTTCAGGGGACAAAGCCTTGATGGTTGCGAATACCTCGGCGCTTTTAACCTCGCCCCTGAATGCAACGATCTTAGGATCTACCGCCGCTGCCCGGACCTCGCGGGGCAAACGCGGGTGTTGTTTGGTATCATCCGCGATACCGGCCGGATGTCCGGATCGTGGTATGACATGAACGACACCTTTGGTTGTCCGGAGATCAAAGGCGGGTCGTGGTCGGCGGACCGCCCGTAGACACAAAAACCCCGCGGAATTTCCGAAGAGGAAAAGCCGCGGGGAATTTTTTTATATTTTCCAACTTATATTTTTTCCAATAATTTTAAATTTTCCAAAAAAGAGGCAATCGGCGCGCCGCAATTTTCACATAACTCCACCGCGCTCCAGTTTATGCCGGCCGTAATTTTTCTTTCCGTAGATTTTATTTCTTCTCCGCAATTATCGCATTTTGTAACACGCATAGTGGTTTAAATTTAATAATTAATTTTAAAAAAATGGTGGATAAAAAAGCAGTCCTTAAGATTAAAAACTGCTCTTTTAAAAATCCCGCTTAAAACTTTTAAACCAATTTAGGAAAAGGCTCCATGACCAACAATGATTTTACTTCTTCATCACTTAAAACATTTTTTTCTTTTAAAAGTTCTACTAAACGCAAAAGTTTTCCATCGCCCTTGCGCATCAAGACAACAATATTCCCATACTGTTCTACAAGCTTGGTATCAAGATAATCTTTGGTGACCATCTGATTTTCGACATGATCGATTTGCTTCTGCAAAGAATCTAATGCCGGCGCGATGTTTTGTTCAATTACTTCACCGACTTCTATGCCAATATTTTTCAAATCTTCTTGGGTGAGCATATAAAAGTTGAAATAAATAGTTATGTCCTAAGTATATCAAAAAGAAAAATGGCGTCAAATTTCCTTTTTTCGCCCTTGACAAAAACCCAAAATAGCGTAGATTTAAATTAGCAAAAGACGGCGCAAGGGGCGCCGCAAAACTTCCGCCGAGGCGGAAAAGGAGGGTTCGATGGCAAGGTTCTGGATGATGGTGGTGATGGTGTTCGCACTTGGCCTTTCGGCCGGATGCAGTGACGACACGACGTGCACGGATTGCTCGTGCAATCCCGCGCTCTGCGACGGCGGAGACGCGGACGTCGACGACGATGTCGGCCCCGATGCCGACGTGGATTCCGATACGGACACCGAGAGCGACGGCTCATCCTGCGATTCCGACGATCCGGCGCCGATCGTCGCCTTTGTCCAGCCGACGGATGGCGCGGAAGTGACCGGAGCCCAGACCGTGGAAATTTCGGTCACTGACCGCTGCGGCGTGAGCGAACTAACTTTGGCCGTGGACGGCGCGCCTTCGGCAACATGGACCGAAGAACCGTACACCTGGGTTTGGGACACAAGCGGGCTTGTGAGCGGCAACCATACGCTTACCGCGAGCGCTACGGACGCAATCGGCCAAACGGGGTCGGCAACTGTTGAAGTTAACGTTCAAGCCGAATGCCTCACTCCAACCAACTGCCCTCCCCGAGTACGCATCGTCTATCCCACAGCCGGCTCGCGCGTCTGCGGCACGCTGAATGTTGAAGCTACGGCCACGGGCGAAGATGACGTCACTGAAGTGGAATTCCAGGTCGGCGACATCTCTCTTGGTGTTGATAACACCGCGCCATACCAGGCAGAGTGGAACACAACAGCTCTGGCTGATGGAAACCACTCGCTCACTGCCACGGCCCGAGATGCAAGCGGCCAAGAAGCGTGGCACACAGTGAGCGTCGCCGTGGAAAATACCGGAGAGGTTTGCGACAACTTGCCCACGGCCGTGATCGTGGAACCCGCGGACGGAAGCTATGTGCACGGCAACGTGACGGTCCGCGTGAATGCTTCAGACGACATCGGCGTTGTCCGAGTACGCGTGTTCGTGGATGCGGGCATGGTTTGGGAGGATACTACCGCGCCCTTTGAGGGCACTTGGAACACGGACGACTTCACAGAAGGTCCTCACCTCCTGCGAGCAGAATCCACGGACACGGCAGATCAGCACAGCGCGGACGCGTCAATCGAGGTGGATGTTGATCGCACTCCGCCGACAGTTGCGATCACGAGTCCCTACGATGGCGAGGCCGTTTCAGGCACGCGGGTTGTTGTCGCCAACGCGACTGATAACCTTTCAGTCGCGAGCGTGACATTCAACGCCACCGGCCGCCTCACGCGATCATTCACTGACACCGAGGCGCCGTTCGCGTGGTCACTGGACTTTCCGGCGATGACGGCGTGCGGCGATAACCACGTCGTAATCGAAGCTGTGGCAACCGACCACGCCGACTGGACTGCTACGGATACCGTTTCTGTGGTACTCGAGTATCGGACAGAAGTCTGCAACGGTCGGGACGACGACTGCGACGGCGTCTGCGACAATGGATTCCCGTGTTGCGCAGACGCACCCGGCTGTACCAGCAGTTGCGCTATCGTCGGCCTCGCGGCCTGTGCAGGAGGCTTGTATGACCCAACGAGCGGTCTGTGCTGGCAAGAACCGCCAACCGACTTCGAGGTATCCCGGGCTGACGCGATAGCGTATTGCGACACCTTGTCACTCGGCGGATATGGAGCGGGCGCGTGGCATCTACCGACAATCAACGAGCTGCGATCGCTGATCCGCGGTTGTCCAGGCACGGAGACAGGAGGCGTCTGCCCCATCACTGATTCAAATCTCAGTGGCTACTACACCAGCGGCTGCGAGGGGTGTACCGAAGATGCCGGACCGGGTGCAGGCGGAAATTATTGGCCCGCCGAGATCACTGATACCTCTATCTTCTATGAGTGGTATCGGTCGTCGTCGCCGCTTGACGGGTCTCCCTCCAACGCTTGGTGGGTGAACTTTAGCACTGGGGAGGTGGATCAAGACTATCACTTCCCAATTCTGGTAGCCATGTACGTCCGCTGTGTTCGCCCCGGACCATAGCGAAAACCCCGCGGAATTTCCGAAGAGGAAATGCCGCGGGGAATTTTTTTATTCAAAATAAAATTTTACGCGATTGAATGTTGTACTTTATTAAAGTCCGGCACTTGACAAAATCTTAAAATAGCGTAGGTTTAAAGTAGCAAAAGACGGCGCGAGGTGCGCCGCCAAAATTCCGCCGAAGAGGCGGAGGGAGGGCTAGGGTTCATGAAGTGCGCGACTTGCGGGGCCGAGATCGACCCAACCAACTCTTTCTGCGAATGCGGAGCGCCTATTCCGGGACCCATTTTTTCGCCAGCGGCGGCTAGCAGGCCGACGGGGACACCGCTTCCCGAACAGAAGAAGCGATGTCCTTTCTGCTCGGAGGAAATCCTGGCAACGGCCACGAAGTGCAAGCACTGCGGGTCAATGATCACTCCGGTCAACGAACCGCAGGCCGATGAAGTCTCCTTGGAGCCCCTCTGGAACGCCCTCAAGATCATCCTCGCAATCATTGTGGCCATCATCGCGGGCGTTCTCTGGTACACAAAAACCCACAAAAGCTGCGATGAGAAGTATCGGGAATGCCAGGCGGAAGCTATCGGCTGGGCCGGCAAAGGGCTCTGCGACATGAACTACAGCCGCTGCAAGGGAGGCCAGAAAGAAATACGCTAGGCCAGCGCGCCCTGAGTATAAACACGAACCCCGCGAAATTTCCGAAGAGGAAGGATCGCGGGGACTTTTTTATTTATTTTACTTTAATATAATAAAATCTTAATTGTTTTGTGATATAATAAGTTCAAATGCCAACGGGTATTGACAAAATACTCAAAATACGATATATTAAAGGGTGTTTTAAATTGGCTTAAAACCCAGGTGAAAGCGTGATATTCTTCGAGTCCCTCGACTACGCTCGGGATAAACTTCGTAGAGAAGTTCTCGACGCGGCCTTCGGCCTTGCTCGAACAATAATATTCTTTCGCGTGGGCTTTATGGCCCCAGACACGGATAACCCGTGTTTGAAACAAGGGTGTTATTCCCTGAGCGACGCGCAAGCGGAGTCGAAGGGAGGCCTTCGACAAGCTCAGGCCATAAGTGGAGGAAAGTCATGAAGAAGTTCTGGATGGTGATGCTCGCGATCGTTGCCTGCCTTTCGGCAGGACTCCAGACCGGCTGTCCCGATGGGGACGACGACTGCGCTTCCGATCCGTCGCTCTGCGACCCCGACTCCGACACGGACAGCGACGCCGGCGCGGACGCGGATGCCGATGCAGACAACGACGTCGTCGAGGACGACGCGGGCACGACGCCCGAGACGGACAACGACGCGGATGTTGACGCAGACATCGACGGTTCCACGACGACTTGCGATGGGGGCTGGCTTGACCCGGCCACCGCACTCTGCTGGCAGAATCCTTCTCTCGCGAGCGGCCCGCGCAATCCGCTCTCATGGGACGAAGCCGTGGCTTACTGTAATAGTCTCCACGAATCCGGTTCGTGGCGCCTGCCAACAATCAACGAGCTACGTTCGCTCGTGCATGGCTGTCCGGAGACCGAAACCGGTGGCGCCTGCGGTATGACTAACGCGTGTCTCAGTCTTGATTGCATGAACATAGCATGTAGCGGATGTCCGGAGCTTTATACACCTCCCACCTACTGTCCGGCGGTGCTGGATGGTCCGCATTTCGCCTACTGGTCGTCGTCGCACATGGACGACGGCATCAACACGTTGTACCTCGACTGTAGCAGAGGTAGCGTGTGGGGACGCTCCGGAGTGTATAACGAGCTCGATGTCCGCTGTGTTCGGTGACGAAAGCCCCGCGATTCTCTGAAGAAGGGAAACGCGGGGCAATTTTTTATTCAAAATATTTCTTACTATTTTGGAACAACTATTACATTACCCATAAAATATGTCCAAGGATCTTTGCCGGATTCTGTTGCCGCACATTCGTCCGCTCCTCCCGCCAAACTCGCATCATAGCACCCATTACTCGTCGGTCCAGGCGCGCCCGGACACGTCCCATTACACCAACCCCAGTTATCTTTGAGTTGTACTCTCGGTTTGAAAACACAGCAGGAACCGTTGCCGACAATCGCGCCGTTCACATTTTCGGGGCAGGAGTTTCGGGCGTAGCATTCAGTGTCAGTATCTGAAGTACAATCATCTATACCTGTGCCGTCCCTGGGGCATTTGTAAGTGTGGGTAAATTCAAAGTAATCTTCTGTGCAAGCATCTGTTGAATGGGCAAAGTCAGTGTTGTTGCAGGCGTCACGGCCGAGGTGGTTTCTGTAGCGGGCGTTTCTTGTGCCGCTTTGATCTCCGTGATCTCCCCAATCAACTGTGACAGCTGTAATCGGGCCGGCGTTTTTGTCGGCCGTGCCGAAGAATCGCATAGTGGCAACATATTGACCGCCGTAGCCGACGACGTTTATTGGTTCAGTGACGTCGGTAGAAGTAAAGCCAAGGCCGGAGATGCCGCCGACCGTAACTCCGTTCACGAGCGTTCTCCCCACTTCAAGAAGGGGCATACACTTGTTGCCGATGCAGTTTGTGATGGGCCAAACTTGGGGCGGTGCGGGCCAACCTTGCCCTCCTGGCGCCACGCCATCTTTTGGCGTAATATCCCAGGCGGAGCTTAAGAGCGTTCCACCGTATTTTCCAACATACAACGATTCTGTTTCCGCCGCGGGATCCCACGTTACTCCCCTCGTATATACTTTGGCAAAAATTTGACTTATGCGCTGTTTCGCTTTGGTAAGCGGATCTGTTTCAGTAAACGTACTGCCAACCGAAACCGCGCCTGCGGCATAACAAACGCCCTCCCGGCAGACCCTAGTTCGACAGGCGTCGTCGCGAGTGCAATATTGGGTTGGGCTTATAACGCTTGACCTATTTTGCACGCATCGCCCATTCACCACTGGTGACACCATGCCAGCCCGGCAATGAGATATTATAAAACCTCCGGGGATGGAGTATTCGGAATAAGGAGTATAGATTTCACCTAGACCAAGATTATCAGCCAAAACATCGCTCCCATCACAAATACCGTCAAAACATAAGGACCCCCCCGCGCAATCAGTATCTCTAGTGCACGATGTGGAACAAACCACCGCCGCGCAAGTAATCCTTCCGTTACAATCCGCGTCCGTCGAGCAAGGAGTACCTCTCCCCGCCCCTACTGATCCAATATCCATGGAATACGGCCTGGCTTCAATGGGCACCGCGATGCCGGTCGTCGCGCCGGCGGGTAAGGGATCCGGGTCAAGAGTAAACCCCGATTCACAGGTCAAACCCATGTCCCGAGAATTTGTGAGATCAAGAGAGGGCAATTTTATTGCTCCATCGGTATCTCGACGGCAAGTAGGAATACTGAACAAATTATCTTCAGGAATATTTATTGTATTGCCAAAAAGTTTGGGCGAAATGTTATAGACATAAGCCATATATCTTCTAACCGGGTCCGTGGCAGTATCAAATCTTATGCGATAAGGAGCGGCCGGATCAGGAGCTTCCCAGGCGCGATTTGTCCAAGCTTTATTGGAGTCAGTCACGTCTATATCCTGTGAAACCTTAACAACGCCCTTGCAGCCAAAATATTGAGGGGAACTGCCCGGACTCAAAGTAGAAATTCTGTTTCCGCTTGAATCCGTCGAATACACGGGTACGCCTTCCTTAACACAATCATCATATAGGCTGGTTGAATACGCCTCGTATGAATAAATTAAATATGAATAACCCCTGTACTCCCTTACCTCGGGGAGATCTGCCAAATTACACGGCAGTCCCGTATCTTTATGCCAAGAATCTTTTGGCACGCAATGATACGGGCAGTCGTTGTCCAGAGCGATACGATCACAAAGACCGGGGTTAAGAGAATCGCCGCAATTACCCATTATAATCAATTCGTCCATTGAACACTCAATGGGCGACTCTTCTCCCCACGTGGGACTAACCCGCGGAGTGCCAACGGCCGCGTCAATGGCAGGAGCCAAACATCTAAGAGCTGTCTGGTCACGACCATTATCACATATATCCGCTTCGGCGAATCCTAAAGTAGCGCAGTAATAGTTGCTCGGGTGCTTCTCTTTATTCGTATAAAGGTCGGCTGACGCGCAAAGGTGGACATTCTGCTTAAAAAATCCAGCCTCAAGGTAATTATTGAAAATATCCGGCGTGCCCGGAATCTGGTCTATCGGATACCACGTTAAGCAGGCGAATTGATCAGGATCTCCATTTATTGAAGTTGCTGTGTCGCGCTCAAGACAATAACCCTGCCAACCCAAAACCGTATCATCGCGCTGGGAAGCGGTGCACTGGCCAGCCCCCCTGCATACACCGCCCGGACAACCTGAATTGCTGGTACAGCTTTTTCCCGCGTTTGTCCCGCCGACGCAAGTTTTACTACCGCCGCAATCTACATCATCAATACAAATTTTTCCCGGCGTTGTTCCCCCGACGCATACCAACGGGATAGTTTTTGTTTTATCGGAAAAATATTTAATCACGGCTCCGCCGCTGTAAGAAATTTTTTTATAAGAACATTCGCAGGCATTGGGCAGTGTCCCGCCGCAAGTTCCCGCCGCGCATCTTCCCGCCGAATCATCTCCGGGACAGTCGGAGTCAACAACACAACTTTTACCAACGTCCGTTCCCTTGGCGCACGCCTTGGCGCTGCAATCTCTGTCTTCCGTACATATTTTTCCCTCCATTACTCCGCCAACGCAAATTTTTTGTTTTTCACAAACATTAGCGCCGGCAAAACCCGGTTTTTTACTTACTAAATTTTCCCCCGCGTCTCTCACGGCTATGGTTATAGTATCGGGAAAGGGCGACGATTGCTCGGGATAAGCGCGGCAAGACGCCGTTTCCGCGCTTGTTTCGTCAAGCTCCGTAACCGTTCCCGGAAGGAAAGGATCGCCACGGAAATTTGTAACGCAAGCATGATTGTAACATTTCCCATTATCTCCGCAACGAGAACCGTTTATATTGCTTGCGCAAAAACCGTCTGGCCGCGTGCCACAGGAAGTTAGCAACGCACCATCGGTATCAAAACAACGGTTTTCCTTAAACACCAAGGCGAGATTGGGATTTGCATCTGTGCCAATATTCACGCCTCGTAAATCAGACGCCTGATATTGGTTATAAATAGAATCACCGGAATAATCCATTCCTTTGAATGTGACGTCGCGAGAAATATATAAATCTTTACTTAAAATTTTGCGATTGGTTTCTACTTCGGTAGATTCTAATTGTTCTGTGCACTGCGCGGTTGCTTGGCCGACTTTGGCATATTTGCGGCAAGACGAAACCATGTCGCACAGAGTTTTTTGCCGTCCGGTTTGCGGATCAAAAGTTGAGGTCGTACCCGAGCAAGTCAGCCACTCGCCGCAGACGCGGTCGCGGCGGACTTGGACAAGACGGTTGGAATCATTTGGCTGAACGACGACGGGTTGGGAACCGCTAACGCTAGGGGTGACGGTGTAAGTTTGCCCCTTGTAAGTTATTTCGCACGAAGAACCTGCCGCACACGTAACATCAACCACCGTCCGTCCTCCGCTGTTATAAGTGGAAGAACATCTCCATCCCGACGCGCCTATTCTCGGTGACGGAGGACCCGGGCAGTCAGCCACAGTATTACAAACAATGCCCGGAATGTCATACACATTTAGACTTGACCCTCCAACTATTGAACCATTAACACAAAGTTTAAAACTTTGTCTTGTATTATCAATCGGCGCGACAAGTCCGCCCGGATCGCCTGTTTTATTTTCAGAACTTAAATATGTCGCGCTAGTATTTTTATCCAACTGCGGATTGCTTGTGTCATTAAAGAGTGCGCAACCATCTCTTTGCGAAGCCATGCCATTACAATTTCCCGAACTGATTTTGTCATTATTGACGTAATAATACGCCGCGCCGAGCGGATCCTCTGTAGTATCGGCCGGATCAACAAACTTCGTGCACTGATCAGCCTGTGGAATACACTCGCCCACCCATCCGGAATACGGACAAGAACGTTTATTGTAAGAAACAGTGCAAGTCGTGCCCGGCTTTCTCCCCGGTGACGGAGTTTCCGTTATTGGTACACTGCAAGTGCAAAAACCATCGCCCGCTCCATCAATGTCGATTCCGTCACCCGGTTTATCCTGGCAAACATACGGTAAAGTGCAGCTGGCATCGCCATTTTTCCATATATTGTAATAACCGCCGTTGAAATTTGCCGGATCGCATGGTTCAAGCGGATCTGTCCCCTTTTTAAACCATCCGGAAACGCTCTGACCGCCCAATTGAACATTATCTTTCCATTCGCAAAGCCGCGGCTCGGGGTTTTTGAAATATAATTTCCCGCCGTCAGTTGTGGTGTATTCTTCGCAAGCAAGGAATCCGACTTGGCAGAGAATTCTTCCAGTCGGAGAATTGTAAAAATCCGGATTGGCCAAGAGGTTTACCGTATTGTATTGCGCCTTGCCGTCTTCCCCTACCTTCACATTTCCGGCGGCGTCCAGAGTCGGCGAACCAAACTCAGCACATCCTTTATTTTGCGCGGCGCATTCATACGCGTCGTCTACAACAATGTAGGAGAATGAATCAGCCGGAATTGTGACGTTGTCAGACAATCTTTCTTCTTCCGAAAGTGATGGATCGCTGTCATTTTCCGTGTTGTAGGTTTCCGCGGCGGCCGAGGCGTTATTGTTTGTCTTCAATAATTTTGCGCAGCCGGCAACGTCAGGCGAACAAAGCCGCGAGAAAGATTTTAGATAGTGTAAACCGTTGGCACGGTCATAATAACTTGCGCAGCCAAGCTGGGCTTGCGGCAAAAGCGCGGAAAGAACACATTCGCCGCGGTCAGCGCTCCATGATCCTCCGGAAGTGGTGCAAGCGGCAGCGTCGGTAATTGAAGTATCAATCGCAAAAGACCGATCGCAAGAAATCGGCGTCGTCCAAGAATTTTTAACTACGTAAATATATGATTGGACTTCGCGCAAAATAATATTATCAAGATAAACCGGCGTTCCTCCGCCCACCGCGGAAATTCTTAAAGTTTCTCCCCCTCCGGCGACGCCCCAGTCAACATAAACCGGCCCGAGCGAAAAATATCGCCAGTCAAAAGAAAGATTGGTCGGACTTTTGGTCGCCGAACTGAATTCCTTGCTGGCACGATCATCAATACCTAGAAATTTTATATCAAGACGGCTGTTTCCTTTGGCCCAAAAAGATAATGTATAAAGGCCGCCCTGGCGGATTGATGCTCCTAAATTTTTATCAATTGTTCCCGTAGCGCCAAAAGACAAAGATTTTCCGCCAACAACCAATGATTCAGAACTTATGGTTGGCATATCTGCTTCGTCCCAGCCGGTTGCCGCGCCATCGGCGGCGTCATCAAAATTATCATTTAAAATCACAGCCGTATTTGCTCCGGCATTGCCACGATAAGCTCGGCAACCAACAGCTTCATTTGAACATGTTCGCGATTCGGGTAGATAGACGCTGTAGATACATTCGCTCTTTACCGTATCCCATCTTCCGCCCGACGCTCCGCAATCAGCCGCCGTGGAAAGTGTTTTGCGGTATGGATGGCAGTCATCAGTTGCCACAATTGTTTTTGAGTAGAGCCGATAATGTTTCAAGCCGGCTGAGTCGTAAAATTCGCGGCAATCAGGATTGATAAAAGTATCTGCTTTGGTACAAACGCCGGTTCCTATTACTTGACCAGTGGCTGAATCCGACAAATCGGCGCAATCTATACCATTGGATGCCAATGTTGTGCATGGCGCCGTGCCGCCATCCGGATCCGGGCTATCGGGAATAGCTGCGATACTAAGATTACTCCGTTTCAAGCTCCAAGTCTTTAATTGATATCCGGTTGTATCGCTTCCTTCCCAAGTATAAAAATTTCCCGAAGTAGCGCCCGGTTTTTCACAGCGACGAACATAATTAAAATTAGCCACGGCTTCATTTTCCAAACTGGTAAATTGATCACAACCGGCATCCGCGGCGCTGCAAGTCCGCCCTGTTTCCGGAATAAAGTAAACCGGAAATTTATCTTGCTCAAAATCAGTCGCCACTTGTTTAAATGTTTGATAGCCAACGCATTCAGCCGGACAATAATCGTCCGGATAGCTTGCCACGCCGGGAACAGTTGGATCGCCGTTTGTCGGCCGGTATTGCTCGCAGCCTACATCTTTTTCTTCGCAGGCCTTGGCAAAATTTCCGCACTGCTCGGCATCGTTTGTTTTGTTCAGGGCGCCGGTTGAAGCATAGTCATAGCAAGAATAATAATCCGGCGCGGTTTTCAAATATAGGGCTTCGCCGGTTCTTCCCCATCCTTCATGATATTGCGAAGCAAAAGCTCCTTCTTCAATTTGCACGGCATCAATTAAACAATTTGAACCTGACAAACGTAAACTTAAAGTTGAACCAGCCCCCACGGCGGTTTTCACGATTGTCACTCTCTGATATGCGGAAGCGGCCGGTAAATCAGTGGCAAGCCCCTCAAGAACCGCTAATCCCGAACATATCTCTGTATCGCTCACATTTTTCACATACAAAGATAAAGTAAAAGTCCGGCCGACTTTAGGCTTGTCCAAAATAATATTTCTTTCAAATAGAGCCGTGATGCGCAACGCTGTCCGGCCGAAATAAGTATCACTCGATGCCTCGCCCGCGTTTGGCCAATCAAGAAAAGTATCTGTGCCGTAAGCCGCGTTATCCGTAAAATTTTCAAAACTGCTGTTTGTGACTAAATTTAATTTTGTATCTGAAGTTGTGCGCAAAAATTCATTACAGCCGGGTTCGTTGCACTGGACAATATTTTTATTGAAGAAAATTCTGTCAGTTCGGCGGGCCGCGGTTCCAGAACCTGTAAGCGCGTCTTGCCAGAGCCAGTCATCGCCGACTTTTGATTGCCGGTCAGAATACCAACGACAGCCAATATCATCGGCATTACAAGGCGGACCGTAATCAACCGTGTTTGTCACATAAGCGACATTTTGTCCGTCACTTCGTTTTAAAAGTTTACAAGTATCATATTGCGCGTCGCATTCGTCGCCGTCCAGCCGCCAAATATTTTTTTCTCTGGTGCAATATCCCCAGCCGCCTTCACAATTTCCTTGATCGTCTTCGGCAAGACAAGTCGGCGAATCAACGCAGGTTTCCTGGCGGAAACTGTTTTCTGTGGTTTGAAGGAGCGGCCCGTAAACCCGCGCCCGGCATTGTTCCGCCGGCGCTTTCAAAATCCAGTTCGGATCAATTAAATGGCAATACGGATGTTCGTTGTCAGCCTCGCCCGCGGCATTGCAATCGTAAAATCGGTCAACTACTTCTTTTAAACTAACCGGCTCGCTTCCGGTCTGACTTTGCGCGGCAATTTCCCAGCCGATTGAAATAATTCTCGCTTTGCGAAATTTTACTAAATTGCTGTAACAATATTTTGAAGCATAACAGTTTGGGTCTTGATTCGCGGCCAAATCGGACGGCGGGACCAAGGCCCACTCACCGTGCAAATATTTTTTCTCAATCGCTTCGGCTACGGTAAGCGGCGCTCCGGTTTGCGCCTGCCGAACTGCCGCTTCAAATTTTCCATCCATCACACAATTGTTTGTCCCCTTAAATTTATCCGGACAAACAATAAAATCGGCTAAAATATCATAAGCGCCGCTTTCTTTAATTTGCGGCACAAGCAAATCGGCAAAAGCTAATTCTGCGGCGCGCCGCCCACCCCAGGCTGTCCCCTCTTCTGAAGTTGCGTCTTCTCCTTCCGGAAAAAGATCGGCCAGGGAAAACATGCCTTTGCTGAAAATTCGTTCCATTGTTTTGGAAAGAAGAGTGCTGACAAAAGTAGAGGCAAACATGGTTAAGATCTGTGATCCTCCCGCGGCAAGCGCCTGGGACATCATGGCCTGCTTTTGTTCTTCCGCCATTTTCGGATCTTTAACCATCCCTAAAGACGCCTCTCTAATCACTTCGGCGGGCGTTTTTACTTTTCCGCTGATAAATTCTTCCACCGCCTTAAATCCTTTACCTTCTTGTCTTTCCAACAATGACACATCTCGAGCCGCCTGCTCCGCGTTAAAAGCGCCGACATAAGTACTGATCGCCAAATCAAGATCAGTGCCCGCGCCATAACCTATTTGAAATTGGGAGGCCGCTTCCCTCAAAAAATCTTCTGTTTGCACTTCGGCAATAAACGATTCCCAGTTTGATTGGATCGCAGACCATTCGCAACTCGGTGGCGGCAATCCTTCCGCGTAAGTTTGTGAAAGTTGCAATTGAAGAGCAAGCCCCACTCTCGGATTCGGCGGCGCGCAAAAATTAATGCCAACCATCCCGCTAAAACTTCCAATAAATTCCCCTGCCGCGTCCAAACCGGCATTTGCCATATAATCCCCCCACCCATCGGTGGAAAAAAGCGGCATTTGTCCTTTTCCTCCGGAAGCTATGCCCACGGCCAAATCGTAAGCGATTTTTTGCGCGAAACGGGAAGCGGCGTTGATTAAAGCCATTGTCCCGGCGTTCACCACCAAAACTTTCAAATAATCTTGTATGTAGATAAGTGTCGTCTCCGTGTTGGTTATGGGGTCTGTGACGACAAGCTGGGCCGCGGCCGGACGAGCATACAAAAAGACGCCGCCCAAAACTTGCGTCAAAATAAAAAATACCAAAACCGCGCTTACTGTCCATCTTCTTGCTTTTTTATTTTTTTGAATGAAGGACATGCTCCGAATGAATTATGAATCAAGAATTATGAATTATGAATTTTGACTTTTTAATCAACCCGTTTGTAATTTTATTTACCTTAATCGTCTGCTCGGCACTCTTATTGAAGATTTCATTTGTAATGTAACCGATATCTCTGGCCGCTAACAATTGATTCTGAATTTCTGTTAAAGAACCGAGCGCCATTGAATAAAACTGTATCTTTTCTTTAAACGACTGTCTACTAAATCCCTCCGCAATATTAGACGTGAAGGAAATTCCCGCGCGACGCAATTGACTGGTTAAACAAAATAATTCATCTCTGGGGAATAAATTAGTTAATTTATAAATGTCCAAAACCAATTTATGCCCTTCTTTCCACGCATCTAGGTCAGTAAAAGATTTTATCCTTCCTGATTCATGATTCATAATTCCTAATTCCCCTTATTCACGGTTTCTTCAAAAATTTTCATCAGGGTTGCGTCATCAACACCCTGAAGAGTTGTCTCGTCAACTCCGGCTTGGCGCAAAATTTCCCTGAGTTGGTCCGGCGTCATCTCGCTCGCGTTCACATTTGACGGCAATGGAGAATTTGTGTTGGTGCCGCCGCTGGGCATCCCACCCCCGACACCATTCAGAGTCTCGTTATAAAGTTCCAGAAGAGTTTTATCGTCAAGACTCGCGAGGGTCGCGTCATCAACTCCGGCCTGGCGCAGGGCATCGCGCACTTCTTCGGCCGTGGCGGTACCAGCCAAAAATCCTCCTAATTCTTCTCCCTCGGCGGGCGGCGCGGCGGTTGGTTCAACTTTAGCCACGCCCTCTTCTATTTTCGGACAAATTTTTCCGGCCGCGCAATTTGGGTCATTCCCCGAAGCTATTTCTTCTTTATCGGAAAATCCGTCCGAATCAGAATCTGCCAAATAAGGACTTGTCTCATAAAGATAGGTTTCATCATAATCGCTCAATCCGTCATTATCAGTATCTGCTTCTTTCATCGCGGTTATTTTTTCCGCTTCTTGTTCAAGTTGCGACTTCCACAATCCTATATCTTGACCGTACCGCTCGAAAGGCGCCCGTAAATATTTTGGATATTGCCAAATTATTCCAAGGACTGCGATCACGCACAAAATTACCAAAATCGTCACCCCGATTTTGATTCGGTGCTCTTTTTCCGGGTCATTTTTTATTCCTTCCATACTTTAATATATTATAGCACAAATATATATGGTCGGAAATACCGTCAAATACT
>Ga0180007_10003360_pt1 | contig 17921 bp, 17 predicted proteins | sample MM_PC_MetaG_FD_121122 | JGI IMG/M metagenome (GOLD analysis project Ga0180007, IMG submission 121122) | Groundwater microbial communities from the Aspo Hard Rock Laboratory (HRL) deep subsurface site, Sweden - MM_PC_MetaG | ecosystem: Environmental > Aquatic > Deep subsurface > Groundwater... | reverse complement strand
TATCTTCACCGAAAGACCCATGTTTAAAAAAGTTTTTCAGGTTTCTAAAGGGGTAATTTTAAGCTTCCGAGGTGTGTAGTTGAAGGTGGCTAGTTGAAACTCATCCCAGTGAAATTATTTGAAGACCGTATTTTTCGATATCTTCTTTCGGCCAGAAAAGGTTATCTATTTTGAATTTAGCCACATACTTTACTTTTTTTGTGATTTCTCTGCCTGTATAGTTTTTTGTTTTTGGATTCCACTCTTTAAGAATTAGAGTGTCTCCTTTATTACATTTCCAATCGGCAAGACGCAATTCATAGTTTTTCTTGTCTTCTATAATTGCTTGAAAGTATTTCGGCCAAACCTTTTTTTCTATTTTCATAAATACATTATAACCAAAACTTAGAAATTGTTAAGTTTTTAAGGGTCGAACCCTCCGCCTTCGCCAGCTGGCGAATGGCGGAAGGGGTTCGTACCCTATTGAAATTATTAGTCGGAACATCCTTTCATAACAGCCTTATCTACTCCCGAGGTGGTTAAGGTGTAGTCCCTTTTTCCTTAAACTTCTTATCCTTCGCTTCGCTCCAAAGTCGCTCGAACTCATTTTACCAAAAATTACTGAAAATTGTTAGCTCCGGCCTCCATCGCTCGCTTCGCTCGCGATTACGGCGGGCAAGCAGGCTTTTCTTCTCGGCCTTCGCTTCCCACCGGAGAAATTTTCGCTAAGCGGACATACCCATCAGAAGAAAAGAGTAATTATCAATGGAATTACAGCTATAAATATCGGGAGCGACTATTTACGCAAGCGCTTCGAAGTTCTTGAAATATAACTTTACTCCTTCAGTAGCTGGCGATACATCTCAAGAGCGACGAAAGAAAGGGCAATAATTGTTGGTCCCAAGATAATACCGAATAACCCAAAGAGTTGGATTCCGCCGAGAACCCCAAATAAGATGAAAAGAGGATGAAGTTTTGTTTCTCCTGCAACGATTTTTGGACCTACGACGTTGTCCATCAGCAGATTTGAACCGATGCACCATACAACCAAGCCTATGCCACCAACCAGATTGCCGGATAACATGAGATAAGCTGCGGTGGGAAGCCACACGAGGGTAATTCCGACTACAGGTATAAGTGAAGCCAAGCCATACAAAGCCCCCAAAAGTACAGGTGAGGAAAGACCAAAAATGGCAAACCCTACTCCCCCTAACACTGCCTGAATTGCTATGACGATAAAATTTCCACGTATCGTTGCTGTCATAACTTCAGTAGCCCGGGAGGCTAGACGCTCGGTATCAGCTTGACTTAACAGGTTAATACTAGTGACATAATGGATAATAGTTTCTTTGTGCATTAGGAAATAAAAAGTTACGAGTAGAGTAAGGAAACCATTAAGAATAAATCCAAAAGCTTGGGAGAGTATGGCTGTTAAACTCGTTGACACGAAGCGAAGGGAAGTGACGATATATTTATTGACTTCAAACTCAAAGTTTTGGGTGGAAATTCCCCATTGATTAAGGTAGCCATAGACAGCTTGTGTCAATTCATTCCTTGTTCCCGCATTAGCCTGAATGAAGGCAAGTACATCACCCGTCTCGCTTACGAGAAGTGTGACAATAATTGAAAGAGGAATGGACACAACGAGAATGGATACGAATATCGCGAGTGTGGCAGAGATCGTTTTGGGCAATCGCAATTTTTGGTGCATGTACGCAAATAACGGGTTTAAGAAGACGCTTAAGATAAAAGCGGTGAGAAATATAAAGAGGAATGGTTGGAGTATGCGAAAAAGGAGAAACAACAACCCAAGAACAACGGAAAGTGTGGTGCCCACAATAAGTACTGATCGCATGGTAGCGGATAAACCGGGTTTCATTTTTTCTCCTCCACAATTTCTCCCTCCACTTCGTACCCTTAGTACGCCAAAAATAGCGATGGTAAAAAGCTAAGCAGTACTAATGTGATGATAATAATTACAAGCCACTTTTTAAGATTCATGGACGCAGTTTATTCAGGATTTCCCCCAATTTTTTAATTTCTTCTCCGTATCTTCCCCAATCTCCCTCTTTTTGGGCGCGGATGGCTGCTTCATACGTCTCGGCAGCCTGTTTGAGAGGATTCTCTTTACTCGTGTCGGTAGCTGCTTTCGATGGAGCTGTTTCTCCTGCTGGTTTGGCTTGTTGGCCGATACCGGTGCCAAAGAGTCTGGCGAGTCCTGCTTCCAGTGTCTCTTCCATGGCTATTTTGTTTTCATAGGCAACAATTACCCGCTTGAGTTCCGGAATTTTGCCTGTATCTGCCTTGAGGTAGAGCGGTCGGACATAAAGGAGAGATTCTTCAATTGGGATGGCTAGAAGGGATCCTTGAATGACTTGTGAGCCGCGCTGATCCCATAAGGAGATCTGCTGACTGATTTCTGCGTCCTGGTTGATTCGGCTAATGACTTGTTTAGGTCCGAACACCAGTTTGTCCTTGGGGAAGCGATAGACGACCAGTTTTCCATACTGCTCTCCGTCATTTCTGGCGACCATCCAGGCGGAAAGATTATCTTTGGCCCGTGGGGTAAACGGCAACATCAGAATATACTCCTCGGTTTTTTCTCCCGGAAGCTTCATGATCATGTGGCGAGGTGTCATTGCGGGAACCTTGCCGTCAGACTGTTGTTCTCCTTCTTGAGCAATGGCTGGTATTTCCCACAAGTCCTCCTTGTTGTAAAAGATTTGCGGATCGTCCATGTGATATGTGGTGTAAACAGCAGTCTGTAGAGTAAAAATGTCTTCCGGGTAACGTAGATGGGGCAAGAGGTTTTTGGGCATGTCGGAAAGCGGACGGAAAGTTTTAGGGAATATTTTTGCGTAGGTTTTGATAATTGGATCGTCCGGATCGGCTTGATAAAAACTCACCGTTCCGTCATACGCATCCACCACCGCCTTGACTGAGTTTCTAATATAATTAACTTTACTACCGTTTAGGGGCAATGGTTGAGAATATGGATATCTATCGGTTGAAGTATACGCATCAATGATCCAATAGAGTTTTCCTTCGGTAATAACTAAATATGGATCGCGGTCGTATGTTAAAAACGGCGCAATATTTACCACCCTCTCTTTTACATTCCGGTTATAAAGAATGCGGCTTTCGGAGGTTATATCACCTGATAAAAGCATTTTGAGTGAGCCGAAGCGAAAAGCGTAGAAGAGTCGTCGTAAGGGGGAGTTGAGTTCCACTCCACCCTGACCGGCATATGTCGTGTAAACATTCTCTTCTCCTTTGGGATAATCGAACTCTTTTGATTTTGTTCTAACAATCACATAATCGTTTACCAACTCGCCAAAGTAAATTTCCGGCTTGTTGACTTGGAGTTCTTTAACCTCTGATTTGGGCGGTAAATCTTTGACAAAAAGGACCGGCAAACCTTCCGGGGTAACTTGATTTACCGGGCCACCTGCAACACCATACCCGTGAGTGAATGTGAGGCGCTCATTGATCCAGGCCTTGTTCGGCAGGCTGTCGGAAGCTAGCTCTCTGGGCGAAAGCATGATTTGCCGAACTTCTCCATCTATAACGTAGCGGTCGTTATCCACATTTGCAAACTCGTAGTAAGTTCTGATTTCCTGAATTTGCGAAAAGGTAGAGAGAAGCGGTGACCTATCCCAAAGCCTGATATTTTTAATGGTCAAGTTATTTGCTGCAATGTCAGATGCGGTAATGGGCTTATCCGCGGCGATTTCCCTTTCTTCGATTCTGTCCAATCCATACGCCTTACGGGTAGCTTCAATGTTATGTTTAATAAACGGCGTTTCTTTCACCAGTTCATTGGGAGCAACGATTAATTTTTGAAAGACACTTGGGATGATGCCAGAGGCCAATCCTACAAAAACAGTTAAAGAGATCGCGCCCACAAGGGGTGAAATTTTTCCGCTTACGCCATAGAACAATGCCAAAAAAGCTGCAAGCCCATAGGCAAAAACAGAAACCTTTACGATGGGAATCATAACATTTGTATCGGTAAATGCCGCGCCGAATACGGGTCCGCTTTGAGTAGTGAGGAGATTGTAGAGCGAAAAATAAGTACCTACGGCAACTGTTACTAAAAAGAGGGATAATAAAATCCCTATATGCAGTCTTGCCTTTCGGTCTGTGCTCTTGTGTTTGATTAATTTGACTGGAGGGCCGCCGAGTTTTTCCGATAAACTGTTGAGATTGAATTTCCCCAAGAGAGCAGAAAGATTGAGACTGCCACGAAGAATATAGATAGTTCCGCTTAAGATAAGCGACAATACTATAAGGCTTCTGACAAGACCCAAGGCCAGAGAATAGACCGGGAGGGAAAACACATAAAATGCCACGTCTTTACTAAACAACGGATCGGCTTGACCAAATGGGGTCGTCGCAAGAAATTTCAAGACATCCTGCCAACTACTAGCTGCGACAAGGCCGATAAAAAAAGCTGTAACTAAACAAATAACAATTCCAAGTTTTTTTACTATACGATCATTCAGGCTCAGAGGCTGGCCAATCAGAGCTTCAGGAATAGTGGCAAGCCAAGGTATTTTCGAACGCACGGCGATAAGAAAGTTAATAAGTAGAAATACTGCCGCAAACACTCCGACTGTTAGACCCAAGGACACTTTAGCAAGGAGAGATTTCGTAAAAACTTCAGTAAACCCGACTTCAGAAAACCACCACCAATCCGTGACGAGAGCAATGATGCTAGAGAAAAAGATGAAGAACACTACTACTATACTTATGAATGCCCAAAAAAGTATTTTCGTCATATAGGTTATATCTTTATCTTTTATATCACAATTTAATGTACAATACAAGGGTGTACGAATAAAGGGAAGTAGCTGCTTCGGGGGTTTTTATTTAGCCACATGAAAAATGCAATTGGATTATCAGATAAACAAGCGCAGAAACTGTTTTTCAGATTCTCTTCTCCCAATTTACAAGTGTTTTAGTGGTTTTGTTGATTATTGCCTCTATCGCATCTTTGTTTTTGGGAGATCTGTTGGATGGAATTTTTATTCTCCTTATTGTTATCCTTAACGGAATCCTCGGTTTTATCCAAGAATATAAAGCCGAAAAGACTATCGCAGCTCTGAAAAAAATGACTGTTAGCTCTGTGCGGGTCATGAGAGACGGGGTGGAACAAAAAATAGACAGCAAGCTTTTGGTTCCCGGGGACGTAGTTATTCTTGAGGAAGGCGGTAAAATCCCGGCAGACGCCAAACTTTTGGAAAGTTTGCATTTGGAAGTAAACGAAGCCTCTCTCACCGGCGAGTCAATGCCAGTTGAGAAAAATGTCTATGATGAAGAGAAAAGAACGATTTATTTGGGAACTATTGTCGTCAAGGGCAGAGCTAAAATCGAAGTCAGCGCCACTGGCATGCAGACGCGCTTTGGCCAGATTGCAGCCTCCCTTTCCCAAATCAGGGAAGAGAAAACACCGCTACAAAAGAAGCTGGATGTTTTGGGTAAACAGTTGGGAATCTTGGCAATTGTCGCCAGCGGCACGGTATTTATTGTCGGTTTTATCGCCAAACATCCCTTGATTGAGTTGGTCCTTACTAGTATTAGTTTAGCCGTAGCCGCAGTTCCGGAAGGTCTGCCGGCAGTCATCACCATTACCCTAGCCGTTGGGATGCAGAGAATGGCCAGACAAAAAGCTATCCTGCGCAAGCTGTCATCGATTGAAGCGCTGGGGAGCACCACAGTGATTGCCACAGACAAGACCGGCACGCTGACTAAGAATGAAATGCGGGTAACCAAACTTTGGTTTGAGGGTATCAATTATTCCAGTCACGACAGGAATCTGCAGTTGTCTCATAGTAGTTTTAGTAAATTGCTCACAACCTGTGTGATTTGTAACAATGCGAGCTTGGTTTATAAACACGATCATGGAAAATATGACATTTTAGGAGATACTACCGAGGGAGCGTTGCTTCTTTTAGCACAGGACAGAGGTTTGGTAATCGAGCAAATAAAACAAAACGGCACACTCGTTGAAGAATTTGCATTTGACCCCACACTGAAGATGATGACTGTGGTGTGGAAAAGCCATAAGCAAAAGACTATTTACACCAAGGGAGCACCGGAATCTGTTTTGAAAAGTTGCACTTTAGATGAGCAATCAAGACAGAATATTGAAAGCGAGTTTCGCGAGTATGCCAAAGAAAGCCTGCGCGTTATTGCCCTAGCATATAAAAATGTTGAACGCGTGCCGAAAAAGCCGGAATCAGAACCATCATGATCACCGGGGATAATGAACTTACGGCCAATGCTATTGGCTCAATAATCGGACTGATCAAACAAGACGAGGAGATAATTACTGGTAGTCAGTTTGCGGAGCTTTCTGACGAAGAGGCGCTGAGACGACTTAACAACATTCGCATCTTTGCCAGAACTACTTCCGACCAGAAGCTGCGCATCGTGCAACTTTTACAAAAGATGGGCCACATCGTTGCCGTGACCGGGGACGGGGTGAATGATGCGTTGGCCCTCAAACAATCTGATGTTGGTGTGGCCATGGGTATCACGGGGACAGATGTAGCCAAGGAAGCCGCCGATATGATTATTACCGAATTCCCCTGCTTTCAGGCATCTTTAAGATCACCCAGGTGACTCTTATCCAGTTGGTACTCGTCATTGCTCTTTCGGCAATACTCCTCGTATCATCAGAAATCCGCAAGGCAGTATTTTTACGAAGAAGAGCCCAGATATGAATCAAATCATAAGTCTGATCAAGAACCTGGCAAATACTATTCCCCTTGAAGTGTTTGCCTTTGTCGGCTCGTTTATGGAAGAGATCATTGCGCCGATTCCGTCTCCACTGGTTATGACCACCGCCGGAATGCTCGCTCACACCCAAAATCACACACTGCTGTATTTATTTTGGTTAGCACTGGCTGCTTCTGCCGGAAAAACTATTGCCAGTTGGCTCTATTATGTGGTAGCAGATAAAACAGAAGATCTGATTCTAACCCGCTTCGGTAAATTTATAGGGATCTCTCATAAAGAGGTGGAAAGCATTGGCAAGCACTTCAATGGTACCTGGAGAGACGATGTCGTCCTTTTGGTGGTACGCGCGCTTCCCATTATGCCCACATCGCTTGTGTCGGTGGTGTGCGGGTTTATCAAGCTGAATATGCGAACGTATCTCCAATCGACATTCGTCGGCTATTTCATCCGCAGTTTCATCTTTTTATATCTGGGATATACAGGAATGGCAACATACGGCAACGCAGAAGGAAACATAGGTAACATAGAGTCGCTTATAAAAATAGTTCTCGCCTTTGGTTTGGTTATACTTCTGGGATGGGTATTTTATAAGCGGTAGTGCTAACAAAAATACTCCAACCCGCTTTGGCACAACTTTCCCGCTGTAGTGTCGTAAAATAAAAACGAAACAGATTGCCGTTGTGATCAACCCGACCTAGTTTCCAATAAGTGTATTAGAAAATAACTACGAAAATTTCTCCGGTGGGAAGCGAAGGCCGAGAAGAAAAGCCTGCTTGCCCGCCGTAATCGCGAGCGAAGCGAGCGATGGAGGCGGGAGCTGACCTTTTAATTTTCAGTAATTTTTGGTAAAATGAGTTCGAGCGATTTTGTAGATATACTCAGGACATAAGATTTTGTAATTCCGATTGCATCGGAAAACAAAATCTAATGGCTGCACACTGTGGATTTAAATAGTGAGTAAAACCGAACTACAAAATCAGAACCTATTATATGACTCCAAAAACGGTTACTTGGTTTTTATAATATTAGTTAAGGGTGTATTAAAAAAATCTAAAAGCGAAATTTGCTTTCCTATTACTATACCATTAGCTCTGGGATATTTTTTAAGGAAAAACTCCAAACCACTAGTGGGTTTCTCCTTTACAACTCCAGATTTAACTTCTACAGCAAAAATGTCTTTTCCGATTTTAACAACATAATCAACCTCTTTATCTCGTTCTCTCCAATAAAAAAGTTTTCCCCCAATTTTTTCTGTCTCAACCCACAACTTTGCCCCGACAGCATTTTCTGTTACTCTCCCACGCCAAGAGGAATCCAATAAAAATTCCTCTTTTGACATATTGTTTGTTGATGATATTAAAGAATTGTCAAGAACAACTATTTTAGGTTGAGAACCTCTTTGTCTCATTACAGAACCACTATATCGTTCAAGAGGAATAATCAAAAAAGAGGATGCCAACAATCTAAGGTAAGACGCTATTGTGGTAACATTTCCAGCATCAATTAAAGACCCAAGCATCTTTTGATAAGAAATTATTTGAGCGGGGTGTCCTACAGCTAATGAGAATGTTTGTCTTAAAAGCGCTGGTTTTGATACGGGAGATGTAAGAAGAATATCCTTTGCCAAAACAGATTCTATTAAGGAATCCCTAATATATCCCGACCACCTCGCAAAATCGTTTCTTATTATCAATCCTCCGGGATATCCACCAAAAAAGAAGTATTCTGGAAGAGTTAGACCAAAAGCTTTTTGGCACTCTGGATACGACCATTGGTAATGCCTATGGAGCTCAAAACGACCCGCCAAACTTTCTTGTAAACCTTTCTGCACCAAAAGTGAAGACGATCCCAGCAAAACTACTCTAATTTTCCTTTTTGTTCTTTTATCTTCATCAACAAGCTTTTTGACCATCTCGCTCCAATGGGGGATTTTCTGTACTTCATCAACAACAAGCAATGTATCCTCTTTTGTTTGAGGTATATCTCGAGCCTGATTCCATATTTTTTCTAGCCACAAAAGAGGTGGTGTGCCAGGAATATCTGCAGTCTCATACAGTTTAGGGCCTTCCCATCTTTTTAAGATTTGCAAAACTAATGTTGTTTTGCCCACCTGCCTTGGCCCAACAACCACCTGAATAAAATTAGCGTTACCTGTCAAAGATTTTAAGAGGTTATCGTATAAATCCTGACGAATAAATTCCTTCATAACCCAATACTAAACCACGATTATTTGTGTGTCAACAAATAACTCAATGGATTGAGTTATTTGTTGACAGGCTGAAAAAACATAGATTATTATACCCTCTGCGAATTTTTTATAACTAGCAAAATTTTTGGGACAGGCCACACTTTCCTATCAAAAAATAGGTTAATTAAGCAGTGAATTCCAATCTGCTACACACTGTGGATTTAAATAGTGAGCAAAGCCGAACTACGAAATCAGAACCTATTATATTAAAAACCAAGAAACTTTTGCAATCCCAAGTATTATAGCAAAAGTGGGATAAAGTTGAAAAAAATGCATAGGAACAACCACTCGCCTCTAAATACCTTATCTGATAAACTTTTATACATGAATATCAGTTTTAAATACAGTTTTGTTAATGAAGTAACAGAATATAAATATTTGATAACTCACCCTCAAGAATACAAACAGCTTAGATCGGTGGTTTGGAATCCCCTGTATATTTTACTACTTTCATTATTTAGAAAATCATATTTGTCTAGAGCGGAAAGTGCATGGAAACCAATTGAATCTGATGTGGAGAGTGCTTTTAAGGTATTGAAACTCAAACTTCCTAAGGATAATTTAATTTGCTATGTTCATAGTATAAGTTGTGAAGGTTGGTATAACCCTACCAAAAATTGTGTCCATGCCAGAATTACTAAGTGTAAAAATTTGGGAGAGTTTGCAGGTTCCGTAATTCACGAACTTCTACACTTGGCAACTTATAAAACAGAATTAAATTATACTCAAAGAGAAAAGATTGTTGACAACTATGTGGCAAGACCCCCTCTTTCTACTATTGTGACAAAAATCGGAGATACACCTCAATCCCTTGTGTAAGATTAATTAGTTTTTCCGCCCAATCTTTCATCGTCATTGCTTTTCCGCGCGCCGCTTGCAATTCTGCATAATCCAGATACATATTGCCGAATCGGGGTAGTCCCTTTTTGGATATAAATTCTCTAAGCCACCCTTCGACTCGTCGCTTACGCTCCTCGCTCAGGATATAAGAAGTTCTAATCCCGATTTAATCGGGAAAGAACTTCTAATGGCTGAGCATACCGGTCTAGAACCTTTATATCCCTATAACTCACTAAATTTTAACATAAATTAGAATGAGACAAATGAGACAGTATAAAAAGTGTGTTTCATTTCCTGTCAACTAAATTGCTCAAATAGTTTAAGCGTATTTAAAGAGTTGCTGACCATTGACTTCCTATAGTTATTGTAATATTCTACTGGTACCGATAACAACTAGAGTGGGAGGGAGTGGCATGAGAAAAGAGAAGGTTCTTATCTTTCTGAAACCCGATGGAGTGGAGCTTGCCCTGAGAACGGCACTGGTTGATCTTTTGCTTCAAGAAGATCTTTCGATACTTGAGGAGCATGTGTTTCAGCTCGATGAAAACACCGTAGGAATTCTGTACGCTCCCTATCAGGATGCCTGGTTTTTTGATCAGTTAGTCGATTATCTGACTTCTGGGAGTTCGCAACTTTTTATCTGCGAGGGTGTTGATGCGAACGCGAAGGTTAGGAATATTCGGGGAAACAGCTACGATGGTAATGGATTACGGGGGAGATATTCCTCATATCCTGTACCTAGTTCCGATGGTCGCCTTATTTTACTGAAAAATGTGATGCATGTGTCTGAACCTGAAGATTTTCAGAAAGAGTACAAGTTACTTGAGACGCAGGTTGTTTGAAGATAACACCTGCGTCTTATCGTATCCATGTATGCTGACCTACCCAAAAAGTTAGAACTGATAGTATTTAGTTTTTTTATAAAAGCTTTTATGATTAAAGAAATCTCGAGGAAAGGAAATTTCGAAATAACAGAGCACGAGGTTTGGTTAAACAATGGTGAAACTGTATTAATCAGACCATTATCATCTAACGACAAGGCTGGCATCATAGATTTTCTTTCTAGTCTATCTGAGGAAACGCGTCATTTTTATGTATTGGATGATTATGGTGAAAAAACTGCCGACAGTCTTTGCAAATCTGTAGGAAAAGCTGGAAAAATGCATTTTGTCGTAGTGAACAACTCATCTGAAATAATCGCTTTAGTGAAATTTAGTTTGGACTTGCCGGATGTAGATAAATCACGATATCTAAAATATGGGGTAAGTTTTGATCCGGGTTCTGTTACTCGCTGTGGTACTTGTATTACAGACAAGTATCAGAATCTTGGTTTGGGTGGCATCACACTACAGCAAATAATTGATGCTTCTCGTTATTTAGGTCAAAGAATGATTATATTATCAGGCGGGATATATGCAAACAATCAAAGAGCTATTCATATGTGTCAAAAACATGGTTTCAGAATAGCCGGCAGATTTACCGATATGTATGGTCACGTGCACGTTGATATGTTTAGAGATATTTAGAAAATCAACGTATATTCGAGTTTTACTAGAGTGGATATTAATTGTGTTTATATAATTTGCATGCAAAGTGACTATTCATAATCCAAAAATATTATATTTTCATATGGAATATCCCCCCATCTTAGGAGGAGGCGCAAGCTATACAAAAAATTTAATTTCTGAACTTAATAAACTACAAGCTCAAATTATACTCGTTACTAATGGATTAAGTGACTCATTAGAAAAAGTAAATACATACTTAACTATTAAGAGGTATAAGGTGTTTTATGATATGTATTACGGTAAAGGAAGCTTGTTACAAGGAGTTGATATTTTATTGCAACAGATCAGAGAAGAGTCACCAGACATACTTCACACTGTCTATATCGAAGAAACTTTGATTGGCCAAATCGCAAACTTAAACTATGGTATCCCTCATATCGTAACGCACACTAAAACTCCAATGTATCGAGAAGAAAGTATTAAGAAAAATAGCACGTGGTCTTTATTCGATTATGTAAATAGGAATATTTCAGTTACATATATCGCACCGGGCATTGCCTACAGAGATAGTCTTTTAGGGTCTGGAGTTGAAAACGACTCCATCCATTTAATATATCCAGGGATTGATCAAAATAAATTTAAAAAAATACGGGACTCTAGACCACTTTGTCAAATGCGTAAGCGTTTAAATATAGAATTTCATGATTCGGTATTATTGATTCCTTGCAGACTCCGAAAAAGAAAAGGTCTTAATTTTGTCTCTGAAGCACTGTCAAAATTATCCGTTCCTAATCATAATATTAAAGTGATTATTACTGGAATACCAGAAGACCAAGAAGAGCACTTAATTTATCAGGACTTCAAAAATAGAATAGGAAACATTAAAGTGGTTGAGCATACCAAATTTTCTGATGAGGATATGCCCATTCTCTATAACATCGCTGATATAACTGTCTTATGTTCGGAAGCCGAAGGTTATGGAACAGTCTTTCTAGAAGCAATGGCCTGTGAATGTCCGGTAATTGGATCCGATGTCATAGGGATTAACGAATCGATAAAGAATGGCTATAATGGAATTCTTTGTAAGTACGGCGATCACAACTCTCTCAACAATGCGATTTTAAAAATATTGACCGATGAGAAAACAAGAAAGAGATATACAAGAAACGCATTGTCGTTTTTTAAAACTAAACGCAATTTAAGAAAACAGGCAAAGAGTCATCTAAAATTATATAAAGCCGTTTGCAATCACAATCAGCAGTCAACTTTCGCATTATACAGATCTGTCAACAATCATGAAGAAGTGTATTTACTTAAGCAAGAAAAATCGGTCTATAGCTTACCAAAAATACCTAAAAAAACAAATGAATCATGGCTCCAAGCTACAATTAAGACGGTCTGGAAAAATACTGGGTACAAAGTCACTATACCAAGCCACTTGATACTTGATAAAACTGATAAGAAGAACTTTTCGTATTCGTTTAAAATAACTACAGATACTCCCCACATAGATTCAGATGCCGATGAGGGGAATTCTGGAATGTGGTTAGATTTAAGAAAAACGACCCGCCTAGTTGCCAGTAAGAATGATAAAAATATACTTCAACAACTCGAGTTTAATCTCAGAAACGACCGTCTCGTTAAACAAGGAAACTTATAAATGAAAGACCACATTATGAACAAAAAACAAGTTGTTTCCAGGTTTTATAATCAAATATCTTTTAGTGGTAACAAAGTGATAAAAGGTGTACCAAAAGATAGGTTTGAAAAGGAAACACGGTGGTTTAAAGAGGCTCAAAAAATAATACCTGACAACATACCTCGTATTTATAGCTGCAATGGAAAGGTAAATAGACCAGATAAAAGTAACTTGAGTTATTATGAAATGCAAGCCATTGATGGAGACAACTTATATCAATGGGTAATTATGAACAAAGAACATTCTACTGAGATGTTTGACAAACTTATTGAGCTAGCTAAAAAGTTACATCATAAAACAAGTAATCCAAATAAGGATGATATTTTCAGTATGTATTATTTAAAACCAAAGCGTGCGCTAATAGAATTTTTTGATAAATCAAATATGAATACCGCTACTATCTTTATAAATGGTTGTAAGTTTTCCAATCCTATCAAGCAACTAGAGAACATCTACAAGTACCTTGAGAAACGACTCTTAAACACTAGATTTGCATTTATCCATGGGGATATGACTATGAGTAATGTTGTTGTGTCCAGTGACAAGAAGTTATATTTAATAGATCCCAGAGGTTGTTTTGGAAATACCGATTTTTATGGAGATGTACGTTATGATATTGCTAAAATTTATTACAGTATCGTTGGTAATTTTGACTCTCTGAATAATGGTAAATTCACCTATAAAAAAGAGGCGGGTACCACCAGCAGTCACAGCTATTCGATTACCGATAATGGGCTTAGTGGCTATAGTAAGAGCATTATTGAAAAGTTTGGAGAACAACACGATGTTATCAAATATATACATGCGACTATATGGCTTAGTCTGATCCCCCATGTTGCTAATAACCTCAATCAACAATATTGTACTTTTTGTCATGGAATATATTTGCTGAACACAATTAATGATTATGATGAAATATAATCAAAAGAAAGCTCATCCCGTTCTTAATACCTGTATGGAGGACATAATCTCTCCTACCAATCTCTCATTTGTAAAAGAAGCTATTGCATACATAAAGGATGATGTTAATTTCACTGACTACAAACAGGCATTGTGGTTAATATTTGGAAGTTATGTCATAAATAGGAATATGGCTGAAAGTGATTTGGATATAATTTCCATCGACAATTCTTTTAAAGAAAACAAGAGGCTTATCTACAACTTTAAGGGAGTTCCAATACATTTTACTGGCATAAGTATGAAAGCGATAGTTGATGATGGAGAAGATAAGTTATACGGAGGCTACTTTAGTGGTAAAACAATTAATCCGCACATTTTCTTATACAGTAATGATGATTTTAAAAACGAAGCTCTTTATCATGCTGGTAAATTTATCGGCTCTTTAGCTGGCTATTTGAGTGGGTTGACCCGATTAAAATTTTTTACCCCCTCTAACATTACCTCATTGGTTTTTATTGCATATTTAAGTACAGACCCTAGTTTTGACTCGTACTTTCTCAATTACTTTGTATCGCCGAACTTCAATGATATCTGGATTGCTCTATGTAAATCAACTGTTCATATGCTTAAAACTTCAGGAATAATTACTATGCTCGGGGGAAAATATGTATTTAACGAGAAATATCCCGACTATAAAACTTTCCATTCTGAGAGAATGAAAATATCAGCCAGACATTGGAGCTATGGGGCCGTTTGTCATGGAGGTGACCATAAATTTCAGGATACTATATTTGATAGAGCTGAAAATAAAATGAAAAATATAGATCCAACAGGAAAAAAATATTCAGATATGGTAAGATTCCTTAAGGAAGAGTCTGGGCTTCCTGAAATATATATTTAATTATGGATAATAATAATCAAACAAACAGACCATACCGTAAAGGAGTAATTGCTATTGTTATAGACAAAAACGATAGTTTTCTTCTGATTCAGAAAAATGGATATAAAGATAACGAATGGAATTTTTTGGGTGGTGGCCGTGAGGGTAATGAAACATTGGAACAAAATTTATTTAGAGAACTAGAAGAAGAAATTGGTTCTAAAAAGGCGGAGTTCGAAGTAATTGGCATTAGTACTCATAAAATAGAATATGATTACCCCCCAGATACAGTTATGAAAATCCATGGGGGGAAATATAGAGGTCAATCTTATGATCAGGTTATCTTAAGATTTGCTGGGAATAAAAATGGGCTGATTTTTTCTACTCAGGAATTCAGAGGACATAAGTGGGTTAAAGCAAATACCTTAGTAAAGTATTTAGTATTTCCCAATCAATATCAAAATCACAAAAAAGCAATAGACGAACTTCTACCTGGCCTTATAGGATAACTTTCAATTGGAGAGCAAGCTTTTGGGGGTTTATTGACACTATGTTTATACCCATTGCAGAACCTATTATTGGCGAAGAAGAATTAAATTTAGTAGTAAAAACATTAAAATCCGGTTGGATATCCTCGATTGGCAAGAATATTCCTGAGTTTGAACACAAATTCGCTGGGTATTGTGGCTCAAGATATGGAATAGCAACATCGAGTGGCACTGCTGCCCTCCACTTGTGTTTAAGAGCGGGTGGAGTTGGTCTTGGAGATGAGGTAATTATTCCATCAATGACTTTTGTAGCAACTGCTAATGCAGTTGTTTATACAGGAGCAAAACCTGTTTTTGTTGACTCAGAACTTGAAACTTGGAACATAGATCCTACAAAAATAGAGTTAAAGATTAACGAAAAAACCAAAGCTATAATTCCGGTACACCTTTATGGCCATCCTGCTAATATGCTTCCAATCTTTTCGCTTGCTTACAGGTATAATTTATCTGTCTATGAAGATGCTGCTGAAGCTCATGGAGCAGAATATCGGGGGAGAAAAGTAGGGTCCTTGAGCAACGCAGGCTGTTTCTCTTTTTACGGAAATAAGATAGTAACGACTGGAGAAGGAGGAATGGTTGTTACTAATAGTAAAAAATTAGCCGATAAAATGAGAACTCTTAGAGACCATGGTGTTTCGGCAAGAAGGAAGTATTACTACCCCTCGCTTGGCTTTAATTATCGAATGACGAATGTTCAGGCAGCTATAGGCCTTGCACAGCTTAACAGAATAGAGCTGATTATAAGAAAGAAAAGAGAAATCGCAACTCTTTATGAAAAACATTTAAAAGTTTTAGTACCACGAATTATACTTTCTCCTGATGCTGAATGGGCAAAAAGTGTTTTTTGGATGTACTCTATATTAGTGCCATCAAAAGGAAAAGTTACTCGAGATTTTTTGATAGCTCGTTTAAAAGAGGCAGGAATAGATAGCCGGCCGTTCTTTTTCCCGATTCACAAATACAAAAGATTTGAGGTAGATGAGAAAATGCCAGTAGCCGAGTATTTGTCCAAGAACGGTGTGAGTTTGCCCTCGGGACCGAATTTGGATGCTGAAAAGATAGAGTATATTTGCAATACTATTGTTAATGTCCTGAAATAGTATTTTAATATGATTAAAACCCTAATTATTTTTGCCCATTCTGGCTGAGAGCCGTTTTATTCTCTGGGATGTAAATGAGATGAATGAGAAGGTATGAAAAGGATTCATAAAACAAATATCAAATGTTATAGTGGGTATATGAAAATTGATATTTTGCTTGCGGAGCTAGATAAATTAAATTTCCCTAAAGACCAGTACGCAATAACTTCTTCTGGAGTATTAGCTATTAGAGGCATAAGAGAAGCTAATGATTTGGATATTCTAGTTACGCCAAAATTATGGAAAGAACTATCACAAAAGTATCTAGAAAGAAACAGTGAATCAAAAGATATAAAGATTGGAAATCTTCATATATTCTGGGAAGGGTCCTTTGATGAGCAATCTTCAATTGCGACAGTAATGGAGCAGATTAACACAGCGGATACGATAAAGGGTTATAGATTTGTAAATTTAGAACTTGCTAAAAGATTTAAAAAGGTTAGCGGAAGGGAAAAGGATAAAAGGGATTTAGAGTTGATAAAAAATTACGAAATGGCAAAAAATCACCCCAGTGAAATTATTTGAAGACCGTATTTTTCTTACCATTTTCAGCTTTTAACTGTTTTTGACTTTCTGGCTTTTTAAGATAATTATTTTTGGAAACTACGCTCCTACCAATTTCTTTTTCCGTTTCTGTTCTAGCCTTGCCTGCAACTCTCCCACCTCTTTTGGCCACTGTTTTATTTTTAGGAAAGGAATTTGGTTTTTCCTGCTGAGAAATTTCAGTTGTAACTCTCTCCCCTAACATTGTGAAAATTAGCTCAAAGTCATTCATATGGTCACGCAGATTTTCTCTCTTCAAACCCTTTAATTTCTTATATTCGCTTGGAGTTATGCCAAAAGACGCTTTGGAAATTTCTGCCGTCAAAATCTCATATTCTTTTTGTCGTTTTACACCTCTTTTTTGCCATTCGTCTGTTAGCTCTTCGCGAATAGCTATTCCACGCATTCGCTTTTCTATCCAGTTTTCACTGTAACCCTTTAGTTTGTAGAGTAAGCGAGTGCGTTTAGTGGCCAACTCTGGGTTTTCTATTTCTTGCACCCGTTCATAACCAACTTTTGCAAGCCAGCGTTTAAATGGTTCGGCTTTAGGGGAGGGGATTGATTGCACTATACGGAAAATGCCCTCTATGTCCGCGCAATCGGTTTTACGCATTTTTCCATCTTCGGCTAGTAATTTCAACTGTTCCCAAAATGGGAACGGTTGCGACATTTCCTTGTCCCTATCCTTCATTTTCGCCCAATAAGTTTTTGGTTGAGGACTGTCTGTAAGTACGGCAACAATATCTGAAATAGAAAACCACCATTCGTTTTTGTGGGTAACCCTTCTAATTTTATTTCCTTTGAAAATGGAAATTTTTGTTCCAGTCATACTATAATTGCCTGAAAATATTTCGTCCAAACCTTTTTTTCTATCTTCATAAATACATTATAAC
>Ga0180007_10003358_pt1 | contig 17924 bp, 14 predicted proteins | sample MM_PC_MetaG_FD_121122 | JGI IMG/M metagenome (GOLD analysis project Ga0180007, IMG submission 121122) | Groundwater microbial communities from the Aspo Hard Rock Laboratory (HRL) deep subsurface site, Sweden - MM_PC_MetaG | ecosystem: Environmental > Aquatic > Deep subsurface > Groundwater... | reverse complement strand
CTCCTTATTATACTTTAGTAGGGACAAGGCATGCCTTGTCCCTACATTTACTTTATCTATGAAATATAATAATATTTCTAAAGAAAAGGGTGGGCTCACTTTAGTGAGCCCTGATGATTTCCTAGGGAAATCTTTTCCATTTGCAATTCTTAAGACGACAACTTTTAAAAAAGCGGCCAACTTTTTTTAAGTTTTTTTAATTAAAAAAACAGGCCTGAAGGCCTGTTGCTACACTAGTAGCACGGTTAAAACCGCCCTGGCACCCGTAAGGGTGTGCCTGCATTTGTTGGATCTATTGATGTTGAGATTCCCGCTTTCGCGGGAATGATCTTCTAACAAAGAAGAATGACAATAAAAAAAGATTGAAATTAATATTTTAATGGATATAATAGAGAGACCATGAGATATATAAACTCAAATGATTATTTTCAAAAAGCTAAAAACCCTAAAACTTATTCCATAAAAGAGGCCCTTCTAACGGGCCAGGCACCTGATAAAGGGCTCTATGTTCCTGAAAAATTCATTCATTATGATATAAAAACCATTCGATCATTCAAGAACCAAAGCTATGCTGATATTGCATTTAATGTACTCTATCCGTATTTTGATGAGATCCCTGAAAAAGATTTCAGCCGGATCGTTCACAATACTTATGATAATATCCAGGCGCCGATCATTGAACTTTATGATAATATCTATATTCTTGAACTCTTTCACAACTGGACCTTTGCTTTTAAGGATTTCGCAGCACAGCTTCTGGCTTCGGTCATTGAGTACTACTTAAAGAAGAGCAAGAAAAAGACCATCGTCTTCGTGGGGACCAGCGGTGATACCGGCCCTGCAATTGATGAAGCTTTCTGGAAGAAAGAGAACCTGATTGTCTACTGCCTCTTCCCGAAAAACGGGGTTACTGAAACTCAACGAAAGCAGATGACTACCCTGGGCGAGAATATTTATCCCATTGAAGTGGACGGTGATTTTCATACCTGTCAGGAGATGGCAAAATCAGCTTTGGATGATGACGACCTTAAAAAATTCAATCCCACTTCAGCCAACTCCATTAACTGGGGACGGTTCATCCCGCAGGCTGTCTTCTCATTCTGGCTTTATTCTCAGATCGCTGAATATGATGAACCGATCATCATCTCCATACCTACCGGCAATGCAGGGCATATCGGGTCTAATTTCCTGGCGCAAAAAGATATCGGGGGCCTGCCCATAGAAAAGTTCATTGCTCCTCATAATCTGAACAATTACCTGGTCCGGATGCTGGAAGAGAACAAAAATGAGGTAGAAGTGTTTGATACTTACAACTGCCTCAGCAATGCGATGAACGTGAAACTTCCCAACAATATCCCGAGAATACTCTATTTATTTAAAAATAATATTAAGAAGATGCAGGAGCTGATCTATCCTGTAACCATTGATGACGACAAGACCGTACAGGTCATAAAAAAAGTATATAAGGAGAAGAATTACCTCCTGGATGTTCACAGCGCTGTGGCCCTGGCCGGTGTGTTTGAATTTTTAGAAAATAATCCTGAATATAAAAAATATAAGATAGGAGCATACCTGACCGCTCATCCGGCAAAATTCTCGGATAAGATCGAAAAGGTCATGGGATTTTCACCGGAAATGCCGGAGAAACTGAAAAGCCAGGAAAATATGCCTGAGAAAAATGTTCATTCTTTAGATGCGAATGATATGAAGGGGCTGAAAGAGATCGTGTGTGAAACGCAGAGATGTTAGGAACAGACTTTGAAATTTTTTAGATCTTGGGGTCAGACCTTGAAATGTGAAAGCAGCTTTGCTGCTTTCACATTTCAAGGTCTGACCCCCGAGTTTTCTAACTCCTAAAAACATAATGAATACACCATTAACTATCGAAAAGATCGTGCATAACGGATATGGCCTCGCCAGAGGTGCAAGAGAGCATAATAAAACATACTTTATCCCCTATACCATTGAAGGTGAATCCGTCAAAATTAAAATAATTGAAGATAAACATAATTTTGCTTATGCTGAAGCCGTGGAGATATTAAAGAGATCTCCGCACCGCATCCAGCCTGAATGCCCTCATTTTCAGATATGCGGTGGATGTGATTTTCAGCATATAGGATATGATCATCAGATAGAAATAAAAAAAGGCATCCTGCAGGAATTCCTGAAAAAGGAAGAGATCACACCCGCAGAGCCTCCTGTTTTTATTCCTTCCCCTGAACCCTATCACTACAGACTGAATGCACGGCTGCAGGTATGGAATAAAAGAGCAGGATACTTTCAAAAAAATTCAAAAAAAGTCATTCCCATTGATGCATGCCCTATACTGCCTGAACATGTCTTCAACTTTATTCGATCAATTAAAGATATGCCCTCTGTTCCTGAACTTAACATAAAAACGGATAATAACAAGACAATTTCGGCAAATATCAGGGATAATAAATTATCCTATACAATAGATGATCTGAAGGTCGAATATGACCACCGTGTCTTCTTCCAGGCAAACCAGTTCCTGATCCGGCCCTGGCTTGACCTTATCAGGGGACTTGCAGAACCGTTTAATAAAAAACGGGTGGTCGAACTCTATTGCGGTACCGGGATCATATCCCTGTATCTTGCAAAGAATCTTTCGATCAAAAAGATCACGGGGATCGACAGTGATAATACAGCCGCTAATTATGCCAAGAGGAACAGAGAAAAAAACAAACTGTTCAATACTAATTTCGTTGCCGGAAAAGTGGAACGAGTCATTGACAACTATGATCATGCAAACATAGTGATAATTGACCCTCCCAGAAAAGGAGTACCTGAAGAGGTTTTGGCCGGGATCCTGAAATTAAAGCCGGAAGCCATTATCTATACATCCTGCGAGATCTCAACATTTATCCGAGATACACAGTACCTGACATCAAAAAGCTATACACTGGAAAAGCTCACCTGCCTTGATATGTTCCCCCAGACCTATCATTTCGAGACAGTAGGGCTCTTTGTGAAGTAATATTAAATTATAGACATCCTATTTTTTTAATATATATTTCATCATATGCATAAAATATTGTCAAAATTGAAGGATCATGTCCTTATACCTATTATTCGAACTAAAACTTTCCTGGAAGCAGAAGCTCTGGCAAATTTACTTGTAGAAAGCGGGTTAAAAGTCATTGAGATCACCATGAGCGTTCCTGATTCCTATAAGCTGATCAACCAGCTGAAAGCAAAATACTCCGATATCATTGTGGGTGCCGGAACAGTTCTGGAAAAAGAGCAGGTAGTCTATTCCATGGGTGCAGGAGCTCAGTTCATCGTTTCACCGGTTATTGATCCAAAAATTATAAAGATCACAAAAAAATATAAGGTTCTCACTATTCCCGGTGCAATGACACCCACCGAGATCCTCTCGGCTGTAAATGCGGGAATTAATGCTGTAAAGATATTTCCGGCATCAGCCTTCGGAGGTGCTTTCTATCTGAAAGCAGTAAAACAGATCTTTCCTGATATTGCTTTTATGCCTACCGGCGGGATCGACAGCGATAACCTGAAGAGTTACCTGGAAGCAGGCGCAGATCTTATCGGTATGGGCGGGAACCTGGCAGATGTAAAATTGCTGAAAGAGAAGAAATTTGATGAGATACAGGATTATGCTAAAAGGGTCATGGAGATAATCAGAGATTTTAAGAAGAAATAAAAGAGGGTTGTCCCAGATTTTCCGCAGGCTGCTTGTCCTCCGAAGGAGGGAAGCCTGCGACTACCATCTAGAAATCAATTCTATATTAAGGGGGATTTATGGCAGATGTGATTACATTCGGTGAGGCCATGATCAGGCTGACACCACCCGGGTTTCAAAAGATCGAGCAGAGCGACAAATTAAAGATAAATGCCGGCGGAGCAGAGCTGAATGTGGCTGTGGCCCTGTCCCGTCTCGGATCATCAAGCGGATGGGTCTCCTGCCTTCCAGAAAATCCTTTAGGAAATATGATCAGCAATAAAGCCAGGGAGCACAATGTCCTTACCGACCATATCGTATGGGAAAAGGAAGGCCGTGCAGGGCTTTATTTCTATGAAATGGGTGCTTCTCCCAGGCCGAGTTCTGTATTTTATGACCGGGCTCACTCCTGTATCTCCGCTCTTGATCATAAAAAGCTGAACTATGAAAAGATCCTTAAAAACGCCAAGTGGTTCCATACAACTGGTATTACACCCGCTTTGGGAGACGGATGCAGAAAAGCAGTTTCAGAATTCCTGAAAAGAGCAAAAGAGCTGAAACTTACCACCAGCTATGACCTGAACTTCCGGAAAAAGCTCTGGACTGAAGAGACAGCCCAAAAAGTGCAGGAAGAGATGATGAAGGATATTGATATCCTCATTTCAACGGAAGAGGATATTGAGCGGGTCTTTAAGATAAAAGATCCTCAAAGCAATTATCATAATATTTCAAAAAAACTGATCGATAAATTTAAGTTTAAGATCGTCTGCATCACCATACGGGAGAATATCTCCGTCTGGAAGAATAACTGGAGTGCGGTCCTGTTTGACGGAAAGGATTTCCTGGAATCAGACAAATATGAAGTGGAGGTAGTAGACCGCATTGGTGCGGGTGATTCATTTACAGCCGGGCTCATCCATTCTCTTCTTTCAGGGAAACCTCATAAAGAGGCACTCAATTTTGCCGTGGCCTTTTCCGCTTTGAAACATTCCATTCCGGGTGATTTCAACCTGGCGACTAAAGAAGAAACCGAGAATCTGCTGAAGAACAAAAATATGCGTGTACAGCGATAATTACTCTAAAATAGTTATTGTAAATATAAAAATGTAGGCACCCCCTACGGGGACCAGGGCGGTTTTAACCGTGCCTGTTATTATAAGCACGACTAAAGTCGCGCAAGTCCTCGAAGAGGGTGTCTACAATGTAGAATCCACGCGGTTTTATTCTCCAAAAAGCTCATCTTCGATCTTTTCCTTCTTCTTTTTATCGATCACAGGTTCCTTTTTCTCATCTTTCTTTATGTCTTCTTTTTCTATCTTTTTTTCCGGTTCATCTGTATTAAGAAGGTCCTCTAAAGTAGTCCCCTCATCCTTTTTTTCTATCTTCTTTTCTATTTTAACAGGCTTTAAAAAATTCCCGTAAAACGGATTGAATTTCTTTAAAGAATAGATCAGCCAGGCAGTGGAAGAGATACAGATCGGCTTATCCGGCATGACCCATCCGCCATAAGGAGGTGAACCCGGATTGGAGGCATACGGCAACCCGGCAGAATCATCAAATGACTTGCTCTTCACTACTCCTTTCAACAGTTCATCCGTATAAAAATCCGCTTCATTGGTCAGGGAACAGTGATAAAAAGCAAGCACCATCTGTCCGGTCCCTTCAAACCAGACCGCATCCTTATCAGGATAAGGTGAAGTTCCGTAATCACTCCCGAAATCAAATCCCGTGATCTCAATGTTGTTCGGTTTATAGAACTGCTTATTCTCGGAATACTTAATTGCAAAATCAAGTGAATCAAAATACTTCTGCTCCATAAGGCTTAAGACAGCCCAGGAACTGACATCAGTAGCAAAATTAGGATCATCCCACCCGTTATAAAACCTTTTATCATTTTCATTCCATAGATGCGTATCCAGGAACTCCTTTATCTCAAGAGCAGCTTTTAAATATTTCTTCTTTCCGCTCAGTTCAGACAATACCTTGAATCCGGCATAGCAGTCAAGGTTATGCTCCGTGGACATCCATAAAAATTTATCATTATACTCGCCTATCCCGCCCCACAGGCCACCCCTGGAACTATCCTGAAACGAAAGCATCCAGTCAGCGATCAATTCACTGAACTCCATGTATGACCTGTCTTTGGTAACCAGTGCATAATGATTTAATGCCAGAAGGATCCATGCATTTGGTCCGATCGCCCTGGATTCATTCCCTACTTTACCGGAGATCTTATACATATCTGTCAGGCCGTTGAATTTGCCGTTCTTCGAGACCTCTTTTTCCGCCCATTTCACAAAAAAATCAAAGACCTTTTTAGCTCTGCCACTGTCATTATTAAGGAGATAGACCATGGCAGCTAAAGCATTATCATAAGTATAGGAAACTTCAGCTGTCTCATAACTTTCCACAAGGCCGTTGGGCTGCTGCTGATTCTTGAACCAGTTGTAACAGGCCTGCTCGACCGTCAAAGACTTTGAAAATTTCCTCAGGATCCTTTCAAACTGGTCACTATCGTAAAAAAAGATCCTTCCCCTCTGCCTGTCAAAATAGAAATCCTGCTGAGCAGAGAGCCCGGTAAAAAAAACCAGGATCACTACAAATATAATAATCGCCTTTTTCATTAACCGCCTCATTTCTGAATATATACTTAAAAAATTAAAATAAACGGGGCTAAAGCCCCTTGCTACATTAATAATGAAAAACTCTATGCTTCCCGAAAAAAATACTATTAAATTTTTTCTATTCGTTCCTGTAGGGACAAGGCATGCTTCCAATACCCGGAGGGTGCTTGTCCCTACAAAAATGCATAATTTAACCTCAATTCTTAAAAATAATGTCATCCAAATAAAAGTCTACACGGGATTGTGTCTCGATATCGCTGTTCATGCTAAAGATCAGTTTGTTGACCCTTTCCAGATCCAATCCCTTGAAATCTTCCAGGAGGATCCTCACTTCCTGCCACCTCTCAAACTTCCTGATAACCGTGACAGGGACTTTCACGCTTTGACCGGTCGGTAAAGAGATATCACCCATCTCAACATAGAATTTCACCCGGTCCGGTACGATATTTATAAAAAATGATATATATTTATAACCTGACACATCCCTCTTCTGAGGAGCATTATTGCCCTGGGCGTCCTTTTCGATCTCAGGTCCAAAATTAAAGGCCATCCAGATATATCCCTCTTTGATCTTATCATGGGTTATAATGACTTTAAGACTTCTCACTCCGCTGTTAAACTGGAGATACGTAAGATCATTGGTCACTGCATCTCCATTGCCCGCTCCGCATCCGGTATACCCATCCAGCAGGTTGGGATTGTAGGTATCCTCAAAATTGTGTACCACTGTAGAAGATAATGCCGTACCAGGTGCACCCTTATCAAACTTTGGTGCGACCAGAGTATCCGGTGTCTCACCGCAGTTCAAGATGAGTACGATAAATAATATTAAAAATAAACACCTTTTCATCATGCTTCCTCGAATAAATTAATAAAAGGTAGCCGCAAGGTGCTTGTCCCCGAAGGGGATAGCTTGCGTTTATTATAAATCCATAAGAACCGCAGGCTGAAGCCTGCGACTACCACCATTAACAGACCTAAAGGTCTGTTGCTACATTTTGGCATTTACCAGATCGCTTTCAATGAATAATAGAGCTGTCTGGGTGTTAAAATATCTGCCCCTCCTGTACCGCTGAGAGCAACGCTCATGATCCCGTACCACTGCTCATGGGAATAATTATCCGGCTGGTCAGCACGGCCCCCTCCTCCTTCAAATCCGTGAACGTTAGGGTCTGAACCTGACCCCTTCCACCACTCATCGCTGTAAGCCATGATACACCCACCCACGCAGGAGTCAGAATTGGCTGCGATCTCATTCCAGAGCTGGACGGTCCAGCTGGCCTGAACATCCTCATAGGTCCTGCTGTTGTTGCCGTCATAGGCATCTACCCCGTACTCCGTCAATATCAGAGGCTTGGTGCTCTTTACCTTGTAATTGTCAAAAACGGCGCCGAAAGTGGGATAGACATCCCGGTAGCAGTTCGCACCCCAGACATCCAGGTAGATCATGGATGCATCATCGGTCTTGTTCTGAGCAATGCCGATCGTCCCCACTCCGCCATCCGAAGTATGGCCGCCATTGGGATACATGGTGGGATGGAACATTCCTCCTTCCGCTTCATGAGCTGCCTTTGCCAGCTGATTGATAAATGCATAAAAGGCATTAGTTGATACGGAGAGGCTTAAATTATACTCATTCCCGATCCCCCACATCAGAACAGCAGGATGGTCCTTGAATGAATTTACATAGGCCTTAAAATTATCAATGGTAATCTGTTTTAAAGCATCGCTGGAAACTACCGTATTGGCATTAAAGCCGAATCCCATAATGACCATGATATTGTTCCTGTGGCATTCATCCAGAAATGCACGGCTGTTCACTTCCTTCCATGTCCTGATAGTATTGCATCCCATGCTGCTCAAGTAGGAAAGATCCCTTTTATAGATATTGGCATCATTAAAAAAATCATAATTTGAGGGTGTATAACCGATGGGTGTGGGCTGATACCCCACGCCTTTTGCCACATACTTTTTATCATTTACATAGATCTCCCGGCCCTGAACTACTACTTTGGAATGGGCCCGGGGTGCATAGATCAGATCAGCCGGATCCACCGGATTTTTACCGCTGCACCCGGTGAAAAAAGAAACGATCAAAAATAATAATAGTATTCCTGTTATCTTTTTCATATTAAAACATCACCTTATATGTCATGCTGATCTCATTCATCCTCTCTTTCAGCATATCAGCTCTCATAACAGCATCCATGTACTTCTCGTACTTGTCATTAAATTTTCCATCTATAACAATATACTGGTATTTCAATTCTATCGAAGAGAGTCCGAAAAATTTTACGATCCTTGCCCCGAGATAGTAATCCCATGGGATCCCGATCTCCTTATTGTAATCCAGGGGTGAAACCCTGTATTCCCAGGACTCGTCATAGCTTCCGAACTGGGGAACTTCCCAGTCATCGATCAGGAACATGCATCCGATCAGAAAATCATCCTGCTTGCGAAATTCAATATAAGAAGAATAATTCTCCGTCCACGGAACCACGGCCACATCAGTGGGCCATTCAGCCTGCTTTATGCCGGTATCAAAATAGAGGATAATTTTATAGGGAGCAAGATGATTTGAAATAAGCTTTGTACTGAATTTATGAAGTTTGCACGGATAAAGTCCTTTTCCAATACCGAATATGGTATATTTATTCTCATTCCAGTCAAACAGGACGGGATTGTCCGTATATGTGGGATAATCCGTGTATTGATATGAACATTTTACAGCCAGAGGCGCATCTTCTATAAAATTGGCATTCCAGTGGGAGATGGAGGTGGGCCGGGTCGTATCCCAGGTGATCGAGCCTTCAATGATCCTTGCTTCCCTGTTATCATAAACCAGCGGAGCTGAGAGAAGGTTGTTGAATAAAGGGCCGTAATGAGGCTTCCTTTCATCATATTTAGCCGAAAATGTAAGGGCCCTGACGGGGCTGACCCTTGATTCCACGGAATACTCTTTCCGGTTCCCGGCATATTTATCCGCATTCTCGTACATGAGGATCAGCTTTAAAAGATCAGGAAATATGGCAGAGGTCTCAAGTTTAGCACCGTAATAATAGGCATCCTGGGTCACATCATATTTCGCCAGCTCAAACTGGAGGGAATGATAATAGGTATTGACCTTGGTATCAAGGGCGATCACCCGTTCATTATAAATATATTGCGAATTGGGGAATTCAGGGAAGGTAAAAATCCCTTCTACATATTTTTTTGTAAGGTCATAGACCGTAATGTTATTGGCGTCAGAGAGGTCAAGATAGGGAGTAGTCCGTTCCTGGTAGATCAGGGTGGGCTCGATAAAAGAAAATTTTCTGGCGTATTCCATGTAAACAGTGGACTGATTAACCAAGGCAGGGGTCTGGCCTACGCCGACAAAGAGACCTTTTAAGAATTTATTGCCCGTCACTTCTACGCCAACCGGCGAATAGATCCCGAGGTACCGGGATAACTGCAGATCCCAGTCGCATTTATACAGAGTTAAAAGGTCCGTGGATTCCCTGTGCCCGCGCCATTTATACAGATAGGAATTGAAATAATCAGAATAAAAATTGAGGTCAACATAAGAGATAAAAGTGGATATCCTCTTCTTTTTAATGTCCGTGAGGTCTACAAAATAGTCTTTCCCTTCGGGATTGTACATGTCCACTTCCAGGCCCACTCTTCCCTTATAATAATTCTTTGCATGAGTAAGGCCGAAATCGAGCATCAGGTTGTGGTCCTGATCGATAATACCGTAAGGAATTCTTACTGTTTCCAGTTCATCGGAGCTGTTATAAATATCGACCTCTTTATTCTTCTGGAGGTTGCCCCGGAGCTCCATCTCATAAGTACCCCTGACAGTCACTTCTGCGTTCAGGAATGAGGGAGTACAGATAAGCAGGCTAAGAATAATGATAAAAAAATTTCTTCTATCCAAATCACTTATCCTTTAATTCGAAGATCTTATCCATTAATTTATGCGAGATCTCATCATACATCAGGTTCATCATCCGGGCATTGATCTGGCTTTTTATGGAATCAGCATAAACCTTTTTAGCTGTCTTTATATCCACTAAAAAATAAGTTACTTCCAGCATCTCTTTATTAACAGTGAAACCGCCTCCCCCGACAAACCGGACTCCGGCTTTTTTCAGTACATCAAGAGACATCTTTTCATCTTTATCCATTATATCATATATAATTATGCTTTCATCTTTATCTTCGATAATATCGATAATTTTTTCGGGTATCTCCTCTTTTAAATAGTCCGCTTTTGTGTTTTGCTCCTGATTTTTAAAACGGGCGATCGAGATAAGAACTTCATTCTTTTCCGTTTTAACCGGTTCGATCGTCGTCTCTTTCTTTTCTGAAGAGGAAAGCCCAGGAAGGCTCATCTCCAGATTGATATTATGGATCTGGCCGAAAGTGCTGTTTTCTGAATTTAAGTTAAAAGCATAATTGATCCTCAGGTCCGAGCCAATACTCTTTATATTATACAGGATCCCGGCTCCAATGGATAATCCGCCCGTGTCCACTCCCAGCTTATAACCGGTCCTTAGGAAGAGGAGATTAAGCAATTTATATTCCAGTCCTATGTTTTCAACAGTCTGGCCGTAAAAATAATAGGAGAAATCCACTGCAGCCAATAGGTCCCTGTCTAAAAACCTATGGCTCACACCGGCTGAAACACGGGTCGGGGAAGAGCTTTCACCTGTCGCTGATTGAGGGAAACTGCCGATATCATTGAGGGAAAGCCCGATCTGGAAGTCCCTTGTCAACTGATATAATCCGCCTGCATCAAATGCAAAAAAGGAAACATTTTCATTTACTGCTTTTTGAAATCCGCCTTTGATACTTATTCCTGCACTCAAATCTCTGCCGAACATCCGTCCAAAACTTCCGATTATCAGCAGGTCATGATTCTGTGCTTCAAATAAAAGATCGCCGTTATCATCATAAATATCATCCGAAGGAATATAAAAATAGTTCAGACCCAGACCGATGACCCCTGTTTCTGCGGATAGCGGATAGGTAAAAGAGAGTTCTTCAGTCTTTGCCGAGAAGAGGCCTGAATAGTGGTTGAGCCCGATATTAATAGTGCTGATAAAGGCAAGCCCTGCCGGATTATAAAAGAGACTCCCTGAAGTGCCTTCCACGGCCGTATAAGCTTCGCCCATGCCCCTTGCCGAAGCATAATTCTTTATCATGAGGGATTCAAATCCTGCCGGATAACTGCCTGCGAGACAAAGTTGAGCCGATAAAAATATAAAAATTAGGGCTATTGTTTTTTTCATAATATGATGCTCCCTGTAAATGAATTTAGATAAAAATTCACTGTCATAAAAAGATGACGACATTTATTCATTGTTACAAAGTGCTTATAGTAGGGACAAGGCATGCCTTGTCCCTACATTATCTTCAAATCCTTTTTAATCTATCTCCGGAAATAGACATTTTTGTAACCATCAATACCGGCGCCTTTGATATAGATCACATAAGTGCCGTCAGGCAATTGCGTGCCGGCTTTATCGCCGTACCAGAGTATTGGCTGTGCCAAAGAGCTGTACGGCCCTTTCGCGATCTCTGTGATATACTGCCCGCTCAGAGTATAGACTTTTACGGAGACCTCTTCATTAGCACTAGCTGTCGGATCCGACGGATTGATATATATCTTGACTGCTTCCCCGGCTTTAGGATAATTATTCCATAAGACGATCTTTTCACCAGTTGACGAATTACCTGTAAGAGTAATGGTCAGATCCGTTCCCGTATCAATATACCCGTTCTTATCCGGAACATGGGCCGGATGAGAAGGATTGGTGATACTGGTCTCTACCAGAAAAGTGCCCGGTGTCAAGCCAGTCGTGTCCCAACTGTACGAATAAATACCGCCTGCTACACCTATCATATTAGCATCTTTTACAATATCAGCCCCGGCTGAAGTGATCGTGATCTTTGCATCGGCCCCGACAAGATAATTATTCTCCCGGATCGATATCTTTACTGTATCACCGATATTGTATTGGTCATCATCATCCGTTCCTACTTCAGAGTTTATACTTGAGATCTTTAAAGTATTTATGATATTCACAATCAGGTCTGTGCCGGAATTGTTAAATCCATCCATATCATTTGTCTTACCTGCCTTCTCCAACCGGGTTTCGAGACCGTAAGCCCCGTTCGTTCTTCCGGTAGTATCCCAGATATAAAAATACTTGCCACCGCCCGCTTCATTCATGTTGATATTGGTGACTCCAGTCACACCAGTAGGCCTTACATCAAGATGGCCGGTAGCGCCGGTAGTATTGTTCAGCTCATTGATCCATACATAGACAGGTGTGCCTTCTAAATAAGTATTATCCGAATCCGTCAAGTAGTTGTTATTGTATGTCCCCATGGAGGAGATATTTAATGCATCTATAGAAGAGACGATCTTAATATCATCTATTGCAAAACGTCCAATTCCACCTGCATCATAATGAATAGAAATTGCAGCAACACTGGTAATACTAAAATTATTTTCAATGTTTGTAAAATCTGCCAAAGGAATACTAATTAAATTCCACCCGGGTTGAACTAAATTGGTTCCACCATTATAATTTTTAAAATAGACCCATCCATTATTTTCCCAAAAACATTCAAGTTTTACTTTATCAATACTCATTGGACCGGGATATTGAGAATTATTAGTTTCCTTGATCCAAAACTCTAATCTATTGTATGTAGAATTGTTACTGAGATTTCTTCCCTTATAATAATGAGCAGCATTTGTAACTGCATTAGTAATTTCTGTGAAAAAGGTACAATGTCTATCTATAGGAGCATGAACATTTGATCCTGCAATTAAAAATCCTCCAGTACCATTTTTTACAAAACCTGAATCGCCTGCATCTGCCCATACCCAGACTGTATTGGAACTATCTGTGCCCCCTCCGGTCCAATAACCAAGATTATTTGTTCCATTCCCTACTACAGGTGGCCATATGACTCCAGGCTCAAAATCATCAATTACTAAATCAGCTATTGTATTTCCTAAAAAGAGAATAAGCAAGCAGAATAATATAATAATAATGCGTTTTATATTCATAAATGTCCTCCTGAAAAGGGCTTTTTATAAAAATAATTCAAATTACTGAAATGTTTCAGTATATTTATAGTATAATACAAATTTCTATAAATGTCAAGTGAAAAAAGATCTTTTTGTGCCTTGCCCCTTACAATGGATTCCAGCTTTCCCGGCTGTTGCAAAATTTATATTTATGCTACCGTAAAATGTAGTAAGGGCATTTAGGCCCGTCTATGGAAAAAAAATAGCTTATTTTAAGCGGGGCTAAAGCCCCTTGCTACATTATATTTAGTTATCACTTGTAGGGACAAGGCATGCCTTGTCCCTACTTACCTCTGGAAATTATTATTTATCGTCTTTGCGGCGTAGCTGCGGGAACAGGATGGTGTCACGGATACTGGCCGTGTTCACAAGGATCATGATGATCCGGTCCACACCGATCCCGAGCCCTCCTGTAGGAGGCATGCCGTATTCAAGCGCGGTCACAAAATCATGGTCCATGGGATGCGCTTCCATGTTCCCCTCCTTCCTCTTCTTCACCTGCTCTTCAAAACGCAACTTCTGTTCTACAGGGTCATTCAGCTCGGAAAACGCATTACCCACTTCACGGCCTGCAATATACGGCTCAAACCGTTCCACCAGTTCGGAATTGCCCGGTTTCCCCTTGGCAAGAGGTGAAAGTTCTTTTGGATAATCCAGGATAAAAGTAGGCTGTATCAGATTCTCTTCGACCTTCTCCTCAAAGACTTCATTAATGATCTCCCATTTGGTCATCTTTGCAGAGACCTTTACACCTGCTTTCTCCGCTGCCTTTTTAACATCTGGGGTCTTTTCTATCTTTGAAAAATCAACTCCACAGTACTCTTTTACTGCATCCAGAAAAGTGATCCTCTTCCACGGCCTTTTGAAATCAAGCGTAACATCCTGGTAATCTATCTTTAAACTTCCTTTAACCTCTTTAACAAGCGAACAGATAAGGTCTTCGCATATCTCCATCATATCATTGTAATCCGCATAAGCCTGGTACAGTTCCAGCATGGTAAATTCCGGATTATGGCGCGTGGAGATCCCTTCATTCCTGAAATTCCTGTTCAATTCAAAGACCTTTCCAAATCCTCCCACGATCAGCCTCTTCAGATAAAGTTCCGGTGCTATCCTCAGGTAGAGGTCCATGTCCAGTGCATTATGATGGGTCATGAACGGCTCTGCATAAGCTCCGCCGTAAACGGACTGCATCATGGGAGTTTCAACCTCCAGAAACCCCTTCTCCTGAAGAAAATTCCTCATAAACTGAACCGCCCTGCTTCGTATCTTAAAGCTCTCCTTTATATCATCATTCATGATAAGGTCCAGGTATCTCTGCCTGTACCGCGCCTCTATATCGGACAGGCCATGCCATTTTTCCGGTAACGGCAGCAGAGATTTACTCAGCAGCTGAAAATCAAGGACCTTTATGGTGATCTCCTCTGTCCGGGTTTTAAATACCTCCCCCTCCACACCGATGATATCACCCATATCCAGCGTCTTAAAGAGTTTCAGTTTCTCTTCTCCTACAAAATCCAGCCTGACATAGATCTGGATCATACCGGTGCTGTCCTTGATATGGCAGAATCCCGCTTTTCCCTGCATCCTCATCAGCATAAGCCGGCCCGCTACCTTGACCTTTTTATTCTCCAGATCACTGAAATTATCTGTAACCGTCTTTGCTTCATGCGTTGCTTTATAGATATTCGGATAGGGGTCAATATTCTCCTTTTTCAGTTGTTCCAGCTTCTCTACTCGTATCTTCCTCAAATCAAGATCTGACATTTAAACTTCTCCTTTCTGCAAAATTATTTTAAACCTGTCCGGCAGATCAACCTCGAAACTCATCTCCTGTCTGGTCCGCGGATGGATAAATGTAATCTTTTTTGCACACAACATCAAGCCCAATCTGTGAAATCCTGTCCTCCGTTTTGAATACAGATCATCACCTGCGATCGGATGCTTCAGATAATTCATATGAACCCTTAACTGATGGGTCCGGCCGGTAAGAGGCATCAATTTAATGAAGGTCGCATTCTTTAATACCCTGAGAACCTCATACTTGGTCAGAGACTCCTTTCCGTCCGTGATGAGTACGGACATCCTCTTACGGTTTAAAGGATTCCGGCCGATCCTGGTGCTGATCACTCCGTTATCATCTTTTACTATTCCATTGACAATAGCAACATATTCCTTCGTCACTGTCCTGTGTTTGAATTGATCAATGACGTCTTCCTGTGCGATCTCATTCTTGGTAACGATCATTACTCCGCTTGTATCTTTATCGAGCCGGTGGACAAGTCCCATCCTGCTTAAATTAGTGTTCCTTTTCATTTCAGGAAATAAAAAGAGCAGACCGTTCACAAGTGTATGCTCATAATGTCCCTGGGCCGGATGAACTACCAGCCCCATCGGCTTATTAATGACAATGATATCATTATCATTATAGAGTATCTCAAAATATATCTTTTCTGGCGATGTTTCAAGTCTTTCACCCACTTCAACGGGAATATTGAATTGAACAATGCTTCCTTCTTTTACTATATAACTTGCCTTTACCGGAACATCATTTACCAGGATATTCCCGTCCAGGATAAACTTCTGGATCTTTGTCCTGGAAAAGACCTGATTACATTCTTCGTACTTTTCTTCATTCTCTTCAAAATATTTGATCGCAAAATGATCGATCCGCTGTCCGGATGACTCTTTATCCACCTGCGTATCAAAGTTGATATATGGTTTATTCATCATATATAAAAATATCGTTCAATTCTCTGAAATACTCTTTATAATCCAGACCATATCCCACAATAAAACTATCCGCGATCTCAAATCCTTTATAATCTATAGGCACCTCGATCTTTCTCCGGGATGGCTTATCCAGCAAAGCACAAATCTTGATGGTACTTGGATATTTAAAGTCATTCAGATATTTAATAATAAAATCAATAGTATATCCGGTATCTACAATATCCTCTACAATGATAACATACTTATCTTTTACATCTGTCTTAAGGTCTTTTATTATCCTCACATGTCCGGTTGAATCAGTCCCCTCATAACTGGCAAAAGCAATAAAATCGATCATGGTCGGGATCTTGAGATAAGAGACCAGATCTGAAAGGAAACGGAAGCTTCCTTTCAAATTACTGATAAGCACCACTTCTGAATCTTTGTAATCTTCCTCTATTTGGGATGCAATCTCCCGGATCTTGCCCTGGATCTGATCAGTTGAGAGGAGTATCTTGCCAAGCTTTTTATAATATCCTTTTGCTTTCATATAAATTTATCCTTATTTGATCTGATCAAAAAAAAGATTCCCCGCTTTAATATCATGAACATTCTCCCCCTGATCCCCTGCAAGGAGCTTCTGGACAATAGCTTTTACCTGCATATCATTGTCAGAATAAGAGGAGAGTATAAGCGGCACCTGATCTAACTCTTTAATATTGTAAGGATGAAGAAGATTAAGAACTATAATATTTGTATTTTTCGTCCGGATCAATTTCACCAGTTTTTCATGGGCTTTGCTCTGTACGCCAATAATAATAACACTCTTATTGTCAATGGTATTCATCACCTGATCAATATCCTCTTTTCCCGGATTACCGGTTATGGCGGATCGTATCTTAAGATATTTTAAATTCTTATACCGGATAAACTTTTTTAATTCATTATACAAGATCGGTTTTGATGATATAGCGATAAACTTTTGGTCTGTCATATCAATTTTATCCAGTAAAGGAAGCCATTTTTTTGTATCCCTGTCTACATTAACCGTATCTATTGAAAGTGCAAAATTTATCTTCTTGTGTTCTTCATTGTTTATACTTTTAAGATCCTGCTTCTTTAATGGATCGATCGAAAAATATGTTCCGGAAAAATAATTTGCTTTATTATTTCTTTTATAAAGCAGTGCTTTATATCGCAATATTTTATTTAAGGACTTTTTCAGCCGATCTCGAAATACTTTATCTTTTTTGTATTTCAACTTTAAAAACTCCATGATCTTCATTATCTGCCCGGGGGCTTGATTAACAAGCACGATATCAACCCCGGCCCTTAAGGATTTATATACGATCTCATTCATCGGCATTAACCCGGTTATGGGAGGGACGTTCATTTCATCTGTTATGATCAATCCTTTATATCTGTTTCTGCCTATCAGATACTTATTCAATATCACTTCAGATATGGATGCCGGCTGAAAATAAAAATCCTTATAATTATTTTTGTCCATATGCTCCATATATTTTACAATGGATGGTATTGCTGCATTCGCGATCATAACTCCATTCTCATAACTTCTCATCAATCCTGTAAAAGGCTTCAGGTCATTATTCTTAAGAATGGTATAATCAACCTCATTCACCGGCATAGTGACATGAGGATCCTGCTTCATCCTGCCTATTCCCGGATAATGCTTGATCACGGGAATAACATTATTGATAACATGTGCTTTAATGAATTCTGAGGCCATTGCGATCACAGTATTCGGATCTTCACTGAATGCACGCGGTCCGAT
>Ga0180007_10003356_pt1 | contig 17931 bp, 10 predicted proteins | sample MM_PC_MetaG_FD_121122 | JGI IMG/M metagenome (GOLD analysis project Ga0180007, IMG submission 121122) | Groundwater microbial communities from the Aspo Hard Rock Laboratory (HRL) deep subsurface site, Sweden - MM_PC_MetaG | ecosystem: Environmental > Aquatic > Deep subsurface > Groundwater... | reverse complement strand
CGTCGGCTCAGTTGGCGGCATCATAATGCTGGCAGTAATGGCACCTGCCTTTCTATGGTTCATGCCGGGCCTTAAATCCATTACCAGCCCGCACATGTTCTGGATTCTAGGATCGGTAATATCTTACATGATACTATCAGAATGGCCAAAAGGCATAAGTCAGTCGGAAAGCTGCTGGGAAAACTTCTTCGAAGGCTGGAAGTTTCTTGGCGTAGGCCTGATAACCTTTCTGCTTTCAGGCCTGCTTGGCTTTATCGTTATGGCAAAGACTCTGGTGCCGATAGACTTCGCTTTTCAAAGCATCACTCCGGTTTTTGTCGGGCTATTTGCAATTCCGTGGTTGATCACCAACATCATTAACATTGGCCAGATTCCAAAACAACATGATCCTGAATCGATCGAACTCGACTGGGGCCTTGTCTGTCGTGGCACTTTTGGCGGCTTTCTCGGTGGTTTTTTTGCTGCCTATGTGCCGATTGTAACCGCCGGCGTCGGCGGTCTGATGGCCGGCCATGCCACGGCGCAGCGCGACGGACGACTCTTCGTAATGTCTTACGGCACCTGCAAAACCGTGTATTATGTTGGCTCATTTCTATTGTTTTTCATACCTGGACTGAGCCTCACCCGTGGCGGTCTCGCCTGGATAGTTACGCCAGTCGTATCAGTTCTGACCCTCAAAGAATATGCTCTGTTCGTTGGCCTCATGCTGTTCTCAGCTGGCATGGCATATCTGATGCTGGCACCGTTTACGCGCATGTGCATCTGGATCGTCGAAAAAATTGAATATTTCTGGGTGTCGGTAATCGCTCTGCTGATAGTGATTCCGGCAGTTTTTGCTTTCACCGGCTGGGGCGGCATGGCAATCATGACGGTTGCCACCGGCATCGGTCTGCTTCCGGTAATGTTTCAGGCGCGAAGAATGAACCTCATGGGCGTTCTTCTTCTTCCGGTCTGCATCAACATGGCAGGTTACGGAAGCGACGTAACGAGATTTCTGGGGTTGATATAATATGAAGGGTTTCACTCATTTTATTTCCGGTATTGCTGTTGCAAGTTTCTTTCCGCAGGCTGTTCACATGGCATCACAGGAACAGTCTTTCATACTCTGTCTGGGCGGCATATTTGGCATCATGCCCGACACGCTCGACTTTAAATTTGCGCGTTACTTTCACAAATCTGATATCGAGATTCGGCCTGACCCAAAAAACCTTGATGCCAGAGTAATAGCAGAAAGCGTTGCCGATGCCATAAGAAAAGCTGAAAAAGAAGGCCGTGGCACTGTGCAACTGCACACCATGCAACTCGGCTCGAATCTCTGGCGCAGCTACACGCTGGCCTTCGATTCTGCCACCAGCGAGGTCGTAGTCGAAATCGGCCCCGAAGTAGATACTGGGCAGATGCCGTTTGAAGGCACCGAACTAAAAGACCCGGCCAAAGCCAGCGCCCGGGTCAAGGTCGAGAGCCAGTTCTTACAGCAGTTTGACAAGAAATCGCAAATCGCTATCATGACCGGGCCCTGCTTTGAATTTGTTAAGCGCGGAGAAGGCAAAATTGAGATCGTCTTCCTGCCATGGCACCGCACCTGGTCGCACAGCTTCACACTTGGCCTGCTGATCTCATTTCTGGTTGGTTTATACACTTTTTTCATGGTAGCAGAGGGGCCAAACCCCGAAATGTACAGTATACCCAGATGGCTGCTGTATCCACTGATAATCCTGTTCGGGTCAATGGTTCATATAATCGAAGATTCAACCGGTTTTATGGGCAACAACCTGTTTTACCCCTTCACCAAGGACCGCACCAATGGCCTGGGGCTAATGAGCGCCGCCGAAGCCATTCCGAACTTTCTGTTCGTCTGGACATCAATAATCTGCATTCTCTATAACCTTGACCGCTTCAGATATGCGCCAATATCAACACCACCTGGAATTGAAAGCACCACCAGTTTCTTCTTCTGGTTCTATGGGATTCCGGTCGCAGTAATGGCGTATTTCTTCTTCAAGGGAAAAAGGGAAAAAGAACTAAAAGGCAAAGGGAAATCATCAGACTTTGATTCTGCCACTTCGGTAGAGCGCGAGACTGATGCTTCAATAATCTAGAATGTATGTGAGCAAATTCCTACTCAACCGGCAGAAAATCGTTAACCCAACCGGGATCAACGCTGCGATTTCCAGTCACTTAAGTCACATAGCTGAACAGCCGCCAAAATCGGCAGCCGAATTCTTTTATCGTCTTGAGTGGTATAAGATCGGTATATCGGTGCCATTTATTGTCTATTCGCAGACTGCTCCGGTCATGCGTGTCATGCCAGAGTGCCAGTTACTTGAAACAAAGCAACTTGAACCTCTCGAAGATCAAAAATACTTTGATTTTTCACTGTTCGCGGTACCACCGTTTAAACACGACTGGGACCCCGCAACCGACGAGAAAAAAATAGTTGCCTGGCTTAAAAAGGAGCTCACCGGCGCTGCCACTCTTCTGGATCAGCGTTTTGGCCCAAACAACCGTATCTATTACGAGGTAGAAGGTGAACATCGGCAGCAGCAGACGGTTACAATAACCGGAACGCTGCAGGCTCAAGATATCAAGAAGCTTGATCTGATCCGCAGATTTCCGCTGGGAAAATACTCTGAACTTGGATGTGGGCTTTTATACCTGCAGGCCCGCTGTGAGTATGCCGACCGAATGTGCTGTCGAAAGTGAGAATGGGGTTTATTGCCGCAGAATCGCGGGCATAGACGCAGTATAAAACAAAAGAGCCACAGAATATCTGTGGCTCTTTTGTTTTATACGTTTGTATCAGGGAATCAGCGGGGGGGCGGTTGCGGTAACAGCCTTGGCTTCGCCGAGTGGCACCGCTTCTGTCAGCGTCGGTGCAGGAGTTGCCTTTTCTACAATCGCAGCTTGCTGCAGTGAAGTTTTACTTACTTCTGCCTCAGCTTTGACTGGCGTCCTAACCCTTTTCTTCCCTTTCACTGTGTCATCAATCTTTTCAGGGGTGACATCAATCTCTTCGTAGCCACCCATAAATCTGTCAAAACTCGTTCTTTGACCTTCAATTACCATGATACCTCTGCCATCTGAGTTATCACCAGAAGTTCCGGCGGCTTTAACCCCTTTTGCAGTTCCTGTTTTGGAAGATGCCGAAGAATCACTAACGCCGCCTGTTTGAGAAACGTCAGAGGAAAAGCCATCTGCGAGATCACTGCCGCTGAAGCGGCCTTCGAGAAATTCGCGGGCCATTCTTCCCCAGGCGCTGTGCGGATCAACTTTACTGTATTCTTCGAGATAATTATTGGTCTTTTCATTCTCGCCAAGGCGATAGGAAACACAGGCCATGTTCCAGAGCGATTCGTAGTCAGAACGATCACGCTGCCAGGTCTGAGTGTACCAATAAAGAGCCTCACGCGGTTGCCCATTTCGCAAACAGGTCACCGCCAGCTTACGGGTGATCTTGGCAGAAGCCGGGCTTTGCCGATGATAGCGCAAAAGTACCGGAATCATTCGCACTGACTCACTTTTTTGCATCACTCGCGGATGCAAAAGATCTTCGGGTGCCATCAACTGCCTTTGCGACTCCACATGCGTTGTTTGCGGATTTCTAACCGCCCGCCGAGGTTTAGCTTTTTCTGGTGGCAGGTTTTCCATGATATAGTCGCCGGTATAACCGAGTTCCCTGACGAGATCATGAAGGTTCTGATCGGCACTGACTGGTGCGCACAGCAGTCCCAGCATTACAGGAATCAGAATTTTTTTCATACAATTTCCTGAATTTAGTCTAAAGCACTAATGGCTTCTGATAAGTTTTCGGCAGATTTCGCCGAATTTTCATCTATTTTTTTAATTTATACTATGTTAAGCTTATAAACAACATATTCTGCAAATGGAACAAATCTTGCGTTCTCAAAGCGGTTTTGAGACTGTATAGGAGATTTAAAAGATGAATAAGAGACTTTCAAACCCGACAAGATGCGCTATGGCACTGGTTGCCGCAGTGCTCGTTTCAATTTTTCTAACCGGCTGTCCCGAAGGCGGCGGTGGTGGTGGCGGTACCCCTCCGGTTTATACAGACCCGATTCACACCAGTTTCACGCTGACACCAGCTCAAATTCACGAAACGGGGCGTCCCTATGAAGTCGCTGCCGTAGTAAGAGAAACTCGTGGTGACGAGATAAACATCAACTGGATGCGCACATACAGAACTCTGACTACAACAGCTGATTCTACAAATCCTTATGCCAACACTTATGACACAGAAAAAAGCGCAGACTATTTCTCAGCGCAGCCACGTCAGATATATGGTTATATGTTCATTCCCAACAGTTCGGCATATATTGAAGACAGCACGGCACCGGCTAACACATATAACGTTTTAAAGGGCTACGGAAGCCACACTATCCGCACTCAGGTCATGATCGGGCGTGAGTATGAGAACAGGCCAGCATGGTTTAACGGCCTGTATATATCCTATAGCGACTACCGCAGCTGGGTTTTGACTGGCAAAGTCGGTGTAAAATACTGGGTAAGGCTTGAAGGCTACGATTATAAGCTCAGTGACAACTACACTATTTACATTCCCCTCGAAATTTATTTTGCCGGAGAACTAAACAGTACGAATCCTTATGATTCTTCTTCAATACCTGTTATCGGAACCCCGGTAACTACGAACCCCTACGACATTGGCGGCTAGAAGCCGATATAAAATATAGTTTTATTGTGTGAGAGAACAAGGAGATCAGAAGATGAGAAGTATGCATCGCGTTCTGGTTCTGGCAATTATGATCCTGGCACTGTCGCCCAGTTTTGCCCTTGACACCGGCAATTCTTTGGTTAACGATATTTTTGCGAGCCCGCGGGTTGATTCCTGGCCGGGCCAGCCAACTCAGCCCACTCCGCCGACTTACCCTGGCAATCCGAATTATCCTGGCAATCCGACTTATCCTGGCCATCCGTCTAACCCGAATTATCCCGGGAATGGTGGCAGTTACGATTCTCCTGATCGCCTTTTCGAAAGCGGCAGAAATGCTTATTATCAGGGAAACTATTACGGCAGCATCCAGACTTTGAAGCGATTTCTCGATCGTTACCCTTACGAATACCGCGCCCCTGAAGCAACTTTTATCGTTGCCGAAGCCTATCTTAAAAGCACCGACCATGCCAATGCTCTGCATTATTACCGTCTGGTCAGCAGCAAGTATTCTTATTATAATCAGGCTGAGCGCGCAACTTATTTTATCGGCTACTGCCTTGCGAAGCTTTCAGACTATCGCGGAGCCCTGAACGAATTCAGAAACTTTATTGCACGCTACCCATTCAGCGAATTTGTCGATGATGCCTGGTTTGTAAGCGGCATGACTCATGAAAGACTTAATGACAGCGCCAGTGCTATTGCTGCCTACAAGAAAATCGTATACGAATTTACTGATTCAAACTACTACGCCGAGGCAAAGCAACGCCTAGAAGCTCTGCAGAACGGCAGCACGCCAGGCTACCCTGACTACCAGCCGCCGCAACCACAGCCACAGCCGATTCCACCCAGCTATCCCGGTCAGCTCACCGATTATGAACTGTATAACCGCGCTCACTCACAGTACATAGCCGGAAACTTTGAGAACGCCGTCACCTATTTTGACGAGCTGCTTAAGCGTTTCCCAGGATCGACCTATGCCGATGACGCATCATTCTGGAAGGCTAAAATCAGATATGAGCAAAGAAATTATCTGGTGGCAATAAGACTCTTTGAAGACTTTCTTCGCTACTACCCGAACTCTGAGTATGTCGTCGAGTCCACTTATACTCTTGCATTTTGTCAGAAAGATTATGGTCGGATCAACGCCGCTAACGCCCAGTATCTGCGCCAGGCTGCGAATAACTTCGCCTGGTTCCAGCAGAGATATCCGACAAACGGCTATGCTTCCGAAGCACTTTTCCAGGCAGGTGAATGCTATGAAATTCTTGGCGACGAACCGACGTCTGACAACTACTATCAGAAAGCAGTAACCCTTTATCCAAATACTCCAGCAGCCGTTAAAGCCAAAGAAAAACTTAACAAAACCTGGTAACTAGAACATTAAAAAAGCCCCCTGACCGGGGCTTTTTTTCATTTAGGCAAAATGTGAAGTTCAGCTTTTTGAAAATGGGCTGTTTAACTTTAAAAGTTTTGAGAGTAGAATGGCTTGACCGGTAAGTTGTTGAAATTCTAAATCCGGCCCTGATGGTTCGCGTTATAGATTACACCATCAGGTATCTTTATGGAGGCTTTATGAAACGTTTTTGCGTACCCATACCACTGTTATTGATTCTTGCTTTGCTGCTCACAATGCCGGGGCTGGCGCAAACACGCGCTGAACTCTGGCGCAAGGTAGATGAGGCCAAATCAAAAGGTCTGCCACAAACTGCAATTGAACACCTCACAAAAATATATGAGCTGGCGCAGAAGGAAAACCACATGATAGATGCCGTCAAATCACTGTGTGACCGCATAGTTCAAGAAGGCAACATTCAGGGCAACAAGCCCGAAGAACGCATTACCCGACTCGAAACCGAGATTGGCAAGGCTGACGCCAAAGTTAAACCACTGCTTAACATTGTTCTTGCCAAATGGTATTGGCACTTCTATAACCGCAACAGTTACCGCTTTATCAATCGTTCGCGCACAGAAGGTCTTGATGAAAAAGATTTTACCACCTGGGATCTTCCCAAACTGTTTGCACATATCGGCAACCTTTACGAAAACGTTCTCAAGGAAGAGAAATCTCTCAAAGAGATTCCGATAAAGGTTCTCGAAGGCTTTATTGAACCTGGCAATCAGCCCGCCAACCTGCGCCCGACACTTTTTGACTTCTTTGCGCATGAGGCTCTGACTTTTTACATGGCAGACGCTCAAAGCGCGGCAAAGCCAACGACAGCCTTCGAAATCACTGTAGACTCACCAGCATTGAGCGATCTCGAAACTTTCATGAAGTGGCAGCCAGAAACATTAGACACCGATTCGTGCAATTATCGGGCGGTCAAGCTACTGCAGCGCTTGTTGAAAGCGGCTCAGGAAAGCGACAATCTTGATGCAATGCTTGACAACGACCTGTTCAGACTCGCATGGGTGCGCAGAGTAGCAGTTGGCGATAATCTTTCCGACACTTACCTGAAACGACTGGAAGACTTTGCCAAAGCACATTCAGACCATGCCTACTCAGCCACTGCGCTTGGTTATGCGGCGCAGGAATATGTCAGCCTGGGCGAGAACGTTAAGGCCATGGAAATTGCCAAAAGAGGCAGTAGCTCATGGCCTAACAGCTATGGCGCAAGCATCTGCAACAATGTTATTGCCAGCATCAAAAGCCGCGATGTAAGCATCGAAACAGAGCGCGTGATACTGCCAGAGGGAGGGCAGGCGCGAATATCGTTCAAGAATATCAACAAGGTATATTTCAGACTGCTGCCTCGCAGCACCGACGAGCTTTATAAAAAGCAGAATTATTCTCCCGATGGCATTCAGTGGGACGACTACGCCGGTATTTTTCAGCGCAAACCCATTGATAAGTGGAGCGTAGACGTAGACCCGGGCCAGGAATACAAGTCATGCGAAGCGCTGATTGATCTGCCTAAAATGCAGTCTGGTCTTTATTATCTCGCAGCCAGCGTTGAAGAAAACTTCAACCAGTCACAAAATGCTTTGCAGGTGACTCCAATCATCGTTACCAAGCTCGGCATGGTAATCCGCAAACGTGAAGGCAAACAGGAAGTCTTTATAGTTAACAATGTTTCCGGCGAACCAATGGAAGCCATCAAGGTTCGTGGTTACAGCCACGAATACGACAAGGGCTGGCGCCAGATCATGACCGGTTCTACCAATAAAGATGGTCTTGCCGTTTTTGATTCGAACCGGGGCAACGGCTTCTTTATCGCTGAGCACAAGGGTCACATCATTTATCGCACTACCGATTTTTATTCGTATGAAAGCAACGATTACTCGGCAGACACCCGCGTTTACTTCTTTACCGACCGCTCAATATACCGACCCGGCCAGACTATTTATTTCAAAGGCATCGTTGCCAGGCACGACACCAGAACCAGCGAATATAAAACCATGCCGGCCGGCACCAGCGTAAATGTGCTGTTGCGCGACCCTAACAGTCAGGAAGTGAAAAACGAGAGCTTCAAGACCAATGAGTTTGGTTCATTCTCAGGCACTTTTATAGCACCAGCTGATCGTCTGACCGGCGTTTACAATATTTATTCGAACACCTTTAACAGCGGTGCCCAGATTCGCGTCGAGGAGTACAAACGCCCCAAATTCAAGGTCAATATAGACACCCCCACGCAGGCTTTTCAACTCGACAAGGTTGTGCAGTTGACCGGTCGCGCGCTGGCCTACACTGGTGCCAAAATTGACGATGGCGCAGTTAAATACCGCGTTGTCCGCGAAGTAAGATACCCGCCCTGGTGCTGGTGGTATTTCGATCCCGGCAGTTCACAGGAAATCGCCCATGGCACCACCGTGACCGACAAGAATGGCGAGTTTATCATCAGCTTTACTGCCCTGCCCGACCGTGCCGTTAACAAGGCCGACGAGCCTGTATTTATGTATACAGTGTCTGCCGACGTTACCGACGGCACCGGCGAAACCCGGTCAAGCAAGCAGATTGTTCGCGTCGGTTACACAGCCTTGGCGCTCAACCTCAGCAACCAGGACGTGCGCGCAGCCAACCAACCATTTTCAGTAGTTGTTAATACAACAACCCTTGACGGAAAAGGCATAGCCGGTGCCGGCAGTTTCCTGGTCTACTCGCTTAAACAGCCGGCTCGCGCGCATCGCCAAAGCTATATGCGCGGCACGACAGTGGCTAAGAACGACAAGTCAAACATCAGAACATGGGAAGAAGACAAGGTTGTCTTTGAACAAACCTTTAATACCAGTATTGATGGCAATTTCGTCTGCGAACTGAAACTGCCCGAAGGTGCATATCGCATCAAAGCGCAGAGCCGGGACCGCTATAACACTCCGGTTAATGCTGTTTCCAACTTCATGGCTGTCAATGACGAGAGTAACGACTTCAGCATCAAGATTCCATTCTTCTTTAGAGACACTGGCGGTGCGCTACAACCAGGAGATACTTTTAAAGCATTCTGGGCAACCGGTTATGGCAAAGGCCCGGCCTATATCGAAGTCGAACATCACAAGAAGATCATACAAGCCTTCTGGACAGACGTTGACAAAGGCAAAGTGTACATCAAACTGCCAGTAAGCGAAAAGCATCGTGGCGGTTTCGTTGTCAGAATCATGCAGATCAAAGAGAATCGTGAGTATTTCCATACTCATATGGCTATCGTGCCCTGGACCAACAAGCAGTTGCAACTCAAGTTTGCACACATGACCTCGAAAATGCAACCCGCACAAAAGGATACCTGGAAGATAGAGATAACTGGTGAAAACGCCGAAAAAAGCGCAATCGAAATGGTTGCCGGCATGTATGACGCAAGCCTCGACGCGTTCGCGCCACACAGCTGGCCAACCAGTTTCCCGGTTTTCTATCAGGAATACAACCGGGTGTCACCATACGCATTCAACCAGGCACAGAGCCTTTATGTCTGGCGAAATGAACTCAACTCTTATCCTGGCATTGGCTATCGCCAATACCCGCAGCTACCCAGCAGTATCCAGCAGGACATATTTGGCTACAATTACGCTTATGAGGGCAAAAGCCTGCGCATGAGCAGGAGTAATAGCGCGCCAATGCCGACAATGGCAGCGCAGGCATTGAGCGAATCAGACGATGGCATAATGATGGAAAAAAGCAAGAAATCGGATATGGCTGATTCATTTGACAAAGAAGAATCATCACCTTCGGGTGGTGCCATGGCACCACAGGAAGCAAACGGTGGTGGCGACAGTGCTCCTCAGGCGCCTGATCTCGACAAGGTTTCTGCCCGCGTTAACCTTAACGAAACAGCATTCTTTCAGCCTCATCTTACTGTTGATGCCGACGGCAAGGTTTCTGTAGAATTCACAATGCCAGAGGCGCTGACCACCTGGAAATTTATGGGCTTCGCACATGGCAAAGAGCTGCAATCAGGCATGCTGATCGGTGAAACGGTCACACAAAAGGATCTCATGGTGCAGCCGAATCCGCCAAGATTCATGCGTGAAGGTGACAAACTCGTCTTTACCGCTAAGGTGACAAACCTTTCAGAAGTCGAGCAGAAGGGGCAAATACGCCTTAAGCTTCAGGACACAATAACCGACGTTGACCGAAATGCTGAATTCAAGCTCGACAAGCCAACGTTCGAGTTCAGTGTTCCAGCTGGTGAATCGCGCTCGTTCGGCTGGAAGATTGAGGTTCCTGATACACCAGGCGTTGTAAAATACACCGTTGTAGGTGCTACCAATAGTCTGTCTGACGGCGAAGAGGGTATGGTGCCGATTCTTTCTCGACATATCTTCGTAACTGAATCTCTACCGCTGCCAATCAAAGGGCCGGCGAACAAGAAATTCACCTTCAAGAAACTGGTTGAATCGAAAAAATCAGACACTCTCAAACATCAGGGCCTGACTGTCGAAGTTACTTCCAATCCAGCATGGTATGCAGTTCAAGCTCTGCCGTATCTCATTGAGTTCCCGCATGAATGTTCAGAGCAGGTCTTCAACCGCATTTATGCAAACAGTCTTGCTTCATTCATTGCCAATTCTGATCCCAAAATCAAGAGAGTCTTCGACACCTGGAAGGCTGAAGCCGCACAGGGCAGCAAGGCATTGTTCTCTAATCTCGAGAAAAACGAGCACCTCAAATCGGTTACTCTGCTCGAAACACCATGGGTTCTTGACGCCAAAAACGAAACCGAGCAGAAGCATAAACTCGGCATTCTCTTTGATCGCGCCCGTATCGACTCTGAATTGTCACGAGGCAACAAAAAACTTGCCGAAATGCAGATGTCTGATGGTGGCTTTCCGTGGTTCCCGGGTGGACACCCCAACTCCTTTATCACTCTCTACATCATGACCGGGTACGGGCGTATGCGCCATCTTGGCGTCGATGTCGATGTAAAAATTGCGCTCAAGTCACTTAATCACCTCGACAAGTGGATTGATGAAGTCTATCGCGAAATCATCAGACATCCCGACTATAAAAACCGCACCAACATCAGTCCGATTACTGCGCTTTATCTGTATGGCCGCAGCTTCTTCCTGAAGGAAAAGCCAATACCTGCCGGCAGCAAAACCGCCGTCGATTTCTTCCTCAATGAAGCCAGAGAAAAATGGCTGCAGGTCGGCTCAAGACTCGCTCAGGGGCACATTGCTATCGCGCTGAAGCGTTTTGGCGACAGCACTGTTCCGTCTGACATAGTCAAGAGCATCAAGGAACGCAGCGTAACCGATGAAGAGCTTGGTCGCTTCTGGCGCGAGAACGAGCTGTCGTTCTGGTGGTACCGGGCTGAGATTGAGACTCAGGCGGTTATGATTGAGATGTTCAGCGAAGTTACAAAAGACATGGAAGCAGTCGAGGATTGCAAAATCTGGCTGCTCAAACAGAAACAGACCCAGAACTGGAAAACCACCAAAGCGACTTCAGATGCAATTTATGCGCTGTTGCTGCGCGGCGCCAACCTGCTTGCCTCTGACAAACTTGTCAGGGTGCTGCTTGGCGGCGACGAAGTTAAGCCTGAGCGTGTAGAGGCTGGCACTGGTTATTATCAGAAGATTTATGCCGGCTCAGAGGTTAAATCTGAAATGGGCAACATCGAGGTGATCAAAGAAGACGAAGGCATCGCCTGGGGTGCTGTTCACTGGCAGTATCTTGAGGATATGAGCAAAGTCACACCTCATGAAACCAATCTCAAGCTGAAAAAAGCGCTGTTTGTGAAGCGTGATACCGATAAAGGCCCAACTATCACACCAATGAAGGGCGATCTGAAGGTCGGCGACCTGGTGGTGGTTCGTATCGAACTGCGCACTGACCGAGACATGGAATACATTCACATGAAAGATCAGCGCGGCAGCGGCCTGGAACCGTTAAATGTAGTTTCGCGTTACAAGTATCAGGACGGTCTTGCTTACTACGAGGCAACCAAGGATACTGCAACGCATTTTTACATTGATTACCTGCCCAAAGGCACCTATGTATTCGAATACGAGCTGCGCGTGCAGCTTCAGGGCACATATCAGAGCGGCATGGCCGAGATTCAGTGCATGTATGCACCAGAATTCAACAGCCATTCAGAAAGCTTTGTGATGCAGGTTACTGACAAGTAATCTGATACTGGCGTTTAAAACAGGCCCGGTCGCAAGTTATACTTGCGACCGGGCTTTTGTTTGTGAATACTACTTCTGATGCAGGCTATCGAAGCGCTTATGAGTTTCCTGATAGAGTTGCAACATATTGTCGCTCTTCTCAAACACTTCGGGAAGTTCTTTATAGACATCATAAGGCGACATTATAGCCATCGAAATGCGAACTATGCTATGTAGCTTGCCGCTGGCCTCATAAAAGCGCACCATTGGCAAGTGTCCGGGAATTTTCAGCTGGCGTGTGACAGGAACTTTTTTCCAGATCAAATTCGGTCGTTTAGCAACTTTGACTTTGGTTATATCTCTGGTAAAAACGCCAATGAAGCGCACAGAAGACATTTCCGGCATGGCGGTCAGAAATTCGAAGTAAGAAGCCTCGATTTCCAGTGCAGGCCCTTCGAGCTCGGGCGGAAAATAAACCCACACCAACGGCTGACCGCGCAATGACAGAGGTAGAGTATCACTAAGCTGTGAAAACGTAGCTTGCACACCAGTCAGGTCGCCACCGTTCCTGATAATTGCCGATTCGCTGGCGTAGGTCACCACAACAGGGTTTGAGTGTGCCGATTCGCCGGTGCCGTTAACAGCACGAACGGTGTAGGTAGCGGTCATCCCCTCTGTGATGTTCTGGGTTACTGTCACATTGGTAATCGATGAAGGAACATTAAAAATAGCCCACTCGTCATTCTGATAAACTTTGTAGTATGCCGCGCCGTTTGCGGCTGACCATTGCAACGTGCAGGAATAAGACGATACTTCAGTCAGCGCCAGTATTGGCGCAGCAGGAATGAGCTGAATTATCAGCGCTTCCGACTGTTCTGAATAACCAGAGGTGTTTTGGGCGGTCATGCGCAGCGACACGGTATCGCCGGCAGGAAGCCCATCGACACGATACTGAGTAATAGTAGATGTGAGCGTCGCCACTACTGTTTCGTTAACAAGAACCTGGTATGATAAAGCGTTTTGAATCGGCGCCCACTTGAAAGAGAACCAGTCTGCTCCGATCTGGTCTTCTATTATCGTAAGCACTGGCGGCGGTGGCAGCAGTTGGACCGACACATCAGCAAAATAAGATTCACCGCTGGCATTAATGGCGGTAAGTCGCAAATTTAAAGAGCTGCCGGGCGTAAATCCAGTCAGAAAAACCCGGGTCGGCGTAGCCGGCAGTTCCTGTAATAGTGTGTCTGATGCCTGATATACCCGGTAGCCGGTAGCAGTATCGACGTTCTGCCAGAAAAGGCCGACAGAAGCAGAACCAAGATCGTAAATGCCTATTGCAGCGGGTGCAGCCAGTGCCATTAATATACTGGTCGGGCTTGATACTCCCACAGCCGCCCCCTTATCGTAGGTTACTATCGACAAGCTGTAAGTGCCGCCAGGGACAAGACGCACAAGGGTTTCGCGAGTGTTTTTTGTCGAAGAACCATAAAGTGCGTGGTCAACATCCACCTGATAATGAGTGCTGGCGTTGAATCCCGGGTATGGTGTCCAGCTGACCTTTACCGACTCCGGGCTCAGATGTGATATTGAAGGCGGTTGCGCAAAGTATTCGTCGGGTCTCACGTTTGGTTCGGCTTCAAGTAGCCGAAATAGCGCGACAACTATCAGCAGTAAAATTCCTGCAATCTTTAAAAATACCCCTCTGCCATTTCTTTTCATTGATTACTCACCAACCCGCCTTAACATCTACCAGCAGGAACATCACCTGTCTGTAATCAGATAATGTATAAAGAAACACACAAATTTCCAGTAATATTAATAATAATATAACAATAGACACAAATTGCGAGTGACAAATGTATCAGTGTTGCTGCATGATTGGCTTAGATACCTTCTAACACATGCTGGTCATAAAATTTGGCAAGGTTGGCAGGAATTGAAAACTGATATATTATGAGTAAGCTATAAACATATTGTTTCCAGAGGAGCGTTATGAGTTACAAATCCGCCTATCTACTTATTTTTGCCTGTCTGCTTGTATTCGTTTGCCAGTCAGCACTGCAAGCGCAGGACGCCAAGGATCTTGAAAAACAAATTAATACCGAGCTGAGAAATGCACAGAGTACATTTTTTAACGGCAAGTTTGAAGCCTCAGAAGCAGGAATTAAGAAATCCTCTGAACTGATCGAGAGTTTAAAAAAACTTGAACCACAGCATAAACAGCTAAAATCATTTGAACAGCGGTTGACCAAATTACAAAGCGATCTGGCAAAAAAGCTGGGTAAAACAACCAGTGGTTCCAGTTCAGTTCCGGTGGCCACACAGGCGCCTGCCAAGAGCGTCACATCACCCTCCAAATCAGACAAGCTTCCACGCAAAACTGCCCAGGAAATAAAAGAGCTCACAAAAAGTCTTGATTCACTTGAGAATTACGAGAAAGACCGCATGTTGCGCATTCAGCAGGATTATTCTTCCTACAGCATAGAATCAACATTCAGCAGTATTCAGCAAAAAATCGACAACCTGCCCGGTCTGCTTGAGAAAGTTGCCGCCATGGCAGCACAGGAAAATGCTGGTGATCACCCAGATGTAATAGCTGTGCAGGAGCGCGTAGCAGCAGTCAGCGCATGGGCCACGCTGGAACTGGCAAAAACACAGGAAAAAGTAGCTCAACAAAAGGCTGGAGAAGCGGCTGGCACAGAAGCCGCTGATTCTCTTAAAAAACAATGGGAAGATTACAACGACAAATATTTCAACCCAATTAACAATCGTAGTCACGAAAATGACATTGCAAAAATCGGCGAAGCATTCGAATTACTGAATGAATATGCCGACAAAAAAGCCGATCTTACAAAAGCCATAAGCGCATTTGAGGAAAAATATGGCAATACGCGCGAGGCAATAGAAGCAGCAACCGGCGGCATGGAAGCGGTTTATCCATGGGAAAATTTTAAAAAGGCTATGGTTGATATAGAAGCAATACCCGGACGCCTCGGCGAAAAGGTTAATGGCATGATCGAACAGGAAATCTCGTCACTGTCATCACGCCACGATTTTTTCAGGCTTGAAAGACACGCAGAAATCAAAAAGCTCGAAGAATTTTGCAAAAAGTATGTAGCTGGTTACACAGCCAACGCCAGTATTGCCAGTCAGCTGGCTGAAGACATCAAAAAGTTTGAAGAAAAAGTAGACCAGCGCAACTGGCCTGCCGGCAAAGGCAGCGCTGCTGACCGCGCCGGCGCCCTCGAATACTTTAAAAACACCTGGGGGAAAGACGAAAAACAGAAATATACAGTGCTTGGCACGGTGATCACCGGCGAATGGTCTGTTCAAAAAAAAGATCTACTCGGCAAGCCTGTAATGTATGGGCTGCCGGTATTGCTGGCCGTTCAAAAGCCTGAAGATAAGACACATGGCCTTGCCCGTGTCTACATTCTGACGGTGCGAACACCCGAGAGCGCCAGCGCCCAGATGGCACCGCCTTTTGATTCTGATACTGTTGGCGACTGCTATTACATTCGCGCTGAAAAAGTAAAGTAAGTTGCCATCCTCTGTCCGGCGTCAGTCAGTTGCCGCCGGGCAGAACGCGGTCAGCAAGCCAAACAGCCGGACCTCTGTATCGGCTCTGTTGCCTGCTTCTTACCCGTTTGAATTGACGATGCCAGGCAGTGATGTTATGATCAAATGGGCAGGCACTACCGAACTTGTATGCATAATTCAGAGGAACATATCATGTCACAGCCAATCAAAAGCGATGACCAGCACTTTACTTACGGCGATTACAGCCAGTGGTCGGAAGATGAGCACTGGGAATTGATCGACGGCGTTACTTATGACATGTCGCCAGCGCCAGCTAAGATTCACGCAGATATTTCAGGTGAATTATTTTTTGCCTTCAAGTCATATCTGCGCGGTAAGCCATGTAAAGTCTACGCAGCCCCTTTTGATGTTCGCTTTCCCGAAGGCGATGAGCCAGACAAGGAGATCAAAAGCGTCGTTCAGCCGGATATTCTGGTAGTCTGCGACGAAAATAAGCTTGATGAAAAAGGCTGTCGAGGGGCTCCTGATCTGGTGATAGAAATATTGTCGCCAACGACTGCTTCGAAAGACTGTATACAAAAACGCGACCTTTATGAGCGCCACGGTGTAAAAGAATTCTGGACCGCAGATCCGACCAATCGCCTGGTTCACGTCTATGTGCTTGGCTCAGATGGTTTATACGGCAGACCAGCTATATTTACGGATTGTGGCAAGGTTACCGTCAGCATCTTCGCCGATCTCAAAATTAATCTCAAGGAAGTGTTTCCGCAGCAGCTCAAAGTCGTTCGTGAAAGTCCCCGAAAGTATCTGACAGAATAATTACAGAACTGCGAGAACCGCCAAAATATCATGAAAAAATTCCTAAACAACAAATCATTATTTGACCGAGCAACTGAAATAGGCTTTAAACCTGCTCATGTTGCAGAAGTCGGTGTTTACAAACCCCAGACCTCAAACATTTATAATTTCATCAAGGCAGGCATCAAAACGACTCTGGTTGAGCCAGATCCGAAGTCTATATTGCAGATTAAAGAACATTTCAGCGGGCAGAATAATATCACCCTGCACGAAGTGGCGATTTTTGACCGCACTGGCGAGATAGAACTTGTGCAGCGTGAAGCGTCGACCTTTGTCAGCGAACTGAAGGCGTCACCAGCGATTCTTAATGACAATTATCAAGTCAACGAAACTGATAAATTTGTAGTTCAAGCTGTGCCTTTCGACAAAATTGATGATGGAACAATTGATCTGCTGAGCGTTGACGTTGAAGGCGCCGAATGGTTTGTGTTAAAAACCATGGCAAGCCGCCCGGCAGTGATATCGTTAGAGACACATGGCGCAGCATATACCAATCCGTATATTAATGAAATCAATAATTGGATGAGCGAAAATGCTTACAAAACCTGGTATAAAACTGGCGCTGACACCGTTTTTGTTCGGCCATCTGTGATCAAGGCATCATCTGGAGACAGGCTGACGCTAAAAATTGCCAACATATACCTTGAATTTCACCGTCTGCGCAAAACCCTGAAAAAACGTCTCACAGGTCGTTGAGCTGCCAAATGTGATTAATCCCTGAGTATGACTGAAGGAATCAAAAGCGCTGGCAAATCAGATCTGGAGAACGCAAATGAAAGCTAAGAACCCGATTGAATCTGATTATCTGCTGATTGAACCTGACGAAAATATTTTGCGACAGGTTTACGCCTGGTCACAAGAAGACCCCGAAATGGAACATTTTACCTGCCGCCCGCTCAAACCTTTGCCAGACTTTTCAACTTGGAAAGCAAAACAACTAGAGCTTTCTGCAAACAACAGCGTAATTGCCAAAGTCCTTGTCCACAAAGAGTCAGAAAAAGTGGCTCTGGGGCGCTGCCGATGTTTTGATATGAACCCGAGAAATCGAAGCACAGAAATCGGCTATTATCTGCCGGCGGGCCATCGTCAGCGCGGTCTTGGGCGAATTATGCTTAAAAAAATGCTGGAACTTGTTTTTTCTGACGATAGTCTGCAGATGAATAAAATCTATGCCAGCACTGCTTCATGTAATTTGGCCTCTGTAAAATTGCTGAAGCAGCTGGGATTTACAAAAGACGGGGAAAATCGAGAACATTACTGGATTGGTAACAAGAAATACAACCAGCTGATTTATTCAATTTTGAAACGTG
>Ga0180007_10003354_pt1 | contig 17937 bp, 18 predicted proteins | sample MM_PC_MetaG_FD_121122 | JGI IMG/M metagenome (GOLD analysis project Ga0180007, IMG submission 121122) | Groundwater microbial communities from the Aspo Hard Rock Laboratory (HRL) deep subsurface site, Sweden - MM_PC_MetaG | ecosystem: Environmental > Aquatic > Deep subsurface > Groundwater... | reverse complement strand
TTTTTATTTTATGCCCGGTACAAGTTAAATGTTGAATAGCCAATTGGAAGAATGGTTAAATAGGCAAATGGAAGAATAGTTAAATAGTGAAAGGAATTCTATCAGTTTTACCATTCAACCAATCCACTTTTAATCTGTTCAACCCAAGCAACCCAACAAACCCAAATCCTGGTTTATAATTATTTGACATTTGTTTTTTGTTTTCATATCATACAGGTCAACTTGCAATTGACTGCTATTCTTTGGCATTTCACCATGTAATTCTTTTTATTTAATCACATTAAAATGGAGATGGCGATATGAGACTTTTAACCCGTTCAGATTTTGATGGACTTGGTTGCGCAGTGATTTTTAAAGAAGCGGGCGCAATTGACGATATCAAATTTGTACATCCCAAGGATATTCAGGATGGGATTGTTGAAGTCACATCTAATGATATTCTTGCTAATATCCCGTATGTGAAAGGTTGTGGATTGTGGTTTGATCACCACTCAAGTGAACAGGAACGAAAAGAATACGGAAATTTTAAGGGGATATGCGATCCTTCTGCACCAAGTGCAGCCAGAGTTGTCTTTAACTATTATAAAGATCAGGGTAAAATTAAAGAAAATCCATTTTTTGAGGAATTTTTACTGGCTGTTGACAAGGCGGACATGGCCAATTTTTCCATTGATGAAATTCAAAATCCCACAGGATGGGTTTTGCTATCATTTATTATGGACCCGCGAACCGGTCTTGGAAGGTATAGAGATTATCGAATCAGTAATTATCAACTTATGATGGCCATGATCGATTATTGTCGGGCAAAAAACGTAGATGAAATTCTAAAAATTGATGATGTGGTTGAAAGAGTTGATAGATATTTTGAGCAGGATAAACTTTTCAGGCAAATGGTAAAAGAAAATACAACCACACATGACAATGTTATCGTCCTTGATCTTAGAAAGCAGGAAGAAATTTACACGGGTAATCGATTTCTTTTATATAGTTTGTATCCGGATCAAAACATATCGATACAGGTGATTTGGGGATTTCAGAAACAAAATATTGTGTTAACATGTGGACACAGCATTATTAATCGAACATCAAAAACCGATATCGGATCACTGATGCTCAAATACGGCGGTGGGGGGCATGCAAGAGTCGGGACTTGCCAAGTCCCTGTTGATCAAGCCGATAAAATCCTTGAAGACGTCATCGAACAGATGAAAAAAGACGGATGATCGTATCTGCCCGTTGAATGGAAAATTAATTAAAAGGAACTTGACTTTAAATCTCAATTTCATTATAGACAGCACGACTTGAGAAACCAGGTGGGAGTTATCTAAATGATCTGGCTTCTAGGGTATATATTTGGGATGCCGAAGTGGTGGAATTGGTAGACACGCTAGACTTAGGATCTAGTGCCGTTAGGCGTGGAGGTTCAAGTCCTCTCTTCGGTACCATCCCAAAAATTAAACACATCATCCATTTCTCTCCTTTTAGAACATACAATATATTGTTAGTGGTTTTGCTTGACACACAATAAAAATATTTAATATAATTCGTTCCTCGAATATAAATTATTGAATTGACGTGTGTTTTTAACTGAATGACTGAAATGTGCCTTGTGATGCAAGGGGCGAAGCTATTTTCCCCGCATGGATTTTGTGATACAAAGGTTAATTTGCTTTAATTACTTTTGTTCTTTTAACATATTTTTTACCTGATTAACATGATTGAACAATTTGATTTAGGCTTATTAGAAAGCTATAAACGTTGAGGTATTTGCTTTATGCTCCCACAATTATCTTACAAAGACTATCCTAAAGAGCCGGTAATGCTTGACAATCTTACCATGAAATTTATGAAGCAGTCGCGGTTTGTCCCTTTGGAACTAAAAGGAAATATCCTTCAGGTTGCCATGGCTGATCCATCGGATTTTTATACAACGGATGCCTTGAAACTGACCTATGGATTTGAAATTGAGATATACCAAGGGGCTCCAGACGATATATTTGAAGCAACTGAAAGATTATATGGCGCTGGGAGTCAGTCCATAGAAACCATTATCGAAGAAGCAGATAAAGATATCTATGAGATTTCAACAAAAGATGCTACGAATGTTGATCATTTAAGGGATCTCGCTTCTGAGGCGCCGATTATCAGGCTGGTTAACAGACTGATTTTAAATGCCGTTGAAATGAAAGCAAGTGATATTCATTTTGAACCGTTTAATAATGAATTCAAGGCAAGATATCGTATTGATGGTGTCTTGCATGAAGTGGAATCCCCTCCGCCAAGACTTCAGGCAGCCATTATTTCAAGGGTCAAAATCATGGCCAAGCTCGATATCGCGGAAAGACGGCTTCCCCAGGATGGACGTATCAAGTTGAAAATCGGGGAGAAGGAAATCGATTTCCGTGTGTCGACCATTCCAACTCTTTATGGCGAAAGCTTGGTGATGAGAATACTTGACCGGGATACTCTTGAGTTTGATCTTGAAAAACTGGGATTCCCTCAGAATATTCTTGATCAGTACAATGAACTGATTAAACAGCCTTATGGGATGATTCTTGTCACCGGTCCCACCGGTAGCGGGAAAACATCCACCTTATATACCACCCTTGCCAAAATTAATTCCAGTGAAAATAAGGTGATTGCTCTTGAAGATCCGATTGAATATCAACTGGACGGGATAAACCAGATTCAGGTAAAGCCAAAGATCGGTATGACCTTTGCAAATGGCTTACGTGCAATCGTTCGTCAGGACCCGGATATCATTCTTGTGGGGGAGATCAGGGATTCCGAGACAGCTGAAATTGCAGTCCAGTCCGCACTTACAGGACATCTTCTTTTTAGTACGCTTCACACAAATGACGCTGCGGGTGCGGTGACAAGGCTTCTTGATATGGGCGTCGAGCATTTTTTGCTAAGCTCAACACTCCTGGGAATTCTGGCTCAAAGACTTGTGCGGGTGATTTGTCCACATTGCAAGGAACTCATCATACCCGAAGAAAAATTGATCAGATCGATGCATCTCACTACCCAGGATACCGAAGGCGTAAAGTTTTATGGTGGCAAAGGCTGTGAAGAATGCAGATATACTGGTTTTTCCGGGAGGACAGCGATATTTGAGTATCTCCCTGTTGATGCTGCGATCAGAAGGGAGATCATCGGACGGTCGAGTACGGAAGAAATTAAAAAAGTGGCAATTGAAAAAGGGATGCGTACATTAAGGCAGGACGGATGGGAAAAAGTCAAGGAAGGTGTGACCACTATCCCTGAAGTTCTTAGAGTAACGCTTGAGATATAATTGATATGCCTATTTTTTCTTATAAAGCAACTGACACAAAAGGAAAAGTCGTTACCGGTTCCCTTGAAGCTCCGAATGAAAAAGGGGTTGTTTCAATTTTACAGGAAATGGGGAATATCCCGATCCGAATTACCGAAGGCCGGAATGGTAATGTTCAATTCTCTCCCAAATTTTATAACTATTTTCTCCAGTTTTTTAACAGGGTATCCACAAAAGAAATTCTGATGTTCACTGTGGACCTTGCAGCCCTCCTTGCCGCAGGCCTTCCCCTTGATAAGGCGCTTTCCGTTCTGATCAGTGTGGCTGAAAAGGAAAACTTTAAAGGCGTTATTCGGGAAATATTAAAATCCATTGAAGGTGGAAGCTATCTTTCGGATGCTCTGGCAAAATACCCAAAGATTTTTTCAGAATTTTATATTAGCATGATCAGAGCCGGTGAGGTGGGTGGCGTTCTTGAGGCGGTTCTTGATCGGTTGGGTGAGTCCCTTGAAACCGCCCAGGATCTGACGGATTATATAAAATCAGCGTTGGTGTATCCTGTGTTTCTCCTTTTTGTGGCTGGCGGCTCCATTATCGTTTTAATGACATTCGTTATTCCAAAATTTTCCATGATTTTTAATGATATGGGGGGGGCGATTCCATGGTCAACGCAGATGCTTCTTGGGTTTAGTGAGATATTAAGAGGGTACTGGTGGGCGATGTTGTTGTGTTTGGTGGCGATTTATTTGTCATTTTTAAAATATGCAAGCACCCTTGCAGGTCGGCTGAGAGTAGATAAATTTAAAATTAAATCTCCGTTGATTGGGGACCTGGTCCAGAAAATTGAAGTGGCCAGATTTGCAAGAGCTCTCGGTACACTCACCCGAAGTGGCGTTCCCATCCTTGATGCGCTGAATTTGGTGAATGATATCATTGGGAATAAAATTGTTGCCGGATTAATGGGAAACGTTTATGACAGGGTAAAAAAAGGGGATCGCATGTCAAGCGCATTAACCGAGATAGAATATTTCCCACAACTTGCCGTGCAGATGATTACGGTGGGTGAGGAAACAGGACGGCTTGATGAGATGCTTTTAAGGGTGGCGGAAAATTATGAGAAGGTGGTTAAAAACAAGGTTAAAGGGCTGATCAGTATGCTGGAGCCTGCCATGATTCTCATCATGGGCCTTGTGGTCGGATTTATTGTTGTTTCAATGTTGATGGCAATATTCAGCATGAATGATATGCCTTTTTAAAAGGGGATCAAATGCAGAAAAAAATAGCAAAATTTCGAAAATACGAAAACGGTTTCTCATTAATTGAGTTGTTGATTGTTATGGTCATTTTGGGAATGCTGGCTGCTTTGGTCGGACCCAGAATGTTCGGTAAAGTGGACAAATCGAAACAGAAAGCAGCAAAAACGCAAATTGCACTTTTTGAAACATCACTCGATATGTATCGGCTGGATATGGGGAAGTATCCGACAACGGATGAGGGACTCAATGCCCTTAGAATAAAGCCTGATGATGAATCAAAATGGGATGGCCCATATATCCCCAAGGAGATCCCGCTTGATCCATGGGGCAATGGCTATATTTACAATTGCCCTGGTGAGCATGGCGATTATGATATTGTTTGCCTGGGAGCTGACGGAAATATCGGTGGAGAAGGTGTTGATATGGATATTGTTAGTTGGCAAGATATTCAAATTTAGGAGTATTTGATCTGATAAAGAAAAATCGCAGGGATGATTTCGGATTTTCCCTTCTTGAACTTCTGGTTGTTCTGGTGATCATCAGTCTGATGACGGCAATGATTGTTCCCAGGATGGGCGGAACGTTAAATAAGATGAACCTTAAAACAGCCGCAAAAAAAATTGGGGCATCTTTAAGATATGCCAGAAGCCGGGCTGCATCAGAAAAAGAAAATTATGTGGCTTCATTTGATTTTGAATCAAACCGGCTTGCCATTCTAATTGACAGAAAATTGTCTGAAAATCCTGACTTGACTGGCACCAAGGCAGATGAAGCTGATGTTCAGGGCCATGGATTGACCGAATCTGAAGAATCGATCGTAAAAACGATCAGACCTAAAATATATGACCTCCCTGAAGGGGTGAGATTTGAGAAGGCTTTGTCAGTTAAGGGAGAGGAAGAAACAGAACTTTTTGAGATATTTTTTTATCCAGGTGGCAACAGCAGCGGAGGAAAAATTATTCTGATGGGTGAGGAAGAAAGAAGATTTATTGTTGAAGTTGATTTTATTACCGGGTCAGTAAAACTGGTGGAATAAATGATAAAAAAAATATCCATTACAATTCCTGTTTATAATGAAGAAAAAAACATAAAGGAATTGTATGCAAAGTTAATAAAAGTGTTAGACAGAATAGAATATGATTCTGAAATTATTTTCGTTAATGATGGCAGCTATGATAATAGCGGTAAAATCATGAATGAACTGGCGGATCAGGATTCAAGAGTTCAGGCAATTCATTTCACAAGAAATTTTGGCCAAACCGCGGCCATGATGGCTGGGTTTGATTTTTCAGATGGCGATATTATTGTCCCTATGGATGCAGACCTTCAAAATGATCCGGAAGATATTCCAAGACTTCTTGCCAAACTTGAAGAAGGATATGATGTATGCTCTGGCTGGCGTAAAAACAGGCAAGACAGCTATATCAAAAGAAAACTGGTCAGCCAGATAGCAAATAAATTGATATCCAGAATTTCAGGTGTGAAACTTAAAGATTATGGTTGTACCATGAAAGCATACAGAAGAGATGTCATTAAGGGTGTTAAACTGTATGGTGAAATGCACCGGTTTATTCCCATATATGCAAGTTGGGAAGGGGCTAAGATTGCGGAAATTCCGGTTAATCATCATCCCAGGAAATATGGAGAATCGAGCTATGGCCTTGAAAGAACGATAAAAGTTCTTTTAGATCTTATTGTTGTTACTTTTCTTGATAATTATGCCCAGAAGCCGATTTATGTGTTTGGTGGTTTTGGCTTTCTTTGTTTTCTCGCTTCAATTTCAGCAATCTTTTATGCTGTATATCTAAAATGGGTTAAAGGAATTTCATTTATACTAACCCCACTTCCTCTTATTGCTTTAATGGCGCTTGTCACCGCTGTCATGTGTGTTTTATTGGGATTGCTTGCTGAAATGATTATGCGGACATATTATGAATCACAGGGCAAAAGAGTTTATCTGTTATCAGAGATCAGAAGCCGTGGGGAAGAACCCTGATGTGTGGTATCACAGGGTTTGTCGGCAGTGGCACTCTTTCAGATTTACAGAATATGACAGACCTGCTGACTCACAGGGGGCCGAATGATGCAGGCGTGTGGTCAGATAAAAGTACCCGTGTTTTTTTAGGGCACAGAAGACTTTCTATTATTGATATCAAAAATGGTCATCAGCCGATGCAAACGGCTGATGACCGTTTTATTGTTGTGTTTAACGGAGAAATATATAATTTTCAGGAATTGAGGATTACGCTTGAATCCAAAGGTCATAAATTTATGACCGATCACTCAGATACGGAAGTTTTGCTTCACGGGTACAGTGAGTGGGGAGAAAATCTTCCTGGCAGGCTTAACGGCATGTGGGCCTTTGCCATATTTGATCAGGAGAAAAAGGAACTTTTTTTAAGCCGTGACAGATTTGGTAAAAAACCACTTTTCTATTCCCTTCAAAATAAAACTTTTGCGTTTGCCTCTGAACTGACTTCTATAATCAGGCATCCCCGGATAGACGCTTCTGTTGCAATAAAAAGCTTAAAAAAATATTTTGCATATGGTTATATACCTGCCCCCAATTCATATTATGAAAAAATATACAAACTTCCTGGTGGATACAATCTTGTTTTTGATATGAAAAATTTTTCATTGAAAACCCAGAAATACTGGGATTTCATCCTTTCGCCTTTTGAAACTGCCCCCAAAAATCCTGAAGACGAATGGGGAGAACAACTCCGTGAACTCTTAGAAAAAGCAGTCAAGCGCAGACTGATTTCAGACGTGCCCATCGGTGTTTTTCTTAGTGGCGGGGTTGATTCTTCATCAATCACCGCTTTTGCATCTAAAGAACTTCAAGGTGAGAACCTTAAAACATTTTCCATCGGGTTTGCGGAAGAAAGTTTTGATGAATCGGAATATTCAAAAATTGTTGCAGAACTTTTTAGAACTGACCACCACCTTGAAATACTTTCCATGGAAAAAGCAAGGGGGCTATTACCTGAAATAGTATCTCGTCTGGATGAACCAATGGGAGACAGCTCTCTTCTCCCAACCTACCTTTTGTGCAGGGAAACGGTTAAACATGTGACAGTCGCGCTTGGGGGGGACGGTGCAGACGAGCTTTTTGCAGGGTATGATCCTTTTAAGGCATTAAAACTTGCGGAAGTATATAAGACTATGATTCCTAAACCCATTCATCAGGGTATTCGAATCGCCATGGGTCTTTTGCCTGCGACGCATACAAACATGAGTTTGGATTTTAAAATCAACCGAACGTTAAGGGGCCTTTCATACCCTAAAAAACTCTGGAATTCCGTATGGCTCGGTCCTTTGTCGCCTGAAGAACTCAATGCACTTTTTGATGAGCCGATTGACATTGAAGACATCTATTCAGAAGCCATCGACTACTGGGAGGCCTGTAATCAGGACAACCTTGTTGACCAGACGCTGCAATTTTATACAAAACTCTATTTGCAGGATGATATTCTGGTTAAAGCGGATAGGGCCAGCATGATGAACTCACTTGAAGTCAGATCACCTTTTCTTGATATTGGGCTGGTTGATTTTGTCAGGAGGATTCCCTGGCAGTGGAAATACCGAAACGGTCAAACCAAATATATTCTTAAAAAGGCGCTGGAACCTGTTCTTCCTGAAAAAATTCTCTATCGGTCTAAAAAAGGATTTGGTGCACCAATCGGCACCTGGTTTAAAGATGGTTTGCTTGAAATTGATCTTAACAAAAAAGTTCATGGAATGTCGCATCAAATTGTAAAACAGATGATGAATTCTCATAAACAGAACAAAATTGACCATCGTGCTTTTCTGTGGAACTACTGGCTGTTAACAAAAATCAAAGTCCCATTATGAATTTGCTATTAATCAATTATGAATACCCCCCAATAGGCGCAGGCGCTGCAAACGCAACATACAATATTGCAAAGTGCCTCATAAGGAAGGGGCATCAAGTGACAGTTCTCACCTCACGTTTCCAAAGATTAAGCGGGTGGCGTAATGAAGAGGGGATAAACGTGTATCGATGCCTTGCTGCTCGGAGAAGCTCATCCCAGTCCAATATATTTGAGATGCTTACTTTCTTATTATCAGCGTTTTTTGTATTACCCTTCATTATCCGTTGGCAGAAAATAGATGCATCAATCGTATTTTTTTCTTTTCCATGTGGTCCGTTGGGGGGTTGGGGAAAATTGACTTCGGGAGTACCGTATATTGTTTCTTTAAGGGGCGGTGACGTACCTGGAAACGAAACATCGCTTAACCCGATTCATAAATTTCTTCAGCCAATACGCAGGCTCGTGTTCAAAAACAGTTTGTCAATAGTGGCAAATTCTAAAGGCCTTAAAGTTTTGTCAGAAAAAGCTGACCCGTTTCTGGTTGACGTCATTCCAAACGGTGTTGATGCGGATTTTTTTTTCCAAGGCGAATCTCAACAAAACGACCCAAAGAAATTACTGTTTGTGGGCCGGTTCCAACACCAGAAAAATCTAAAATTTCTCCTGGAACAGGTTGATATTATATCTAAAGAAATTGAAAATCCTTTTGAATTGCATCTTGTTGGCGGAGGCCCTATGGAAAATGAGCTTGAAGACCTATATAAGAATTTAAAATGCCGGGATAATATTTATTTCCATGCGTGGTCCGGAAAAGATCAGTTGCGAAAATATTATCAGCAGGCAGATTGTTTTTTAAATCCTTCATTTTGCGAAGGAATGCCAAATACTGTACTCGAAGCAATGTCCTGTGGCTGCCCGGTCGTTGCAAGCGATGTCCCAGGGAATGACGATCTTGTAATACATGGGGAAACCGGCTTTTTATTTGATTACAAGCATCCCGAAGAATTCAGGAAGTTTGTAATTAAAATTATTCAAAATAAAGACCTAATTGTTTCAATGGGGAACAAAGGTGCAAGGCGGGTAAAACAAGCATTTTCCTGGGAATCTGTATCTGATAAATATTTGCAAATATTAAATATAAATTCTTATTGACAAATAATGTAAAATTATGTTCTAAAATAGAACAAAGGTGCTCGACATTGATTAATTGGTTCTCAGGTGCAGCTAATGGATAAACAGGAAGTCGCAGAATTACAAATCCTCCAGGAAATCGATAATGACGGTCTGGTGACCCAGAGAGATCTTTCAAAGCGAACGGGAATAACCCTTTCATACCTTAATAGTTACCTGAAACAATTGATAAAAAGGGAGTTGATTCTGGTTCAGAAAATGGACGGGAAAAGGTTTCTTTACAATCTTTCACCTGAAGGTTTGATTGAAAAAGTGAGAATGACTACGGAATATGCCAAGTGGTCATTAAACAACTATAAATATATCCGTGAGAAAGTCATACAACTTTGTTTGGATTTGAAACAAAAGGACGAGCATCGAATTGTCATTTGTGGCATATCTGAAGCTGCAGAAATCGTATATATTGCAACCATGGAAGCTGGTCTTGAAATTGTAAGGGTGGTTGATGATAATTATGATAAACAGGTCTGGTTAAAACAAAATGTGGAACCCCTTTCATCATTAGCCACGTATTCAGGTCAGTATGACTTTATCATTATTTCTGATATAAACCGTTTACAGAAATTGGCCCAAAAGCTCCATTCATTATCGATTCCGCTCAATAAAATGAAGGTATGTACAGGACAGAAAATTCGCCCGGCAACAGGTGTTCAGCTGATCGATTAATTGTTGTTGAGTTTTACCTCTGCGTAATATATATGCAGGGCATTTTGTCGTTATAAAAGTTAATAAAAATAATTACTTATTTAAAAAATATTCTGTAGCCCAAAAGGCGGAGCTTTATTTACTATTTCTATTTAACCCTCTGTCATGAAATTTTTTATCTGCGTTTATCAGTGTAAATCTGTGTCCCATTTACCAGGACGGTTAGTGACCGTATAAACAGGGCTGAAAAAAGAGGCGTTATTTCAAATGCGGATGAGTTTAGTTAAATCTGAATATTAAAAAACGATATCTCTCATGATTATGAATCCGATACAATCTATTCAATTTTTGAACGTGTCATGAGATATACACCCGTTCTTCTTTCGAGCCTTGAGTTACTTAAATACCATGCTGAAAAATATTTATAGAAATTAATAAGGCACCATAAATAGTATTGCTTTCTTATGAAATTATCGTCCTATGATGAGAAATATCTGAACATATTGAAAGAACTTGTTCTTTCAATTGTCGATACCGAGAAGGTGATGGTTTTTTTGTTCGGTTCTCGTGTTGCAAAACATCATTCATCCAGATCTGATGCGGACATTGGATTGTTAGCTGAGGAAAAATTACCTGAAAAATTATTTCATCAAATCAGAAATGCAATTGACGCATCCATTATTCCTTGGGAAGTGGACATCGTTGATTTCACACGGGTAGATTCCTCTTTTAAACAGCAGGCTTTAAAGGACTTAGTTATATGGAACAAACCAAAGGCTATGAAAATAAATTAAACTCATTAAAACAGGCGCTATCCTCTTTTAAACAGGCAATTGATATTGATACCTCCATTCTTGGTGAGATTGAAAAGGATACCATTAAAAGCGGCCAAGCCCAAAAATTTGAGGTTTGTGTAGAACTATTCTGGAAAACGATTAAGAAATTTCTATATGAAATTCATGGTATTGAATCTGTTTCTCCCAAAATAGTGATGAAGCAGTTGTATCGCTCGAAATATGTAGACGAAAGGAGTTATGAACGATTGGTTGAAATGATCAATGATAGAAATCGCCTTAGTCATGTATACAATGAAGCGCAATTTAATGAAATTCATCGTCGCCTCTTGGAATATCAGAACATGATGAGCGAAATTGCGAATGGAATTCAAGCTACCTCATGGATTTAAATGAAATAGCGAATGACCCTAAATTTAAAACGACAGGAGATTCTTTCGAGATCGTATTTTCCTGCTGGCGACTCTATCATTGGCGGAGTAAATAACTTGCTAAACTTTATTCAGGAAAACCCCGGCAAAAAAACCGGGCAAGTCCAGAGGATCAGTTAGGTATTCCCCGAAGAACACGTGAGCATCGTTTTTGAAAACTAAAAGGCCAATGATGAATCGAGTTTCGAGGTGCTCCCAGAATCATTGACTATTGTAATCTGACCGTCATTGATTATGGCAAAAATAAATGTAATGAATATTGAGAAAAACATCATTCCCAAAAGTTATATGTTCAATCTAATTTTTATTAATCTGCGTCTATCAGCGTAAAACAGTGTCCCATTATGATTCCATACGGTAAACAATATATTGACGATGATGACATTAAAGCAGTAGTAGAAGTACTCAAGTCCGACTGGCTTACAACCGGCCCCAAAGTAGAGGAATTCGAACAAGCCGTTGCCGATTATGTAGGATCAAAGTATGCTGTCGCAGTGAATAGTGGGACAGCCGCCTTACACTGCGCCATGTATGCTATAGGGATTGGGCCTGGCGATGAGGTTATTGTTCCGCCAATGACTTTTGTAGCAACAGCGAATTGTATCGTATATCAAGGAGGCACTCCTGTTTTTGTGGATGTTGAAGAAGACACCTTGTTGATTGATCCAGATAAAATTGAAGAAAAAATCACACCAAAAACCAAAGCGATAATTGCAGTAGATTTTGCTGGTCAACCCTGCGATTATGACAGACTTCGAGAGATTACAAATAAACATAATCTTATTTTAGTTGCGGATAGCTGCCATGCACTTGGTGCAGAATATAAAGGGAAAAAAGCAGGCTCTCTTGCAGACCTTAGTGTCTTTAGTTTTCATCCAGTCAAGCATATCACTACCGGTGAAGGTGGGATGATAACAACAGATGATAAAGTATATGCAGAACGAATGAAACAATTCAGAAGTCATGGTATCGCTACTGATTGTCGAGAGCGTGAAAAACAAGGCACTTGGTTTTATGAAATGATAGATTTGGGTTATAATTATCGTCTAACAGATTTACAATGTGCATTAGGCCTTTCTCAGATAAAAAAAATACACTTTTTTTTGAAGAAGCGAAGAGAATTTGCAGACCGCTACAATAAAACTTTTGCTAATACAGACAGGGCTGAACCTTTGACTATACATATACATGCCCTGCATGCATGGCATTTATATATAATTAAAATAAAAGGTCCTGATAGAAATTATGTTTTTCAACATCTGCGCGAGAGTGGCATTGGCGCAAATGTACATTATATTCCGGTGCATTTGCACCCATTTTATAAAAACCGATTTGACACAAATCTTGGGTTATGTCCTGTTGCTGAAAAAGTTTATAAAGAAATTATTTCTCTACCACTTTTTCCTTCTTTGAATATCGAGGATTTTAAGATTGTCATGGACACTGTTAAAGAACGACTCAGTAGTGGCCATATCTGAATCGAAATGAACGATTGCCCATTACCAATCTTCCAACTTATTCAGAAGTTATTGAGTTTGTGATTAATAAAATGAAAGAATAATAAATAAGAAAAATGGCATCCAGAAAATTTATAGACTACTGGTTAACTGAAAATTATTTTTGGGTTTAAGGAGAGAGAATGCACAAACCCTATATTGATAATGTTAGGATTATAAATCAGGAAAAGCATAAAAAAATTCATTCACTTCAAGAAGAACGATGGGGGAAACGTTATATTCAATATAAAAAGAATTGGGAAAATGCACGAAAGTTTGATTTAAACTCTACGTTTCCTTTACATATTGATTTAGACTCTACGGATGCGTGTAATTTGAACTGCCCCTATTGTTGGGCAGAAGGTGGCCATTTTAAAAGAACAAACAAGAGAATGCCTAACCAATTAATCGATGAAATTTTTCAAGAAATCAACAGCGCTAATAATGACGGGCAATTATGCGCTTTAAATATAGGAACCATTGGCGAACCTTTATTATGCCTGGATGTTGTATATAATATATTAGAAAGAAGTGTTGATGCTGGTTTGATAGATAAATTTATTCATACCAATGCTCATTTATTGACTATTGATGTGTTTCGAAACTTAGTTGATTTAGATTTAACTTATTTACTCATATCTTTAGATGCAATTCGAGAAGAAACATATGAAAAAGTTAGGGGAAAAGGTTTTAACAACGTATTACAAAATATTGAAAAAGTCATAGAATATAAAAGGGAAAAAAATCTTTTTTTCCCTATCATTCGTGTTAGTTTTGTCGAAAATGATATAAATGAATCCGAGAAAAACGATTTTATACATTTTTTTAAAGACAAAGTTGATTTTGTAGAAATACAGCCCCTAGTTAAATACAATTATACATTGACTGAAAACAAAAATGTAAGCATTTATTGTCACCAACCCTATCAAAGAATGCTTATAGGGCTTCAAGGGCAAATGGCATTATGTTGCTCAGGGTATTCAATGTTACGTGACTTTTATGTAGCTAAATTTCCTGAAATGCCCATTAAAGAAGCATGGCTTCATGAAAAATCTCAAAAATTACGATATGCTTTGAAAGAAAATGAATTAACGGATTATCCGTATTGTTTAAAATGTCTTCAAAGCAGAAAAAAACCAGAATAAAGTTGTAAATAAGGGAAAATTTTAGTGGAAAAAATTTATCTTAAAGATATTGACTTATTAAAGAAAGATGCTGAACAAATTCCAAATACGCATTTGTATTCATTTATTAAAGTGTTGATGTTAGTTAACCTTAATATGCGTTATGAACTTATAAAAGAGAATCGAAATTTAGAAGAACATCCGTACACATTAGTTCAAAAGTTAGTTAATAATGCAAGGACTTTTTTGGCTATGTGGCAGGAAATATCCTTTGTCGAGGATAATAGTCATGAATTAGAAATGCTAAAAAAATTACAACTTGAAGAGAAACATCAGGAATTATTTCAGAAATTATGGGTAAATTTTTCTGTGGATGATTATGAAGACCGCATAAAGCGTTATGAATATAGATTGGATATAAATGATCTGGGAAGCGGTTTTATCAAAGGCTTTAAATGCATTGATTTCGGATGTGGCCATGGTAATTTTGCTCATGCTCTAATACGCAAGGGCGCTGCAAGGGTTTTGGGCCTTGATTACGGAGAAGACAATATCGATTATGCCAATAACATGCGCGATAAATTGAATATTTCAAAAGATAAAATCGAGTTTAATTTTAGCTCAGTTTATAATACAAAACAATCAAAAGAGTCCTATGATTTCGCAATTCAAAATGGAGTGTTCCACCATTTAGAGGATGAAGAAAAAGCTTATAAAGAAGTTTGGCGGGTATTAAAAAACAAGGGATGGTTCTGGGTATACACAACGGGTGCTGGTGCTATTGCGAATGACTTATGGGAAGCATCAACTCATATTTTAAAAGATATACCGCATGATTTTGTAATTAACGTTCTTGATAATTTGAATTTAAAAGTAGGAAAAAGATATCATTTAGGTGATGGGTTAAATGCAACATACAGAAGAACAACATGGAAGGATATTACAAAATTTTTAACAGATATAGGCTTTGGCAATTTTAGACGATTGACTGGCGGCTACCCAACTGACTTTGATCATGATGTTATTCAAGCGGATAAATATGGGGTTGAAAAGTTCGGCGAGGGTGATTTACGGTTTTTAGCACAAAAAATTTAAGAATTATTGAAATTTGGAACATGAAATGGTGAAAAAAAATCAATATTCATTTCCTGATTGTATCTGTGGCCAGACACAGTTATTGTCAAAATTTATATATAGGGAACCTCCGAAAATAGAAACTATTTTTTTTGATAAAGATATTGAGTATTATCGCGAGGTAAAAACCTGCCAAGTGTGTGGCCATTTTATTTCTTTTTCAAAATTTGATTTTAGTGAGCTTTATCAAGGAAATTATGTTGATAAAAAATATGCTGATTCGAATGGATTGTACCGCACTTTTAAACGTATTGTTTCCTTACCTCCAGAGAAATCAGATAATAATGGCAGAATTAATAGGATAATTGATTTTACGAATAGGTATTTTCCAGAAAAAATTAATGACGGAAAAAGGTCAGCATTAGATGTTGGTGCGGGTTTGTGTGTTTTTTTGAATATGTTGAAGGAATATGATTTTGCATGTACAGCATTAGATCCAGATCAACGGGCAGTTGAGCAGGCAAAAAAAGTGGCAGGCGTAAATGCTGTCTGTGGTGATTTCCTAAAAATTGAAAATATAGGTTTATATGATTTAATTACGTTTAATAAAGTTTTAGAGCACGTCAAAGACCCTGTATTGATGTTGACAAAAGCTAACGAATTTTTAAATCCAGGCGGAGTCGTTTATGTAGAAGTACCAGATGGGGAAATTGCTCAAACACGGGGCGCTGAACGGCAGGAATTTGCTATTGATCATTTTCATGTATTTAGTGTCATTTCATTTTGTTTTTTAGCTATTAAATCTGGATTCGATATTGTTTCCATGGGAAGGCTACGAGAACCAAGTGGAAAGTTTACTTTGTGGGGATTTTTGACTAAAAGTAATAAAAATTAGGATAGGGTACGTTTGCAGAGGTATTGCAAGCAAACAGATAGGTACCTCATGGATATATCATGTGATGAAGAAAAGTTTAGAGCATAAGATCATATATTATGGATAGAAGAGATAGGTTTTTAGTGTTTGGGGCGCCCAAGATTACTGATGATGAAATTCAAGAAGTTATTTCCACTATGAAAACTGGGTGGTTGGGAACTGGCCCTAAAGTTGCCCGTTTTGAGGCTGATTTTAAGCGATATAAAAATGCGGATCATGCAATAGCTGTAAACTCCTGTACAGCAGCGTTGCAGTTAAGTATTTATGCTGCAGGAATTCAGGCTGGTGACGAAGTTATTACTAGTTCTTTAACCTTTTGTGCGACAGTTAATGCAATTATTCATAGTGGCGCTAAACCTGTATTGGCAGACTGTGATATAATGACACAATGTATTAGTCCAGAATCAATATTGGAGAAGATTACTTCAAAGACTAAGGCGATAATACCTGTCCATTTTGCTGGGAATGCTTGCGATATGGATGCAATTATGTCTATCGCTGATAAATACAATCTCATAGTGATAGAAGATTGTGCACATGCTATTGAAACAAAATATAAGGGGCAACATGTCGGGACTTTTGGAAATTTTGGTTGTTTTAGTTTTTATGTAACTAAAAATGTTATGACTGGTGAAGGCGGTATGGTTCTTGCCAAAAATAAAAATGATGCAGATCAAATAAAAATATTGGCCCTACACGGAATGAGCAAAGACGCCTGGCATCGTTTTTCTGATAAAGGATATCAACATTATGACGTTGTTGCACCAGGGTTCAAATGTAACATGATGGATTTGCAAGCCGCTATTGGGATTCACCAATTGAAAAGAGTTGAGCAAAATTTGCAAATCAGGAAAAAAATATGGGACTATTATCAACGTGAATTTGAACACCTTCCTTTTAGTTTACCTGTTGAACCCAGGTCCCATGTCAGGCATGGATATCATTTATACACAATACTTGTTGACTCTGAAAAATGTAAAATGAGCAGGGATGAGCTTATCTTTGCATTGCATTCAGAGAATATTGGAACAGGTGTTCATTATAGAAGTATTCCGATGCATTTGTATTATCAAAAAGAATTTGGATGGCATCCAAGTCAATTTCCTAATAGCGAAAAAATTGGATCTCAGACAATTAGCCTTCCTTTATCAGCTGCTCTTAATGAACAGGATGTTGAAGATGTTGTGTATGCTGTAAAAAAAATTTTGGAAAGAAAATGAATAGTATCTAATGTTTCAACTTGCCATTCCAATATCACACTTATTTTATAATAAACAAGATGCAATAGATATATGTACAAACAGTGATTGCTTGGAGTGCCGCGAAAAAAGTTCTGACTTAGAATACCCAAAGCAATATTTATTTCATTTAGATATCGATATTATACATAAATGAAACTTGCCTCGTAAAGTTTATATTAAGGAATTGATTGAATCAAAAACAAATTTAAAGCTTATTTCTTTTCATATGTCTTCTGCATGTCATGAACCTATCGTAAGTAAATATGGTATTTGTCAATGTGGAGGCAAGGTTTATTCTCGACATGAAATGTGTGATAATGCCGAATCCAACATTGCATGGATACGTTCTTTTTTAGATAGCGATATTGATATAGCAATTGAAAATAATAACTATTACCCTACGAGCGCGTATAATGATATTACTGAAGGGGATTTTATTTCTAATATTGTGAAAATGAATAATACTTATTTTTTGTTTGATATTGCGCACGCGATTGTGACTGCCTGCAATAAGGGGCTAAGTTCAATGCCGTTTCCTTAAGAGTTTTGTTTATAAGCGTAATGAAATTGTTTTTGCTTAACCTTATGTTTTCTGGGGTATTCTCTGCCCGGTCGAATACTTTCAGTTGTTTTTATAAAAA
>Ga0180007_10003353_pt1 | contig 17938 bp, 17 predicted proteins | sample MM_PC_MetaG_FD_121122 | JGI IMG/M metagenome (GOLD analysis project Ga0180007, IMG submission 121122) | Groundwater microbial communities from the Aspo Hard Rock Laboratory (HRL) deep subsurface site, Sweden - MM_PC_MetaG | ecosystem: Environmental > Aquatic > Deep subsurface > Groundwater... | reverse complement strand
TAGATCAGATCAAATCTGTCCGAATCGCCTGCCATGATCTTTTGAATGCCCGGGGCAATGGCGGCAAACGCCTGAACTCCGGGAGCCCGTTTCATATGTGACGCCATATAATGGGCTCCCGGGCAAAAACCGGCAAAGTCTTCACAAGCACCTGGCACAAATTCATGCCAGGGTCTGTTCTCGCCGGCAACGATACCGGCCCCGTCCAGCACCGCAATATGGGCATTGAGGTTTCTGAACAATCCAAGGTCTGGGGGGGCGGCCGCCCCGGAAAAAACCACCGGTGGGGAAGGCCGGGTATTCACAGGCACCTTCCCTTTAAAAAAAATATGGTTTCTTTCAATTGTCATGTTCTATTCTACCATCTTAACAGATCGGTTATATGATCAGGTGGGCCAGCTCCTTTGCCTTCTCAAATCCAGGCTCGATAATGGCCAGCATATCTTCTTCGGCCACGCCATAGGTATTGCGGGCCTCGGCAATCATTTCTTCAATGCCGGAATTGTCCGTGTCTTCCCTGAGGATGGCCACAATCCGGACAGGTCCCAGGGACTCATGGTCCGGAACCAATTGTCCATGGTGTCCCCGGATGGCAGCGGCTATGTTTTCCGGAAGCCCCCACTCGCTGCAGATCCAGGCAGCCACCTGTGCATGATCCCAGTCAAGGCGCTCCCTTTCCAGGGCGGCCAGGTCTCCGCCCTCAAGGTGCCAGGCCTTAAAAATCGGATCATACGCCTCACTCCGATGGCAGGCAAGAAAAGGCAGGGCCATGTCCTGGAGAAACGCGGCTGTAAAACATTCGGATTCCTTTGCCGGACAGAGAATCCGGGCCAGGTCGCTTGCAAGCATGGCACGCTTGGCCGATGTCAACCAGAAGGATGCGGGATCATGCCATTGGCAGTTTTTTTTGGGGATGCCCTTTGCGACGCCCACCCCCAGCACCAGGGATTCCAATTGGGATATCCCCACCAGGGCAATGGCCTGGGTAAGGTTCTCCACACGTTTGCTGGGGGAGAATGCCGCAGAATTGGCAATACCCAGAACCTTCACCGATATCCCCGGATCAAGGGAAAGGGACTCTGCAATGGAGCTGATGGAGGAATACGGGCTTCTGATTTTCTGGAGGATTTCCATCACCACCGCCGGGAAGGAAGGAAGCTCATACCCCTTGAGTATTTTTTTCAATTTTGCTTTTGGATCTGTCTTTTTGCTAAAAAAAGAAAACATATCTCACCTTAATTGTTTATTCCGCACGGCGTGCCATTTTATTGCCCAATATGCTCAACAATCCTCCCAGCCCCATGTATCCGGTAATGGCATGGAGGGAGACAATAATCTGGGCCGCCAGAGAGGCGGGGACCGCATCTCCATACCCCAGGGTTGTCAGGGTTACAAAACTAAAGTAGATGGGGGAAAACCAGGTGGAATGGGCTCCGTAATCGATATCCACCTGGGTATAAATACCGGCGAATATCAGGGTAGCACCCACCAGCCACACAAACCACCGGAAAATACTTCTGCCGCAGTCCGATGTAAACCACCAGATCCAGTAGATGATTTTATGCCACCGGCTTTGGGTCTGAAATTCGTACAAATAATTTTCATCTGCAATATACCGCCGGACCAGATAGGCACCCCGAAGATCCAGATTGCGAATATCCGCCCCGATCCAGTCTGCCTTTGTAAAATTCCGGATTCCCAGCATGCGGCACCCCTGCATGTTGGCCAGCTCAAAATTGGTGTTGGCCACATTGCTGTGTTTTAAATCGCTCTTCTCCAGATTCGCCCGTGTAAAAACCGCTCCGGACAGGTCTGCTTCCGACAGGCGCGCCTTGGTCAGATCGGAGGCCCGCAGATCGGCTGAGACCAGTATGGATCGGCTGAGTACCGAATCGCTCAAATCCGCATTGATCAAGCTTGCATGGGAAAGGTTTGCCCCGCCGAACCCCGCCATTTTTGCACTGCATTCATTTAAGCCGGCACGGGTCAGATCAGCGCCGATAAACTCACACTCATCCAGAACGGCTTTTTCCAGACTGGCCCCGGCAAGAATTGCATAGCTGAGATTGGCCTTGGACAGATTTATCCTGTTCATGCTGGCATGGGAAAAATCATACCCGGACAGGTCAAGGCCGGACAGGTCTTCGTTGTTCAGACTGATTCCCCGCAGATCCAGTTTCAAGGGCCGTTGACGATTTCCCCGGCAACAATCTTTTTTCAGGACAAGCACCATGCGCTCCCGGCAGGTTCCGTCAAAATCAGGGTCTTTTTGGTCCCAACGGGATTTTACTGCCGTTATATCCAGAACAGCACCCAATTGCCTCCTTTTCCCCCGGGGCCACTAAATCTTCCCGCCCATGGGTATTTGCCGTTAAAGTCAGTGTATAAAACATATTATATCAATCTGTTTAAAAACTAAAGGCTATATTTATTAAAACCGGCATACATTAAGGGCCGGCCCGTTTCATAAAAAATTGGTCCGCCCCTAGCCTCACTTTTTTTCTTGACCCAACTGCCGGGGTCTGCGATCATTCTCTTGTTGCTTTTTGAATCCATACCGGTTTAACCCATGGAAAGGATCGTACGATGAAATTTACCATTGACCATTTTAACATCAATGTGCTGGACCTTGAAAAGAGCCTGGACTTTTACGAAAAAGCCCTTGGCCTGAAAGAAGAGAGACGAAAAAAGGCTGCCGACGGAAGTTATATCATTGTCTTTCTAGGCGACGGGACTACGGCCAACAAACTGGAACTCACCTGGCTCAAATCACAGAAAACCCCCTATAACCTGGGTGATGAAGAATTCCACATTGCCTTTAAGGCCCCTGATTTTGATGCGGCCCATGCCCTCCATACCAAAATGGGATGTATCTGCTACGAAAACAAGGAAATGGGCATTTATTTCATCTCTGATCCGGACGGATACTGGCTCGAAGTGCTGCCGGTCCGATAGGCAATTTATGACCCGGAAAGGAGTCTGATCCCCATGATTGTTCCTCCCGAATCCCCCTCCCTTTCAGGCTTTTATTTTATCGGCATGGGGGCTACCATGGTGGGGATACTGGTGATCGCAATCCTTAACCTTGCCACCCCCCTTGAATTTGTCCTTACCCGGATCCAGGGCGCACGCCAGGGCGGGGATCTGTCTTGGGTCCACGTGGTTGCCTTTCGGTTTTCCATCCTCTGCCTGCTGGGGGTCCTTGCCAGTATGCCCTTTCTTGTGGTCCTGAGAGGTGTGCTCACCCCCATCTCCGCATGCCTGATCCTCAAAGGTCAACGCCACCCCGTTCCCCCTGCCCTCGAACAAAGTGCAAAACAACGGCTGATCAATCTGCCCTTTATGATGGCACCGTTGAATATGGTGTTCTGGATTTTTATTCCCCTGCTTATTTTCGGCGGCATCTTTGCCCTCCATAAAATGGATTTCACCACTGCCATAACCTTTTCCGTAAGATCCACCATGGTGGGACTGATTTCCTCTGCCGTTATTTTTTTCGGCCTGGAAGCCCATGCCAGAAGAGTGCTGATCCCTTATTTCTTTCCCACCGGAGAGCTTGCTTCTGTGGAGGGAACCATCAAGATCTCCATTTTAAGGCGTATCCGGGCGTTGTACCGCCTCGGAAGCCTTATTCCCCTTGCCAACATTGTTCTGACCCTTTTTATCCTTTACCTGCAGGCGGACCCGGACACAATGTCAGCCAAAACCTATGGCCGGGGGGTTTTAATATTTTCCCTGGCGGTCTTTGTCCTTTTTTTTCTGGGCTCCGGGGTATTGAACCGGCTGGTCAGCCGATCCATTGCAGACCCCATAAACGGCATATTGAAAGCCATGCGGGACATCCAGCAAGGCAATTACCAAACCCGGGTAAAGGTGGTCTCCAATGATGAGGTGGGCATTCTGGGGGATGCCACAAACAAAATGATCCAGGACCTTGGGGAAAAGGAATTGTTGCGGGATGCCTTTGGACGATACGTCGCCCCCGAGGTAAGGGATGAAATCATCTCCGGCCGAATCCCCCTGGACGGAGAATTCAAGGATGTCACCATATTGTTTGCAGACCTGAGAGACTTTACCCCCATGACCGAAGCCAATGATCCCAAAAGTGTCGTCCGTATTTTGAACGCTTATTTCAAGGAAATGAGTGCCGCAATAACCGCAAACTCCGGCCTGATTCTCCAATTTCTCGGGGATGAAATCTATGCGGTATTCGGGGCCCCTGTCTCCTGTAAACATCACCCGTCCAATGCTTTTTCCGCAGCCCTGGATATGGAAAAAAGGCTTGCTGCCCTGAACAAACGGTTTGCACTTCAAAAAACCCCCGGCTTATCCCATGGCATCGGCATCCATACGGGCCAGGTTCTGGCCGCCAATATCGGTAGCCCGGACCGTTTATCCTATCTGCTGGTGGGAGATGCCGTCAACCTGGCCTCCCGTCTCCAGTCCCTGACCCGGGAACTTTCTGCCCGCATCATTGTTTCCGCAGACACAGCCGCCTTCCTTCCGGAACCCAAGGTCCAAAGTCTTCTTGTAAAGCATCCCCGGCCCGTACGGATAAAGGGCCGGAAAAACCCTGTGGAAATTTATCTGACCCACTAGGAGAAGCCTGACTCCCTATTCCCGAACATATCGCGGGTAGGTCTGCTTGGCTGCCACAGCCGCCTGGATATCAATTGTTCTTGTAAGAAAAGGGGCAGCGGCGGCAGTAAGCCCCAGCACCTGCCCCCCATCCGGTTCCGTTATCCAGCCGGCTCCGCCAAACGCCATGTCCGGGGTATTGGGCCCGTTAAAATTGGATGAAAGGCAGAATGCCCCGGATATCCAGGCCGCAGAACGGCCGCCCGCCACCCAGGTGGAAGCCGAAGACGCAGGTGTGGCCCGGGGACAAAGCAGCAGATGAATGCCTTGTTTGGAATAATCCCTGGCATGCCGGGTGAACCACATTTCCGTGCAGATCAAAAATCCGATCCTGATCCCGTTCACCTCGACAACCTCAAAGGCCCCGTCACCCTGTTCATACCAGGTGGCCTCCCAAAAACCTTCTTCATTGGGAAGATAATATTTCTCGTGAACATACCGGACCCCTTTCTCCCGGGTCCAGACAAAGGCGATATTTATGGGATGCCCGTTTCGAAGCATGGGCCGGGTCCCTGCCACCATCGGCACCCTGAAATCCATTAATTTTTCCATCCAGGCATCATGGGCTAAAACGGCTGCCTGCCAGGCTTGGGGATCAGGGTCGTTGCTGGCGGAAAGCCATGGATAAAACGGCATTTCCGGCAACAGCAGCAGATCTGTCCGATTTTCCTGCAAATGATCTGAAAGGGCCCTTTGGATAGCAGGAAAACAGGTCCAGTCATTGGGAAGTTCACATACGGTTACATTCATTCGGCCTCTCCATACCTTTCTTACTAATTTAAAAATACCTGACCTGGAAAAATCCGTCTGACAAAACAGACAAGGTCTAAATCCGTCTTTGGACCAGATGGTACATACGGGAACCGGCTTCATAGAAAAGTCCCTGTAACGACCGCATGAAAACCGGCTTTATTTTAGAAACCGGCAGGGGAATCGTGTCAGGAGAACCGCCGGTCATTAGGGTTGCCAATAATTTTCCGAACACGGTGCCCGGCCCGATTCCCCGGCCATTGTATCCTGAAACCATGGCCAGATTATCCCCCAGAACATGGAATCTGGGAATATGGTTGGGGGTCATGGCAATCCTGCCGTACCAGCCATGTTCAAATTCCACATTTTCAATCTGGGGGAATACCTTTTTGATGCTTCTTTTCGCCCAGGCCCTGTTCAGGCTCCAGGCCACATTCTCCACATTTCCCACACTGCCGATAATCAAACGGCCCATGGCATCCAGGCGATAGGAAGAGAGAATCAGGTTGGTGTCCCAGGCGCCGTTTTTTCCCGGCAGTACCGTTTTCAAAATAGCGGGGGGAAGGGGCTTGGTGGCAAATTGGAAATAATTAAAGGGGACAATGGTGTTGATCTGGTCGGCAAAGGCAGCTTCAGGATATCCCTGGACCGCCAGGATCACGGATTTAGCGAGAACCGAACCCTGGGGGGTTTTCAAGCGCCAGCCTCCCACCTCTTTTTCCAGAGATATGACCGGGGACTGGTTGTACAGGGAGGCCCCTTCGGAAAGGGCTGCATTTGCCAAACCATAGGCATAGGCCAGGGGCTGAACCGTACCGGCCCGCTGGTCCAGCAATGCACCAAAATAGGCCTTGCTCCCGATTTTTTGGGCCGCTTCATCCTTTTCCAGAAGCCGGACATCCGCCCCCCTTTCCTGCCATTGCTTTTCCCGCTGCTGCAAGGCCTTGTACCCGGTCATGGAATCGGCACAATGAAGGGTTCCATGACGCCAGGGTTCACAGGGAATTTTATATTTTTCAATGATACCGAAAACCAGATCAGGCGATGCCCCCAGAACATCGATCAGGGTCGGACCATGGGCGGCCCCCACCAGTTTAATAACATCTTCGGGCATGAGCCAGAGACCTGCGTTTACCAGTCCCACATTCCGGCCGGCCCCGCCAAACCCGACATCATTGGCCTCCAGAAGGATGGAGGAGGTGCCTGCCAGGGACAGGTGCAGGGCTGCCGACAGTCCGGTATACCCGCCGCCGATGATGGCCACCTGGGTCTTGTGCTCACCTTGAAGGGATGCCAGCTGGGGTTTGCCTGCTGCAGTGGCCGCCCAGAGGCCGTGGCTTATATTTTTGTCTTTCATTCTTTCTCCTGATTTTTTTTATAATGGGTTATCCCTGCTTTAAAATTGTGTCCGCAATTATGAAGCAGGGATTGGTAATATTTTTATGATGTTTTTATGGTATACCAAAAAAAATTTTATTGTCAACCAGAATTAATACCTGCTTTGTCCGTTAATAATGATTCACACCAGAGCCCTTGCAAAAAAAAATGCCATGTATTATTAAGGTATACCAAAAAAAATCATTCACCCATTGGAAGGACTTTTCCATAATTGCCCATGAATCTAGAAATATACAATACCCTTCGGGAACGCATCCTATACCTTGAATATGACCCCGGTCAGATTCTCAAAGAACAGTCCCTGGCAAAAGAGTTCGGGGTGAGCCGCACCCCGCTTCGGACAGTGCTCTTTCGCCTTGAATGGGAGCATCTGGTCAAGATCCTTCCCAGAACCGGTATCCAGGTCATGGAATTGGAACTGAACACCATTACCAATGTGTTCCAGGCACGGCTGGAACTCGAGGCGGTCATCGGAACCATGGCAGCAGAACGGTTCACAAACCTTCATCTCAACCAGTTGGATGCCTGTTTAATTTCCTGTGACAATCACCTGAACCATAAGGACCCCAAAGCCCTTGCAATTCTGGACATGGATATCAAACAGCTTTTTTACGAAGCCGCCGGCAACCCATTTTTAATTGAAATGTCGGACCGGCTCTATTCTCTAACCTTCCGGCTGTGGTATTTTAATATGTGCAAGGCAGACAATGAAGGATGGAACCAGGAAGTTGTGGCCATTAAAGAAGATCTAACCGATCTGGCCGGCCTTTTGCCCACCGCTGCCCCCGACCAGGTGGGCAAAGCCCGCAGAGAACACCTGCTCAAACATTTAAAACGGATACGTTCCAAATTTTTAGGACTCTCGGGCCTGTAAGGGGGCCCTTCTTTAATTGACATGGAGATACCATCTGCCTATACGTGTCATACTTTTTTGACTTTGATAATCAAGGATTTTCCCGTGAAAAAACTATTTCTGACCCTCCTGATCGCCATGTTCCTTGTTCCCGGAACCGGATTGACCCAGGAACATGCCGGCATGATAAAAAAGGTTTCCGGCAGTGTTGATATCAAACGGCAGACAACCCAGGTGAAAGCAAAAACAGGAGCGCTTCTGCTAAAGGAAGATGTCTTGATAACTGGATCCAACGGCTATGCAGGAATGATCTTTACCGACGGCACCGTGATCACCGTTGGGCCGGAAACTGAATTCAGAATTGACGCCTACGTGTTTGCGCCCCAGGCAGAAGCGTACGATTTCTCATTTTACCTGGAAAAGGGCTCGGCTGTTTATCATTCCGGAAAAATTAGCAAACTTTCGCCGGAATCCGTAAAAGTCTCCACCCCCAAAGCCACTGTGGGAATCCGGGGTACGCGTTTTATCATTAAGGTTGATTAGAAGGAGCAGATCATGGTGCGGTATTGGATATTTTTTCTAGGAATGATTCTTCTGGGTGGCTGCGGAACAAAACAGACCACTGTCATCCTCCTTCCCCAGGAAGACGGCAAAACAGGAGCCGTCCTTATCAAAAACCAGGCGTCATCAGTCCTGCTGGACAAACCCTACACATTCACCTCAGCCGACTCCGCCACCTCAGGCTTTGTGATCCGGGAAGCCGACCCTGAAAAAATAAAAAAAACCTATGATACCCTGTTCAAGGCTGAGCCCTCCATTCCGGTTATCTTTGTCCTTTATTTTGAATCTGCATCCACCCAATTGACACGATCGTCCATGGAACTTCTGCCCAAAATTTCCCAAAGCGCAAAGGAACGGGATCCCTCTGAAATAAGTATTATCGGCCATACGGACACCCAGGGGGACGCAGCGTATAACACCCGCCTCTCCCTGGCACGGGCAAGGGAAGCTGCAACCATTCTTACCGGCTATGATACCGGCCTGAAAAACATATCTGTCCAGGGGTTTGGAGAATATGACCTGCTGGTTCCAACGGCCGACAATGTACCTGAACCCCGGAACAGGCGGGTTGAAATCATGATTCGGTGACGCCCCATTGAACAGTCCGCCCATAATCGAATCCCTGTCCAAAACAATGCGCGGTGTCCTTCTGGGGGGTGCGGCAGCCATCACCCTGGTCATTGCCCTGGGGGCCTTCACCGGGACCCCTTTTTTAAAACCCCTTGATTTTTTCTTTTATGACCGCTTCATGGCATACACGGCTGTCCATGGAAAGACCCAGGACCGGCCAGACCAGGTCGTTATTGTCGATGTGGATGAAACAAGCCTGTCTGCCGCAGGCCAATGGCCCTGGCCCCGGTATCGGATGGCGCGCCTTCTGGCCATACTTGCCCGGGAACATCCCAAAGCCATCGGCCTGGACATCGTTTTCCCGGAACCGGATCAGTCATCCCTGAAAAACATCAGGACCCAGTTCCAAAAAGACTTTAACCTGGCCATTGATTTTACCCGTGTGCCGGCCTCCCTGACCGATAATGATCTCTTTATTGCCCAGATCCTCAACCAGACCCGGACCGTGGGAGCCCGATATTTTTATTTTGACCACACAAGCCCTGGGGGTGTCTGCCGGCAATCTGCCCATACCATCACAGACCCGGAAAACCTGTTGTCCCTGCACACAGCCCGGGGCATTCTGTGCAATACACCCTCAATTGAAACCCTTCTTGAGTCCGCCGGTTTCATCAACAACCAATATGACGGGGATGGTCTGCTGCGCCAGACCCCTCTGCTCATCGAATTCCAGAATGAAATTTACCCCCACCTCTCCCTGGCGGTCTTAATGAAAGCCCTTGGCCTTACCACGGCCCGGGTTGAAAAGGGAGGTTTCGGCCCGGAAATTCTCCTTGGCAGCCACCGCATCCCCATCACCCGGGACGGATTTGTGTCCATTGGATTCAAGGGTCCCTCCCGCACCCATCCCTATGTGTCTGCCGTGGATATTTTAAACCAAAACTTTTCCCCTGCTGATATCAAAGACAAAATCATCCTTGTGGGCTCCTCTGCAGCGGGGCTCAATGACATCCATCACACAATTTTTGACCCCTACTTTCCCGGCATTGAAATCTCGGCCGTGATCCTGGACAACATTGAGACCGCAGGATTCATCATTCGCCCCGAAAAAAGCGCCCTGTTCATATCCCTTGTCTGCGGCATCACGGGCATACTTCTGGCAGCTCTTTTTTTCCGGATTTCCGGCCCCTGGCTTTTATTTTCAGCAACCCTGTCGGGGATGGGTCTGATACTGGGGGCAAGCCTTTTGTTATTTTTCCACTGGAACCTGTTCTTGTCACCTGCCGCACCCCTTTTACTAGGGACTCTCTTGTTTTCCTTTTTATCCTTTACCCGGTTTGCCATTGAAAAGAGGGCCGCTTTTATCTGGTACCGGCAATTGGCAGATGCCCAGCAGCTGACCATGGAAGCCATGGTCAGCATGGTGGAAACAAGGGATCCTGAAACCGGGGAACATATTGTCAGAACCCAGCACTATGCAAAGGCCATTGCAGAACAATTAAGATGCAATGGACACTTTTTGGATATTTTGTCGGACAGATATATCAAAACCCTGTTTTTATCCACCCCATTGCACGATATCGGCAAGGTGGGAATTCCGGATAAGATTCTTCTCAAACCAGGGCAACTCACGGACGAAGAATTTGTTCAGATGAAACAGCATGCGGCCTTTGGAGAAACCATCATCCAAAGAGCTTCCGGAAAGGTTGCCGGAAGCAACTACCTGGAAATGGCGGCCCAGATCGCAGGTACCCACCACGAAAAATGGAACGGCCTGGGATATCCCAGGGGACTATCCCGGGACGACATCCCCCTGGCCGGAAGAATCATGGCCATATCCGATGTTTATGATGCATTGATCAGCAAGCGGTGCTACAAGCCCCCCTTTTCCCATGAAAAGGCCATGGCCATTCTCCATGAAGAAAAGGGGAAACTCTTTGACCCGGTCATTGTGGATGCCTTTTTTGAGATTGAACCCACGATCAAACAGATTGCGGCCCGGCTCAAGGACCAGGAACCCTAGCCGGGCCGCCATCCTTTTTCCTGCCGCCGGACAACGCTATTTTTTGGGCCCTTCCATGGTGGCCTGGACAAATGCCAGGGTGGCTTTGACATCCTGGCTTAAAAGGGTCCTGGACAATGTCTCCTTCCAGTTCTCTTCCCCGAGCGCCCGTTTGATCTGTTTGACCGTGTCTGCTTTCAGGGCCTGTTTGATCTGGATAAAGGGTCTGTTGGGGGTATCAATCCACAGGGAAATGATCTGTTTTGCCCGAGAAATAAGATTCCCATCTTCAACCACCTCATCCACGATTGCCATTTCCCTGGCCCTTGTCACATCCACCATCTCACCAAAATACATGACATCCCTAAATTTTTTGTCGCTGTCCAGGCCGAACCGCATGACGGCAGACTGGGCAATGGAAAGGCCCAGTCCGATCTTGATCTCGCTCATCCCCAATTTGATCTTCGGATGATTTTTAACAATCCGGTAGTCCGACGCCATGGCCAGAATCAGCCCCATGGCAGCAGAATGACCGTTCATGGCACAGACCACAGGCTTTTTACAGGTAAAAAAGTCCATCAGGATCTCTTCCTGGTCTGCGAAAAATGAAATCACCTCTTCCGGGGTTTCAAATTTCAAAAACATGGGCAGGCTGAAACCGCTTGAAAAGAAGCGGCCCTCGCCTGTTAAAATGATCCCTTTGAGTATGTGGGTTTCATTCACCTCAGTAACGATATCCTTAAGCTGTTTCAGTGTTTCCTGGGTAATGGCATTGGTTTTGCCATCGGCCAGCCTTGCAATCACAATGTTGTCCTGAATTTCTTTTTTTAACATGGTTCTTCCTTTTCAAAAAATGCCGCCATCCCTGGATAAGGTGCCGGCCATAAGCGGTTACAAGTGTCCGCATCCGCCCGTATGTCCGCCACAGGCGTGGTCCAGGGTCATTTCAGACAATTGTTTTTGTTCAAAGAATCCGATATTTTCTTGAATCGTACCGCTTAAGGCTTTGTAAACCGCGATGCCCATTTCATTCAGCTTATGGATGGCACCCCCCCCGATACCGCCAACAACAATGGCATCAACCCGCTTTCCATTCAAGGCTTTGAGGGGATTACACATGCCGTGCACATGGCCCAGGTCCTGATTGTTGATGGTGTACGGTGTTTTGTCCGTTGTATCAAAAACCACAAAGAACGGGGCCGAACCAAAATGGCCGAAAATTTCACTCTCCAGACCATTATCCGATTCAACCGGAAAACATATTTTCATTTTTTATACTCCTTAAATATTTTAACTCAACTTTCGGAGTTGGCATATTTTATATGGGTTCAGGCTTTCTTTATGGCATTTTTTTTTAAGTCTGATACCAAAATAGTGATCAAAAGCACAATAAAAAAAGCCTGAACCGTTCCCCCAAGGCGTAAGTCCGAAAGTTGCGTAGTTTGAATTGTTTTTCTTATACCACATTTATAAAAATTTGTATAAATAAGGATCCTTGTTTTATCCTATACCGCTTCCCCGGGCGACAGGAGGTATGGGGGGAAGGCAGTCCCAAGCAAGGGCTTCAACTTGATCTGCTGAAATTCCATGGAAAATGTCTTGACACAAGACCCAAAATATTCTTATAGTGCGTAGTCGGTCGATTGACCGACTACGCACTAAATTATAGAAAAAGAACGGGTCTTTATCAAAAGGAAAGGGTCATGGAAACGTTCGTTGAAATCAAACCCGGTCGGAAACCGCTCCAGCGGATCTACCTTGGCACCATGCTCTGGTTTGTGGGAAGGGCCATCCAGGCGGCAGCCCGGGTGGACCACCAGGTCAAAAAAGAATTTGAGCGCATGCCGCCCAATTACACATTCTCCCTGGGCGCCTTCCCCAACGGCCCCTATATGGTGGTGGGAAAGGATGACAGGGGTAAGGTCGCCTATTTGGGAGGCGATCTTTCAAAACACCCCGTGGACCTTGAGATGACCTTAAAAAGCATGGAACATCTCTTTGTGCTGTTTACCTTCAGGGAAAGCACCCCCACTGCCAATTCCCGGGATCGCATGATTGTCAGCGGGGACGTTCCCCAGGCCTGTGCCGCAGTTCGAATCCTGGATATTGTCCAGGTGTACCTGCTGCCAAAATTTATTGCCAGACTGGCCATCAAACGATATCCAAAATGGTCCCTGAAACGCCACACCCTTGATCGGTCCCTGATCCTGATCAGAACCCTCATTGGAATCTAAAAAGGAGGAAGGCTGGAGATGAACACAGAAAATTTCACCTTTTTCTGCCCCTGCAAAACCCTGTTCGGCCTGAACGCCCTGGCGCATCTGCCCTTTGACCTGTCGGCCATGGGCTGTCATAAACCGTTGGTCCTTCTGGACAAGGAGGCCCAGCTTGCAGGGTGCACCAAGCCCTTGGCCCGGGCCTTTAAGGAATCGGGCATGACCTTGGGAATCTGTCCTCCCACGGACAATGACCCAAACACACATGCCGGCCAGGAGCGCGGGATGCTCAAGGAGTTGTATCACCTCTATGGGGATAAAGGATTTGATGGGATCATCGCCCTTGGCACTGGAAACATGGTGAACCTGGCCAAGGCCCTGAACATGGCCGTCACCCTGGGCCCGGACTGCCTAAAGGCGATAGACACCCCCATCACCCGTCCCCTGAACCCTTTTGTCTATATCCCCACGGGCATGGGAACCGGCATGGAAACCTGCAACCAGGCCCAATTTGACGGTCAGACATTTACATCTGCCTTTCTGATGCCGGACCTGGTCCTGGTTGATCCGAAAACACTGACAAAAAGCCATGGCCTCCCCCTTGTGGACGCCGCACTGACCTGCCTGTCCGTCTGCTGCCAAGCCCACGCCCTGACAGACAATCCACCGGCACGGGCCTATGCCGCCACCGGCATCGGGCTGATCATGGAAAATTTTATGCCCCTGGCAACCCATCTTTTGACCCCGGGCAGCGTCCTGGACAAACAAAGTGCCAGACGTCTTCTGGCAAACCTTGCCCACGCCTCTGCCATCACCGGGATTCTACTGGCCAATTGCGCCCATCTTCCGGGTGTCGGCATGGGACGTATTGTGGCAGACCATTGTACGGCCACCCCTGGACAGGCCATGGCCATCCTCCTTCCTTCGGTGCTGGACCTGATGGGCAAAAAGAAGGCAGGCCCCCTGTTATTGCATCTTTCAGGACCGGATGCGTTTGCGGCAACACCTGAGGCCCAGCGACCGGCCCTGGCCATCCAGAAGATCCAGGCAGTCCTGAATGCGCTTTATCGAATCTCCCTGGGCACCCTGCCCCGGACCCTGGGCGATGCCGGTCTGGACAAGGCTGCCATCCCGGAACTCTCACGGGCAATGGCCCCCGAACAAGCCGAAGTCGTACTGACCTGCGCCCTGGACGGCCGACCCCTGAACCCGTCCTAGAGGAGGACCCAATGTATATACCTGAATATTATGAATTCTGCTGCCGGGTGAACATGGTGGCAGGCCACGATGCACTTGAGAAAATCCCTGAACTACTGGTATCCATGGGGGCTTCAAATCCCATGGTCCTTACGGACAAGGGGGTGCGGGCGGCAGGGCTTGTGGATATCCTGATCGCGGCCATGGCAGACAGCCTTTGTATTAAAACCATTGAAGACGAGGTGCCCCCTGATTCAGACCTCAAGGTGGTGAACCGCCTGGCCATGGTCTACCGGGAAAAAGGCTGTGATGCCATTATCGCCATCGGCGGCGGATCTGTCCTGGACACGGCCAAGGGCATCAATATTCTGGTCTCGGAAAAATCCGATGATCTCCTGCAGTTCACCGGAGCCGGAGCCCTGAAACGGAAATTAAAGCCCCTCATTGCGATTCCCACCACCGCTGGAACCGGGTCTGAAGTCACCATTGCCGCTGTGATTGCCGACCATGAAAAAAACCGGAAAATGATTTTCGGCTCCTATTTTCTGCTGCCGGATGCGGCCATCATAGATTCACGGATGACGCTGACCCTTCCCGTCCATATCACTGCCGCCACTGCCATGGACGCCATGGCCCATGCCGTGGAATCCTTTGTCATGCTCAGCAAAAACCCCTTGAGTGACGCCCATGCCACAGAAGCCATTGGGCTCATTTGCCATCACCTTCCCCGGGTGATCCAAGCCCCCCGGGACAAGGAGAGCCGCCTTGCCCTGGCAACGGCTGCCACCCTGGCCGGAATTGCCTTTTCCAACGCCACCGTGGGCATGGTTCACGCCCTGGGACATTCGGTGGGATCGGTCTGCCACGTTCCCCATGGCGCCTGCATGGCTATCCTTTTGCCCTATGGCCTGGAATACAATTTCCATAAAGTGGAAGAACGGATCGCAGACCTGCTGCTTCCCCTGGCCGGGCCGGACCGGTATACCCGCACCCCCGAAAACGACAGGGCTGCTGCAGCCATTGCGTATATCCGGCAACTGAACCGGGATCTGAACCAGGCCACCGGCGGTGCCCATGCCGTCTGTTTTAAAGAGATCAAGGACAGGACGGGCAATCAGCTGGTTCCGGAAAATCAGCTGCCCCAAATTGCACGGACCGCCCTGGGAGACGGCACCCTGTTTTACAACCCGGAAGAGATGGATTATGACGACTGCCTCAGGGTCATTCAGGCGGCCTGGGAAGGCATCCCCCTCAACACCCGAACAAGCGGATCCAAACGATAATCAGGATAAGGAAAACCAAAGATGAGCACAAAGAACAAGGGGTATATGGGAAAAATCATGAATGTGGACCTGTCCACAGGCAAGATCCGGATTGAAACCATCTCTCCGGTTGTCTATGAGTCTTTTTTATCGGGCATGGGGCTTGCCGCCCACCAGCTCTACCACAGAATCCCGGCAGGTGCCGATCCCCTGGGGCCGGACAATCTTCTGGGCTTTGTCTCAGGCCTTCTCACGGGAACCGGTTCCCTTTTTACGGGCCGGTGGATGGTGGTGGGCAAATCCCCTTTGACCCAGGGCTGGGGCGAAGCCAATTGCGGGGGCAATTTTTCACCGGCCATCAAACGCTGCGGTGTTGACGGCATCTTTTTTTCAGGCGCAAGCGACACCCCGGTCTACCTGTATGTGGATGACACCACCATGGAATTGCGGGATGCCACAGACCTCTGGGGCATGGATGCCGTGGAAACGGAAACCCATCTTTTAAAAAACCTTGGGAACAAAAAAGGGCGGGTGGCCTGCATCGGTCAATCCGGAGAAAACCGCTCCCTGATTTCCGGCATTTCAACGGACAAGGGCCGCATGGCTGCCCGGTCCGGCCTGGGAGCCGTCATGGGGTCCAAAAAGCTGAAAGCCCTTGTGCTGGCAGGAACCCGAAGAATTTTTGCCCATAACAAGGAAGAGATCAAACGGCTAAGTCGAATCTGCAACCGGTGGGTCCAGTTCCAGCCTCCCTTTGTGCCGGGTTTTCTCACCGCCCCCATCGGGGCCCTCATGCGGATCATGCCGGCTGTTCTGACCCAGGACGGGCTTCTTTATAAAATTCTTCTGCGCAAATGGGGCACGGTCTCCATGAACCAGATGTCGGTGGAAATGGGGGATTCTCCCATTAAAAACTGGAACGGGTCCAGTTCGGACTGGGGATTTTTCAAGAGCCGCAGTTCCAATCCCGATGTTTTTACCCGCAGGGAAACAGAAAAATTCCATTGCTACTCCTGCCCCTTGGGATGCGGCGGCATCTGTAAAACACAGGGGAAATTTTCCGAAACCCACAAGCCTGAATATGAAACCGTCCTGTCTTTGGGGGGGTTTGTCATGAACAAGGATATGGATTCGATATTTTATCTCAACGAGCTGCTCAACCGGGCCGGGATGGACAGTATCTCCGCCGGCCATACCGTGGCCTTTGCACTGGAATGTTTTGAACGCGGCATCCTCACCACAAAGGACACCATGGGTGTTGAACTCAAATGGGGAGACCCGGCAGCCATTGAATTTCTCATTGAAAAAATGATCACACGGGACGGGATCGGCGATATTCTGGCAGACGGGGTAAAAAAGGCGGCTGAACGTATCGGCAAAGGCGCCGACAAAATCGCCATCCATGCCGGGGGCCAAGAGCCGGCCATGCACGATTCCAGGAATGACCCGGGGTTTGCCCTCCATTATAGTGTGGACCCGGCACCGGGCCGCCATACCAACGGGGCCGGCCTTTACTATGAAATGTACCAGCTGTGGAAACGGGTAAAAGGGGTCCCGAAAATGGGACCTGTCTATTTGAAAAGCAGCAAGTACAAGAAAAATATCAAACACGCCCGGATCGGCAAAGCCAACTCCCAGTATATGAATGTGATGAACGGGGCAGGGGCCTGTCTGTTCGGAGGCTTTCTCGGCATCCGGCGGACCCCGGTTTTTGACTGGCTCAATGCAGCCACGGGCTGGCAGTTTACCCCGGAGCAGTACATGGAGATCGGCACCAATATCCAGACCCTGAAACAGGCCTTCAATGTCCGCCACGGCCTTAACCCCAGGGACAGCCGCGTCAAAGACCGGCTCCTGGGTCTGCCTCCCCAGACAAAGGGGGCCAACAAGGGCCGAACCGTTGACATCGATTCCCTGATGAAAGATTATTGGGAGCTATTTGAATGGGACAGGGAAACCGGCATTCCAACCCAAAACCATATTGACAAACTTGCATCCATTGCCTGAACTTTTTTTGAGGAGAAACAAATTATGGCCTATTCCATATTAGATTCATGTGTCGGATGTGAAAACTGCAAGACCGTCTGCCCTTCCCAGGCGGTTACGGGCGAAAAAAAACAGCTTCATACAATTGACGGAATCGCCTGCATCGAATGCGGGGCCTGCGGCAGGATCTGCCCGGCCAGGGCGGTGGAGGACAGTTTCGGGCTGGTCGCCCGGAAGGTGCCAAAAAAGAACTGGGAAAAGCCCTTTTTTAACCTGGACACCTGCATGTCCTGCGGTATCTGTCTGGATTCCTGCCCGGCCGGCGCCCTTTCGGCCAACATGCAGCGGGTCGGGAACCGGCATGTTTTCCCCTATCTGCCCGACGAGGCCGTCTGCATGGGGTGCGGATTCTGCGCCGACGACTGCCCGGTTGCTGCCATCGCCATGGCCCCAAGATCCGGCCAACCCCTTCCCCAGGAAGCATAGATGGCAAAAACCACCAAAG
>Ga0180007_10003352_pt1 | contig 17940 bp, 15 predicted proteins | sample MM_PC_MetaG_FD_121122 | JGI IMG/M metagenome (GOLD analysis project Ga0180007, IMG submission 121122) | Groundwater microbial communities from the Aspo Hard Rock Laboratory (HRL) deep subsurface site, Sweden - MM_PC_MetaG | ecosystem: Environmental > Aquatic > Deep subsurface > Groundwater... | reverse complement strand
GAAAGTCAAAGAGCTGTCAAGCACGATCCTGCAGAAACAAAAAAGGGTAGACAAGCTCGAGGCAGACATCGAGGCATTCGAGAAGAGACGGCAGCAGGCAAAAGACGCTGCAGTGCTGAGCAAGGAAAAAAGGCTCGACCAACTGCAAGCAGACATCCAAGCATTCCAAAAGAAGAGAAAACAAGCCAAAGACGCGGCAGTGCTGAGCAAGGAAAAAAGGCTCGACCAACTGCAAGCAGACATCCAAACATTCGAAACGAAGAGGAAGCAGGCCAAGGACGCTGCGGTGTTGAGGAAAGAGAAACGCCTGGACGAGCTGCAGGCTGATGTCGACACCTGGACCAAGAAGATAGCCCAGCTCAAGAAGGACGCTGAGAAGAGGCTGATAGACGCGAAGAAAAGGACTGAGATCAAGCTTGACAGCCGCATGCTGGCCAAGGAGAACCGCATCGACAAGCTGCAGGCAGACATCGACACATGGAAGAGAAAGCTATCCGCTGTCCAGATGGATGTCGACAAGAAGAAGGCAGAAGCCAAGAAGAGGTACACCCGGGTGGTGGACCAGGACATACTCGCAAAGGAAAAACGTGTTGACACATTGGAGAGGGACATCGAATCATGGCAGGCCAAGCTCGAGAAGCTGAAAGCAGAGACCGCACACCAGAAAGGGCTCCTGGCTGACACGGACAAGCTCATGTCTGACAAGGAGAAGTCCCTGATGACGAAGATAAAGGAACTGGAGCGCAACGAGGCGAAGCTGAAGACCGTGGAGAAGAGGATCGACCAGAAGGAGAAGCAGCTCAACCTGAGGGAAAAGGATTTCAGGGAGAAGGTCGAGCTCAAGAAGACCCTCAGCCAGTGGCAGGCAGAGCTCCACAAGAAGGAGCAGACCATCGCGAAGAAAGTTGAGAAGCTCAAGGAAGAGGAGCGCGAGCTGGAGGACGGCGAGTTCCAGGAATACATGAAAGAGATCATGAAGGAAATGGAAGGCACAAAATCAGCAGATGTGCCCAAGGAGCTCACCAACTACATCAACGAGGTCAGGAAGCTCGGCTATGATGACATGAAGATAAGGCACATGCTCGTCCAGAACGGCTGGGATGCCTCATTGGTCGATGACGGCCTGGGAAAATCACCTGCAATGGACAAATATTCCTACTCCGGCGAGCTCAACAGGCTGATAAAGGAGATAAGGGACAGCTACCAAGGAAAGCACTTAGGTGTTGCAAGGCAGAAACTGGTGGAGGCGCATAAGCTCCTGAAGGAGCTCAACCTCGGCAAGGAGGAGAAGGAGCACTTCAACTACGAACTGATGGAACTGAAAGCAGACATCGAGCTTGCAGCCATGGGCTAGCAAGAGATCCTGTTCCCCTCTATCCTGAATCTTACAGGAAGGAACTTCTCACACACCCAGATATTGGTCCTGGTATGATCAGTGATCTCTGAGACTGTGATGCTGCCCCCTGCAACTGCCAGGAGCGGTATGAGATTGTCCGCGAGATGGCTGTCAGCGGTCGCATTGCCGGATATCACCTTGAGCAGGCCGTCAGCTGCCTGTTCTCCGACCATTTCAGCACGCTTTCCGCGTTCCCCGAGGGTGTCGGAGCCGAAGACTATCGGTTTCATCATGTCGACATCATCCCCCTTCACCGAGCACAACGCCCATAATGTAAGCCCTGAGCCTGTTGATGATGAGTCGTAATACCCGACAGATATCTCTTTTGGTGCGTCTATACCGCCGAGGCGGAGCTTCGCTGCGCGTGCCTGCCTATCGGCCACTGAGGCCTTCTGCAGGTCCGAGGATGCATGGCTCATGCCCTTGACCAGCTGCACCTCGTAATCCTGGGAGATGAATCCTGGCCCTGACCTCAGGTGGCGGACCAGCTCAGTGAAAGAGGGGAATTGGCTAAGCCTGTGTATCGGTCTCACCTTCAGGTCGATGCTGCCGCCGCCCTTGGGATAGTAGCCGCGGCGCTCGAGGCTGAACTCGAACTCGGCGAAGCGCCTGATATGGGGAAGGAAGACATTACTGAAATAGTCTATCGGCATGGCCCACTTCGTGTCCGTGCCGCCCTTGATCCTGAACCTTGTCGGCTCGTCAGCGAACAATGTAGGGAGGAGGCATGACTGGAGCAATAACGTCACCGAGCCTGCGGTGCCGATATCTATCGGGATGTTCTTACCCTTGACCTCTCCAGGCCGGAAGCTGAATTCTGTTGCTGCGAGCTCTGCCCCGACAACCTGGGCGCTGCAGAGCCTCTCCAGGGCCTTTATGCAGCTGAGGTGCTGGGCCTTGAGCCCTGGCTGTCGCCGTTTGGCACGGATGTCGAAGGCCTTGAAGGGCTGCCCTGTCAGGGCTGAGAGGGCCAGTGCGGTCCTGATGACCTGTCCGCCACCCTCCCCATGAGAGCCGTCAATTGATATCATGGTGATGATGAATGCAGTAGGAGTATATATAATTTAGCAGTGATGCACATAATGCTCCTCGACTCGCATCACATCTCACAGGGCGGGTGGGAGTGTAGGGTGGAAGCGATATGGGACTTGTATGGTCATTGATGCCAGGCGACTATCGCTTAAAGAACTCCCCAAACTGGTCGTCGTGCCAGCCTTTCTCCCTGAGGGAACGGATGATCTCCTTGTCATCGTGGCCTTCTTCCTTCATCGCTGTGATGTAATCCTTCAGGTGGCCGTGCCAATAAGCCTTTTTCCCTTTTTTTCCGCCCCTCGACTGGACGAAATGGACCATGCTGAGCACGAACCCTGTCGCTATGACGACGAGGATTATGCTGAAGGTCATCCATGACTCCCAAATAAAACCTTGCTGAGCATCAGGTCCGGTCGTGGGTCCCGGTATCTCTGTCACATTCTCGTCAGTGTCATTGATGTCACCATCCGGCCCATCTCCGTCTTCAGGCACGCAGGGCCTCGACAGTTCAGGCCGCAGGTCGAAAGTGCTGCAGCCGTTCTCGTCCGTGCACGAGCGGGTCTGCCATGCGCCGTCGCACTCAGACCATTCAGAGCATAGCCAGTCCTCCTGGCAGGTATCGTTCTGAGGCGCTTGGCTGCCACCACCACCGCCACCGCCTCCACCTCCCCCACCGCCGCCATCAGGGCTTTGGCAATCGACGGATTCAGCTGGCTTGGAACCGCAGCCGGAGTCCTTGCTACAGTCGCAGGTGCATGTCCTTGTACCGCAGTTCCCCTGAGACCAAGGAGTGCAGTCCCAATCGTAATCACAGGTGTCAGAGCCCTCGAGCTTGAAATCCTGGTCAGAGGTATTGAACCCTGAGAAGTACAGGAAACCAGGGGATTGACTGATATGATATAAGGGGTTCATCACCACGAATGCTGAGCCGTTGAACCAATATATCAAGTAATAAGGGTAATCCTCGGAGACAGAGACATTGACAGAGACGTCAGTAAAATGGTTGGGTGAAACCACAGAGATCTCCTTTATGTAAGATACGCCTCCATCGACCTCATCGATGACCAACATGCCAGGAGAGGCCACCTTGAACTGGAGGGCCAGCTCAGAACTGAAATCTGCCGTGAATATTAGGTTATCCCCATTGACTGTGATGTCTTCTGGCACAGAATCCTGCAGCAGCTCGTGGTCAAATGTATCTGTCCATCCTTCTGGAATAGCCATCATGACCTGATGCTCCCCTTCGCCTTCAGTCACGAGGGGATACCGGATGACCACATCATCGCCGTTCACAGCGACGTCATTGATCTGCATGCCCGAGCCCGGCACGTAGCCGATGATGTCAGACCCCGAGTTGAAGCCGTACTCAGGCGAAATGACATCCTGATCATCGTCATCCATCAGCCTGAACGTGAAAGAATAATCAGTGTTCATAGCAAGGTCCTGCACGAGGAATTCATGATAATCGGAGATTATGTTATCTTCAAAAAGATGGTCATAATCTAAAGACAAATCCCAGACACGGAGGCTGGCATCAGTCAGGCCTGCAGTGGTGAGGTTGATGAAATAGAATGCATAAGTGACAGCCCTACTATCGACTTCAATGATCCTTGAATCGTTCATGAGAGTGCTCCAGGTATCGTATACCCATTCCCCGGAATTGTCGGAAAGGTCATAGGTAAGGGCTCCGATGGTGTACTCAGTGTTCTCTTCAAGGCCGGTGACCTCTACGTCCGTGTTCGTAACGTCGCTGTAGAAGACATCATCCAGGGAAATCTCGACGTGGTCGAAGTCGACATCAGCGGGATTGGTCCATGACCAATGGATGAAATCATGGCCGAAGTCTTCGACAGCCAATCCGGTAACGGGTCCTGGCGGGGTGGTGTCCTCACCAGCCTTGATCAGCACCACTCCCTCGTTGTTCATCAAGGTTATCTCATTGATGGGATCTCCAAACGTGCCGTCGCTGTCCAACCTCATGAACACTCCTGGAAGGGCGTGGGTTGTCTGTGAATCCGAAGCGATCGACGAGTCTTTCACCCTCGGCTTGACCATCACCAGGGCATTCTCAAACTCCCTCGCATAGATATGATAGGCCCTACCGGTCGTGCTGGAAGGGTCCACACCGGTGGCGAACTCGTAAAGCTCACCCGTGGGCTGTCCGATGTCATACGCAATCGCATCGAACCACATGAAGTCGAGGTCATCCTCAGGCTGCCCTCTCTTGGTCCAAAAATAGGTGTTATCAGGATGATTGAAAAGGTAATACATGGCAAGCGCCCACATCGTAGGTCTCTCGGTCTCTGATCTGGCATTGAATGTCCATATGACTTTCTTTCCGTTGTCGACCTCTTCTTTTATCTGGACCAACATCGGCCACATCAAATCATGATAATGCGTTGGATTGTCCCAGGACCAGGCATTCTCCACCAGGTAAAAATCGTATAGTTGCTGGACCCTGGGTCCGCTCGTCCCATGCGAAGTTGCATACCATGCAGCCATGATGTTCGCGATGACTTCTGTAGGTTCACCAAGCCTTACAGATGATTCTTCGATCAACCACTGGCAGAAGGCATACTTGTCCTCATGATAGGGGTGGTCATAATCATTCGTCTCACCATAATATTCGATTGTCTTGTCAAACTGCAATATGTCGATGATCTCATCGGTGAATGCTGCTGAATCCAAGAAGATGCCGTTGATCTGGTGGCCGGATATCCTCGTCCTCAGGCCGTCCAATATCTGGGCCATCCTGTATTCCCTGGGCGCTTCTCCGATATGCGACAGCAACCGCCATTCCTGGTTCCATAAAGCGGGGACTCTGCTCTCAGAGATGTCCACGGCATTCGAGATATCAGGAACGCAGTCCGGCGAGCAGCTCTCATCCCATCCCAGGATGGTGATAATTATCTCGTCATCTGTCTGTTGTTCAGTATAATGCAGGTCGACATCCTCCTTGTAATGCAGGTAGAAGTCCTCCTCGTCATAACCGTTTTCCAAAGCAAAATCAGGGATGCATATCGCCCATTCCGGGCAGTCCTCGCTCATAGAGGTAAGTTGTAGGCTGTTCATGCCGCTGTATATCAATAGTTTGAAATCCGGATTTGCCTGAAAGACTATCGGATTATTGATGTTGCCGATGAACATGTCATGTCTGGAAGCAATCTCTGCCTGCTCATCAGGATTCCAGTCAGTATTGTATAAGACGTCAAAAACCTTTATATGATCAAAATGAGTCCTGGAATTCCTGGTGAAAGCATAATCAGTCTCATGAGTTATCGTATTCTCGTCTGCGTCTGTGACGACGCAGTTCCAGGTGTAGTCTCCAGCAAAGATTCCTTGGTAAGTGTATGTCAGCTCTGAACCGATGACAGATGCTGCTTCAGCCCATTCACCGGTGATGTCTGTGTAGAGTGCTATGCTCTGCGCTGCGAAATCGGTCGAGGCCTCGCAGCTGAACTCGATCTCGCGGTCGTCGGTAACTGTGCCCGACGCTGGCGTGTTCAGGGTGACAACGCCTGTGGGTTCGGGAGCTGACATCGTGTTTGCACTGTCTGAAAGCTTCTCCCCCCAGTTACCCTCCTGATCCACGGTCCTTAGCCATATCTCATGGGCGGTATCGGGCGCCAAATCGGTGAAAGTTACGGTCTCTTCAGAGGTGCTTGTATGGAATGCTCCGTCGAACCAAATCTCGACCCTGTCGAAGTCTGTATCAACAGGATTGGTCCACGACCAGGTGATATAATCCTCACTGCTCACAGCAGCAAGGGCTGAGACAGCATCAGGCGGGAAGACATCCGAGGTATATATGTGGACTCCGTAGGTACCGAAGTGGTCTGTGAACTGTCCAGCTACGATCGGTATCGTCCTGTCTTCATATCTTACGGTAGCTGAGGTCTCTCCAGGCCATATATCGGATACATCAAATGTGGCGTCGCACGCACTCCAGCCTTTGCAGGCCGCAATCAGATATTTCTTGCCCCGATACTCCTTAACAACCGTGTCAATACGATTCGTTGTCGTAACGGTCACGTCAACTGTCGGCGATATCAGGACCGGGGTGAAATCACTGAGTTCCTGCCCCAAGGCCTTTGTATCGGCCCAGAAAGACTCAGAACGTGCATCGCCATATCCGACATTATAATCGACACCCCACGTATAGAATATTAATCCTGTGGCCCCGTGGATTACCGAGAGGTAGCTGAGGAACCTCTTCTCCCCGAAGGTGGGTCCTTGCCATGTTGAATCGACATGATGCTGGACAACCATCCACACCGGCTTCTGGTTGTTGACGACCTGCTCTTTCAAAACGTCGACGGCATCACCATACACATCGAGATAGATGTCATCGAACACGCACCAGACGCTGTCCGGACGGCAATAATTGAATGGGACCGGATAGATATGGACACTCACGATGTCCGCTGCCTGCGAATATTGCTGGGTGCGCTCTATCCATAGGTCCAGGTCATGCACCGGAGTGCCTACGCCGTGGTTCAACAGGACAGATGACGGATAGCTGAACCACACGAGCGCTTCCGGATCCTGCTGCTTGATGTGATCGTATCTCGTGATCATGTCCTCGAGAGGCATATCATGCAAATAAAATTCGATAGTCTCATCAACCTCGGTCCTGTACCTCCATGCCGGCTCATCCACATGGATGCCAAGGAAAGACGGCCGGCTGTCTGCACATTGAAGGGTCTGGTCTGTCCATGTCGTGTCATCATCCACAAAGGCCTGCCTGCCGCCCATGACCTTTATGCCATGGTCTTCAGCATCATCATAGAGGGAAGTGCAACCATCAGGGATGGTCGGGATGCCCTGAGCAGAGCAGTAAGGCGCCCCTTCTGTAACCAGGGGGTAGAAGTCCCGCCTGCAATAGAAGTCCTGGTCGTATATTGTGATGAAATTGAAACCGGCATCTTCCAGCTCGGCATAGGGATCATCCCTGAATCCATACTGCTCTCGTTGCACACCGTTAGTGTCAATATAACTGAACGTCAGCCCGAACATCCCGATCGGGAAGAACGGCTCGCCGTCCACCAGGATGACCATGTCGTCGCGGATGTCAGTGTGCTTATCGATCCTGGTGAAGGTGAAATCTGAATCATACGCTATCTCTTCATCCAGAGCATTAGTTGCCCTGCAATTCCAGTTGTATGATCCGAGAGGGATATCCTCAATCTCAAAAGAAAGCGTATCTTCCTGATAGACCGCATATTCCTTACGCCAAGCTCCAGAGATGTCTGTCCAGAGGGAGAGCTCTATCGCGTTGAAGTCGGGAGTCACCTGGCAGAGAAACTCGATATCGTTCGCGGAAGTCTCAAAAGAGTCCTGAGGCTCGTTCAGAATTACCTGGCCAGGCCCGAGAATCCTCTTTCCTACCGGCGTTTCTTCCTCAGGCAATAATACTAGAAGGAGAATGGCAGCAGTGAGCAAAGCCAGAGCTGCCAAACCCAGATATCTCTTTTTTACATGCATGCTTATAAGAACAATCGCTAGCGGGATTTTTAAATGTTTGCACAGTCAAAAAATAAGATTCCTATCCAGCCCTTGGCGAGGTTTTTTCCTAATTTTTATTATTATTAAATGGTAACATTTATATATGGTGATTGTATCGTTGCCAGCATGACCAAGCAAGTAGTCGTGCAAGATTATGACAGGAAAACGCTGGAAGAGATACATGATTCATCTAAGGATGCCGAAGTATGGTCTCCTTCGCAGATCAGGCTGCTAGGTGAGGCCTCGCCGCTTACGGTTATCAAGATAAATGAGAGGCTGGGCACGGATTTTGATGTGAACGGAGAGAATCTTGAAGAGCAGGCCAAGGCATTGGCTTCCTATGTCGTATGCACAATGGATAATCATGCATTCAAGGGCAGCATCACACCCAATTTCCTGCGCAGGAAGATAAGGAACCTGCAGAGGATGTATGCGGCAGTGGGAGAGGACTGCGAGGTCCAGGAAGACTGGGCTGACAGGCAGGACCCGCTGGACCTTGTCTACTCATTGAAGATGCTCGCGATATCTTTCCTCCAGAGATATGTGGGTGGGTACTGCGGTGTTGAGAGGGTCGAACCGACCGGGTCCAATGGGCTGGCTGATTTCTTCTCCGGGCTTCTCGGCCAAGGCTTGGACAGGATCTTTGAGTTCGGCTCGAGCCTGTACGGGAAGAGCGATGACAGGGACCTCATCCTGTCAGTCGATGAAATCACGAGAGAGACATACGATGCGATCGCAGGACAGAAGAAAAATGCTCCGGATGGGCTACCCCCGTCTTTAATATTATTGCCATCAACAGCCTTGAAGACCTATGGGGGGGACTACGGGCATGTGCTGCCCCGGAGCTTCAAGATGATACATGGGGAAGGGACATATGTCCCGGTCGTGTCAGAAAAGGATTATGTACGCAACAAGCTCATCAAGGAGATGATATGCATGGTCTCGCTCAACAAGGCCCTGGGCGATACAGAGAGGCAGGAGACCATGGTTGAGAGGCCGAGCGACCTGAAGGCTACGCTCAAGATGGAGCTGTGGGTGAGCAAGTCGCTGATGCAGTACAGGATGGGCAGGTATCTTACCAAACAAGAATTCCTTGATATCGACCCTGTCAGGATCGATGATGTGGGCATGAATCCCTCGGCCGGGCATGTGAAGAGGGCGCTGCTGGATGCCAACTACAGGCTGAAGGTGAGGGTGGATGAATACATGTCTCATAAAGAAGAGGGAAAGGCTTAAATACAATATAATGACTCCCAAGTGATACCAAAATGGATTCATTAGACCAATACGTGGCGAATGTGGAGAAGCTTGGAGTGGTTAAACGGGCCAGAGAGGCTATCGATGCTGCTGACAAATATCATGACCTCCATTCTGCATGCTGGCACATGAATGAGTTCCTGAGAGGGGAGGAGCTGAAATTGGAGAAGGTCGACCGCGAGCTCAGGAATGAGTTGGGAGTATCCTACTCGGTCGGGAACGATTATTTCTTACGGCATTCTAATGGAGTGGGGCCTTGCTGCCTAAGGTTTAGGATGAGGCATAGTGAGTTAGGGAAAATGCTCGGATTAGAACACGGCATTCCCGCTTATTCCACTTCTCTGGACGACACCCTGCCCCCCACCCTATTTGATCCTGAGAACGACAGCCATATCGAATCCACTGAGGAGGATGGCAACACCTTGGTCTTCCTTGAAAATGAAGCTGCTGCTATAGCATTCTTGAAATTTTACATAGATAGGACCAAGGCAGAGCAAACCAAATAAATATATATAGTCCTGCATTTTATTATCTGACTCAACAACTTCGGTGAACAACACGGAACTGTACATTCTCGGGGTGGACCCTGGTACGACTGTCGGAGGGTGCCTGCTGGACCTTGAAGGCAGGAAGATAGCTGTCTGGTCCAAGAAAGAATACCCCCTTGGAGAGCTGATAAGGGACGTCACCAAGCATGGCAGGGTCATCGCTGTCGGGACTGACAAGAGGAAGGTGCCTGCCTTTGTCAGGAAAGTGGCGACAAAGCTCGGAAGCCGGGTGATCTCTCCTCGGAACGACCTCACACTGGAAGAGAAGAGAGGCATGGGCAAGGGCAGGAACTCGCATGAGAGCGACGCTATCGCTTCTGCAAAATTAGCCTATCGGGAGCTGCTGCCGCTCATCAAGAAGGTGAGGAAGGCGAGCCGCCATGTCGACCAGGTAACGGAAGGGCAATTATTGCTTTTCCTCCTGCAGGACACCGGGCTGAACATAATCACGGCCATAGAGATACTGACAACGCCGGTGGAGAAGCATGTCAAGGAAGCCGAGAAGATCATCAAGAAGGAGGAGTTCACGAAGACTGCCTTCGAGAGCCTGCTGAACAGGCTGCGGCTCTCGCTCAGGGAGGTGCACCTGCTCAAGAAGAGGATCTTCACCCTCGAGAACACCAAGCCCAGGCTCAAGGTCATCGAGAAGGATACCGGCGAAAGGATGGTGTTCAAGGAAGAAAGGATCCTTAGGCTCAACAAGCAATTGGAACTAGGCGAGGTGCAGAAAAGCTACCTGGAGCAGGAGATCACCGACCTGAACAGGATGCTGTCCGAGATGCCTGTTGCCAAGAGGCTGAAGAACCTCGGCAGCGATGAGTTCGACAGCAAGGCCAAGATGCTCAAGATAAGGCCAGGCGATGTCATCGTCGTTGATTCATGCAAGGAATACAGCGACAGGGTCGTGGAAAAGCTGAAGGGCCATGTGGTGCTGTGCGGCCAGAGGCCTCCGAAACCGATAGCAGGAAAGCTCCATTTCATATCCAGGCAGGCGGTCGTGATGGAATCAAGGCATTTCGCCCTGGTGGACAGGAAGAAGATAGATGACGAGATATCGAAAAGCAAGTATATCAGCAAGATAGTGGACGACTACCGTCAGGCCAGGAGATAATAGGCATTGTGATGCTTCACAACCGTCACCTTCTCACCGCTCTTCAGCTTCGCCCTCGCTATGAGAGTCTCGGGCTGATAGGTCTCTGGGTCAAGGATCATCAGCTCCGGGCTGGTGGCTATAACCCGTGTCTTCAGCTTCTCCAAGGGCTTGCCTTCTACTGCGAGGGAGACCCTCTTGCCGGTCGCGAGGTCTATTCCAGAGAGCCTCTTGGATATCTTGGTGACCCTGACCACCTTGTCCCCTGCATCTATGACGTCGCCGACCATGAAATTAGGGAACCTCGCCAGGATAGTGACCCTATAGACGTCCTTCGACCGCTGCCTGTCCCTTGTGTGTATCTTCTTCGAGACTGTTATCTGGGCGCCATGCTGCTTGAGAAGATTGCCAAGGCGCTGTGCAGCATGCTGGTGGCTGAGGTAAAGGTCAACGCCGTTCTTATGCTTGACCTCCTTCGCAACCTGGATATTCTTCTGCCCTAGGAATGCGTCCACTATGGCCATAATCTGCTCTGGCTGGTCCCTGAGCTGGAGTATGGCCTCGAAGTAGCCGTTGTGCATGGTATACTAATGGCTGAGGGGTGTTTTATATAGTTTGTGAAAAGGTATAGTTAATAATCATTTTCCACCAAATATTTCCATCAGAGCCTTAAAACCAAACATTTTTAAGTCAAGAGCCAAGATTCCATTTTCATGCTGAGTAAACGGAAGAAAAGGCCCAAGAAGCCGACCACGACCGGGGGCAAGATATGGTACTTCATCTGGCATGACAACTCCGTCTGGAGCTGGATCGCCAACATCATCCTGGCGTTCGTGCTCATCAAGTTCATCGTCTACCCTGGCATCGGCCTGGCCTTCGGCACGACGCACCCCATAGTGGCCGTGGTGTCGGGCAGCATGGAGCACCCAGGCGGCTTCGACAAATGGTGGGCGGAACCAGCTTCGTGCAGCTTCGGAGCTTGCACCCAGGAGGGCTGGTACAAGGAGCATGCTGTCTCAAGGGAGACCTTCAGGCGGTTCTCGATGAAGAACGGCTTCAACAAGGGTGACATAATAATCCTGTTCGGAGCCAAGCCTGAGCGGCTCGTCATAGGGGACGTGATCGTGTTCAGGAGCGGAAGGCCTGACCCCATAATCCATCGCGTGGTCAAGAAGACCTGGTTCAACGACCATTACCTGTTCCAGACCAAGGGGGACAACAACCCGGACTCGATAACCTCAGGCATCCTGAACGAGAACGGGATCACGGAAGACAGGATAATAGGCAAGGCAGTGCTGAGAGTGCCCTGGTTAGGATGGGTCAAGATAATGTTCGTGGAAATGATAAAATTCATAATAGGGTGGTTCTGATGTTTTGTCCGAAATGTGGAGCGATACTCGTACCGAAAAAGGACGGGGACAAGAAAATAATGGCATGCTCGTGCGGCTACAAGAACAGGAAGCCTGAGCACATGGAGATAAAGGAAGAGATAGAGGAGCAGAAGAAGGTCGAAGTGGTCGAAGGGGACGAGACGGATTCCTTGCCCAAGACCGAGGTGGAGTGCCCGAAGTGCAAGAACAAGGAGGCCCATTTCTGGACAGTCCAGACAAGGGCAGGGGACGAGCCTGAGACCAAGTTCCTCAAGTGCACCAAGTGCAAGCACACCTGGCGGGATTATAGCTAGTTAAGGTATTGCCAAAACTTTCTTTCCCTCCTGACCGAGCCATGCGGCTCGGTCATGGCATATCCTGGTAATACATATAAATCCTGAAAGCAGCCCTTAGGGCATGAAGGACAAGGATTCTCAGATCCGGCAGCTGAAGGAAGAGAACACCATATTGTTGAAGACCTGCTTCAAGCTCAGCAAGGAACTGGAGGAGATGAAGCGGAAGATGCGGAACCTGCTCGAAAAGGTGCCCTGACCATGCTCATTTTCGCGTATAGATTTTCCTCAGAGCCCCGAAAAGGGGAATATTTAAATAAAGAATTCTCTGCTTCTAGTGTAAAAAGAGGTATCAGATGGAACCACTATCAATAACCATCATGCTCATCGGCCTGTTCTTCCTCTCCCTGATGGTATTCTTCAAGTTCACAAAGAGGTTCGTAAAGCTGCTTTTCATGATCAACATCATCCTCATGGTGATAATCGGCATCACCGGGATATTCGTGTACATGGACGCGGTCAACCTGAAGAACCGGTTCCCTTCCGACCCCAAGCTGATGATACTCGAAGAGGCTGGGATAGTGCTGAGCGCTGTGCGATTGAAGTCCATGGCCGAGGCCCCTGATTACATAAAGGAGGCAGAGCTATTGAGGTATCAGCAGCTCATAAACAAGGACGACTATGGCAGCCTTCTAGAGAACAACTACAAGATATTCGTGATATCCATCGAGAGCCTCCTTCCGATAGACGGCATCGACATCGGCGAGGACGTCCTGGACCAGAAGAACACCCTGAAGCTGCTGCACTCGGAGAATGCGCTCCGCGACCTGGCCAAACACCTCTTCAGGGAACAGACCGGCGTTACAGAACAGATACTGGATTTTGCAGAGGCAGACCTCGCAGACCAGTTCGGTTCCTCTGCAGAGCTCAAATCGAGGCTATTCGGCATAATGCTCTCCCAGGACCTTCAGGAGGACGGCCTCTTCATAATACATGAATACAAGGAAGACAGGATAATAATCTACCCAGACACGATAGTGTTCAGGTTCATGAAGTTCATACCGAAGAAGATCGTGGACGAGCTGGTGAAATTATGAGATACATGTTGATCATTCTGATGCTGTTGCTCATCGGGTCTGCTGCCGCAACAGACACCCAGGTCTACAACGGCTGGATATACCACGGCGAAGACGTCAGCATCAACAACGAGGTCTACACCATATCAGTCTCCACAACCACCAAGATATTTGCCGAGCATACCACCAAATACCTCGTGGTCACGAATAACAGCTGCGAATACTCTGACATCGCCAAGATATGCCTGGAAAACACCGAATACGACACATCTGCCAAGAGGTGGAAGGCCAGGATAAAGGCGTATTCCATCAAGCCAAAGATAGCCATCACCCGCACGATAGACCATTCCACCATCCCTGTCAAAGGGTACGGGCTGATGACAACGACCATAACGAACAGCGGCGGCAACGTGGCTGCAAATGCCACGTTCATCGACGAGTTCGGCGAGGAGTTCATCGTCAGCGATGCCAGCCCTGGCAGGAGCGAAGGCAGCCGGATAGTATGGGAAGGCCACATAGCCAAGTCAAGGAGCATCGACCTCTCATACAGGATCTACCCGCAGGACCTGGTCGACAGGACCTACAAGGCCAGCCTCACCTACTTCGACGGCTTTGAGTCCCAGACCATGTACTCCTCTGCACTGCGCCTCAGGTCGACACCCTTCTTCGACGTGACCATGATGGCACCGCCGAGGACCATGAAGCTCGGGAAACACTCCAACCTGACCCTGAACCTGAGCAATATCCATGAATACCCCACGACCGTGGACAACGTGACCATCAGCTTCTCAGACGGCCTTGAGATAACAGAATACCCACAGGCCATGTCAAGGGCGAACAGGACATTCAGCTGGAACGGGATCGTGCCCAGGAACTCCACCAGCGGAAACCTCTCCAGGCACAAGAAGGCATTCTTCTTCAGGTTCAAGGCGATAAAGGCTGGAGGCAACTCAGTCGTGGCCACCTGCACATATACTGATGAAGACGACATGACGAGGCATACGGAGACCATCAAGAATGACCTAGACATCACCTTCAAGGACGACCTGGAGATCTGGACCTCGCTCTGGAGCGGGGAGAAGCTAGAGTCCTATGAGGACAAGCTCATCAGGGTATGGATACAGAACAAGAACACGGGCATGAACTTCACGAACGTGTCTGTGCAGTACGAGACCACGCTGCCTGGCTTCGAGAACATGTCGATCGAGCTGCTGACCTCTGGGGAGTTCAGGCGCATAGTCGACAGGACCATAACCCTTCCGGACATAAACAAGTCAGAGTCTGGCAGGCTTAAGATAACTGTCAGGTATGAGACTCCTGAAGGTGACAAGAGGCATGAGAGCCTGGAACGTAAATACACAGTATACCCCATAACAGACCTGGGGATCACCCATGCCATCGGCAAGACCGTCATGGAAGGCGGGGAAGAGGTCTCAGTTGTCGTGAGCATGAAGAACACGAGGACCATCGACCTTTCAGGCATAGTGGTCAAGGACGAGCTATGGGGCTTCAAGAAGACAGGGGTCTCTGAGACCTTGCTGGACATCAACACAGGTGACATAAAGACAGCCTACAGGTACATCATCAAGGCACCGAGGGTGAGAGAACAGACTGTCTATAACCTGACGACCTTGGTCAGTTATTCTGACAACAGGACGAGCTACCGCCACAACAAGACCTCAAGGATCACTGTGAAGCCCAAGCAGCTCAAGGTCACCATGTCAAGAGTGTTCACAGACAGCAAGGTGCATGAGGGTGAGTTCTCATCCGCTAGGTACACTGTCACCAATCATGATACTGAGCCTGCGTACAATATCAGGCTGCACTTCCCTGTGCAGAAAGAGAGCGACCTCGTCGGCGCCGAGAGCTATGACATAAAGCTGCTCGATCCCGGGGAGAACGTGCAGATCACGGATGCAGGACAGCTGAGGATAAAGAAGAACGGCAGCCTGGTGCTGAAGAAGCCATGGCTGGAATACATGGACATCTACAACAACACCTTTGAGAAGAACGGCACCGAGACCAAGCTCGCAGTCGTATCAGGTTATGGCACAGGACCGATGGTGATCGTCGACAGGAACCTCACCGATCTGGGCAATGGAAGCTATAGGCTGAATTATACGCTGCGGAATGTGGGTGATCAGGAAGCTGTCGTGACCATGCAGGACCAGGGCGAAAGCTGGGAGCAGAGGATAGATGCCGGCTCCCAGAGGGAGCTGTCGCTTGACTTCAGGTTCGAGGGGAATGCCAGCAAAAAGCTGGATGATGCAGTTGTCAGTTATCCCTGCATGGACAACATCTGCAGGACGGGTTCAGATGAGATTACCCTCCTTGTAGAGGAAGAAGTGATAGAGGAGACAGAGGAAGAACAGGCAGCAGAGGAAGAAATCGTTGTAGATGAGGTCGAACCAGAGGCGGAAGAGGTCATAGAAGATGATGAAGAACCCAATAGGTCATTCATTGTATCTATTTGGGAGGGAATAAAAAGGTTTTTAAGAGGCATTTTCCCAGGAGGCAATTAGATGGGACTTTTCAGCAGATTGACGTTCTGGAAGAAGGATGATGACTTCGACTTCGGAAAGGAAGCACCGCCCCTAGGACTGGACAGCAAGAGAGACCCGTTAGGCATGCCGAGTGATCCAGCTCCGCCCTTCCCAGAGCCGGCACCGCCGCGCATGGAGCCTCCAGACTCCGGATTCTCGCCGCAAGGCCCGCCCGGGTTCCAATCGCAGGGCTATCCTTCCGCGCCCATGCAGCCTGCACCGATCAACCAGGATTACATCGTGTCCAAGGAGATAGAGGTCGTGTCCTCAAAGCTGGACGGCATGCGTGCGCAGCTCGACTCCATAAACATGCGGCTGGCCAACCTCGAGCGCATCATGGATAATGATATGAAGAAGAGATGGTGAAACCTTTTAAATGAGCCACTCTAAACCTGGTATCATGGAATACAAACGCCTATTCATAGTGATGCTGATAGTGCTGGCTGCGGACCAGCTGAGCAAGATACTCATCAGGGCGTTCCTGCCGATGGGGCAGAAGCTGTGGCTCATCAAGCCTGTGCTGTCATTCACCCACACCACTAACACAGGTGCTGCCTTCGGCCTGCTGAAAGACGGGAACCTCATGCTGATATGGGTCAGCTTGATAGCTTTCGGCCTGATGCTGTATTATTATGATAGGTTCGAAGAGAAGATGAGGATATACGTCGCCTTGATATCAGGGGCAATCCTCGGAAACCTTGCAGACAGGGTATTCCTCGGTCATGTGACTGATTTCATCGACTTCCAGATGTGGCCTGTCTTCAACATAGCAGACTCCTGCCTGGTGATAAGCGTAGCCATGCTGGTGATATACACCCTGAAAAACTAAGTCCTGCGCCTAGCCTTCTTCCTGGTAGCTCTGGCTTTCTTCCTTGCAGGTGCAGCGACCTTCTCTTCCTTGAACTCAGCCACCGCGTGCACCTTCGGCTTAGGCCTGCTCTCCAGCATGCCCTGCAGCGAGAAGATGAAGCCTACGACGTTCACCACTAGAATGCCGAGCATCAGGGTGCTGTCCATGATGAAATACAGGTAGATGAAATTGAACAGGAACAGCGCCAGCAGGACCGTGGTGAACAGGAAAGCACCCCTGCCAGGCCTTGCCATGGCACCGATGGCAATCACTGAAGCCAACAGGAAGACAATCGCTAGTATGAGTTCCTTCACGAATAGGCCGCCTTGCAGATTGAACAGCGCTGTGAAGCTTGACAAGACCAAGAATACCAAGAACAGCATCAACATCGCCTTAATGAATCCTCTCATATATATCCCCTCCTATGACCCAAATATATATAGAGACCTTTAAATATTTTTCTCTTCTAGAGTGGTAAACTAGAATTCCTCGAACTCGTCCAGCTGCTTGAGGTGGCCCCTGGCCTTGAGGAAGGCAACCTGGTTCCCCCTGTACTTGAATATGATGTCCCCGCGCGTCTCTCCTGACAGCTCCCAGGGCTCTATCAGGACTATATCGCCTTCCCTGACCCACAAACGTCTCTTGAGCCTGCCGGGTATGCGGCAGATGCGGTTCTTGCCATCCAGGCAGCGGACCTTGGCCCTCGATCCGCCGACCCGCTGCTCCAACACGCCGAAGGTCTCCCTGCCGCGAGGGAGCCTTACCCTAGTCACCGGTTCGTCCGGGTCAGGTCTCTTGAATACCATGGAATAAAGCAAGTCGAGTTTGATTTAAAAAGTTTGGGGTTTGAGAGATGGTGTGCGTTATCGTGACATATGTCACCGGTATTTTTATTCGTAAAACGAAAATTTGACATTATTGCAGGCGCACACAGAAGCATACGTTATTACTGATTAATCCGGTGTTTTGAGGACGACAAG